>JGI20214J51088_10002785_pt1 | contig 11561 bp, 7 predicted proteins | sample WetSurMetagenome_FD_51088 | JGI IMG/M metagenome (IMG submission 51088)
GGCGGGATACTCTTTTAGTTTATCAGCCATCTGTCTTAGTTGCTTTTCAACGAGTTGATTAATTGACCCTTCCTCGAAAGCTCCATTCTCAAGTTTTAGTCCAGCTTTCTTGCCTGTAAGAACCTCAATGCCCTCATCAATTGTTTTTACCGACCAAATATTAAATTTCCCAGCCCTTACAGCTTCAACAAGTTCTTCCTTGAGCATTAGGTTTTGAACGTTGCTTTCAGGAATCATGCAACCTTGTTCTCCAGTGAGGCCTTTCAATTTGCATATTTCATAAAAGCCTTCAATTTTTTCGTTAACGCCGCCGATTGCTTGGACTTCGCCTTTCTGGTTAACTGAACCTGTCACAGCTATGTTTTGTTTTATGGGTACTCCCGAAAGCGCTGACATGATGCAGTACAGTTCTGTGCTTGATGCGCTGTCGCCCTCTATTCCCTCATAGTTCTGCTCAAAGACCAGCCGTGCAGACAAACTAAGCGGGACATCCCTTGCATATTTATCATGTATGTAGCCGCTCAGGATTAAGACGCCTTTGGTATGTATTGGTCCACCCATTTTTGCTTCTCTTTCAATATCAATAACGCCTTCCCGTCCAAGTCCAATGCTTGCAGTCACACGTGATGGGTTGCCGAACATAAAGTCGCCCAAGCCCATAACTGCTAAACCGTTTACTTGCCCAACTCTTTCAGCCACTGTATCGATGAGATAGAAACCTCTAGTAATCATTTCTTGAATTTTTTCTTGAATGAGTTTTGAACGATAAACTTTTTCTTCTATGGCTTTTCTAACATGTTCACCAGTGATGAATTCTGAGTTATCTTGTACTGCATAATAGTTTGCTTCCCGTACAATGTCTGCGATGTACGCAAACTGAGTAGACAGTTTTTGCTGATCCTCTACTATTCTAGAGCTATACTCCACAAGTTTTGCAACACCTGCGCCATCAAGATGCTTGAGTCCTTCTTTTTCACAAAGTGCGCATACCCAAGCGGCATACTTCATGATTTTGTCGTCTGTTCTATCCATTACAGTGTCAAATTCTGCTTTAATCTTAAAAAGCTCTCTAAAATCAGTATCCAGCTGGAACAGCAGTTGGTAGATGTAGGGATCTCCAATTATTATTACTTTGGCTGACAGAGGAATTGGCTGGGGCTTTAGCGTTTTTACGCTCAGAAATCCATATCGTTCTTCAGGCTCTTCGATAACGATTTTTCCATCTTTGAGGTCTTTTTTTAAGCCATCGTAAGAGAATNGATTACGGAGCAAATCTTCAACNGGAACGATTAGGTACCCTCCGTTTGCTTTATGTATAGATCCGCCTCGGATCATACTAAAATCAGTGGTCAAGGCGCCGAATTGGGCTTCTTTTTCAGTTCTACCCAGCAAGTTATGATATGTGGGGTTTGATTCCATGACAACAGGAGCGCCTTTTGTTTCAGAATTATCTATGACCACGTTAACTTCGTATTTTTTGTACGGATCTTCACGCATCCAAGGAATTTGGAAAGCAAGTTGTTCTTGCGGTTCACCGGCGCCTCTTCGCACGAACGGTTCTAGGTTATCTAAAATGTCGTTTTCTACAACCTTGAGATAAGCAGTCACTTCAGTAATGTCTTTATATTTCTCGTTTAGTCTTTCCATTTGGCTACCTATTGCGTAGAGGGCAACTTCCTTGTTTAGTTTTTTCAAGGTGTCATGAATTTGTCTTTCCATGTCTATTAGCTGCCTCATAGTATTTCGAAATTCGGCTTCGAGNGTTTCCCTCTTTTCTTGCAGTCGATCTTTGACCTTTGGAGGCAAAGCTAACATTTCTTCTTCGCTAAGNGGCTTGCCGTCTAAAACGGGAATAAGAATAAGCCCAATTGGCGTTGTTTGAATAACAAAGCCTTCTCGCTGGGCTTTGGCGTTCAATTCTTCAATTAACTGTTTACGCTGTCTCTCTAAGCCTCGAATCGTTGATTCTCTTCTTGCTGCGTAATCTTCACTTTCAAAAGCTTTAGGTAAAGCGTTTTTTATGTTCTCAATGAAGGCTTTCATGTCACCTCGGAATTCTTTGCCTTTGCCTGAAGGTAACTGAATTGCTTTTGGCTCATATTGGTTACCAAAATTGTTAACATAACACCAGTCGGGCGGCACAGGCTGGATTTCAGCTTGGGCTTCAACGAAGTTTTTTACTGCAGTTTTTCTGCCTGTTCCGGGATAACCGGCAACATACATGTTAAAACCATGGTTTTTTATGCCCAAACCAAATTTTAAAGCTCTGACNGCTCTTTCTTGACCAATGATTTCGCTTAGAGGTGCGAGTTCCTTGGTTGATTCACAATGCAAAAAGTCGGGTGAACATTCTCTTCTGAGTTTTTCTACTGATAGTTTCTGCATAGCTAAAAACAGACTCCGTCTTTTATAGAAACAAAAACTTGCTTTTATCTCTTAACTATCGAGAGAAAAACTAAAAAATAAGTTAAAATCTGTTTCAAAAATTAAAAAAAAGAGAAAAGGGTAGTTTGTGCCGATTTAGTGTTTTCTTAGTATAAGTATTCCAACTATTGCGACTGCAATGATTATGGCTATTGCCGCTGCTGCGATTGCATACATTATTGGTGTGTTGTCAATTTGTTGAGATGCCGTCGTTGTGGGTGTTGGGGCTGCGGTTTGCGCTGCACTTACAGATATTGCGGTTGCTGCTCCTGAACTTGCGTATGAGTCGTCGCCTTGGAAACTAGCGATAATTTGGTATGTTCCCTCAATATCAGGTGTCCATTCTTTACCAAAAGTGCCATAGTATCCGTTGGTAGTTGCAGTGCCGATGTCCACCGGGTTTCCATTGGGATCAATTGCAGTTAAAACAACCGGGACACCGATCATGGTTTGGTTGTGCCATATGCCGTCATTTGGCAGTTGGTTGTGGATGTGGTCCATCTGCAGAGCCATTGAATCCTTTGAGACACAAGGTGTATTGGGTTGTGCAGGCGACAGATCCATTACAGTACCTTTTATGACCACGCCAGATCCCTTAGGTATGACAACGTCAGGTGCAGTTACAGTTGTTTCTGATTTTCCTTTGCCGAAAACATATGTGTAGCCGTCGCTTCCGCCAAGTGCCATATAACCGTCAGCTATTGGTCCAATGTCGGTAGTGTGTTTTGANCCGCCTCCAGCGATTCCAACGCTCCAAATTTCTTCGCCAGTAGTAGCNTTAACGCANTGGGTTTGCCAACCTCTCGTGATAGGTACACTAGCTGAGTGTTCTGTGTTGTAGAAGTAGTATTTTCCATCAGCTATTGCGCCTCCAACGTTTGTTGAGTAAACGGTTGTGCCATTCTCATCTGTATAGGGTGTTTCATATGGGGCTGCTGCTTTTGAAATATAAGTCCAGGCGATATTGCCGTTGGTCCAGTTGAATGCGTAAATGCCTCCGTAGCCGTTTCGATAGAGTAAACCGTAGGCTGAGAGCACGTTATAGCCTCCGAATCCCGGGTCATCCCATGGATACTGCATCTTTTGACTCTTCCAAACTACTGCGCCAGTGTTTATGTTTAATGCCACAAAATATCCTTGTTCTGCTAACATCGCGAACATACCATGATCAGCGTAGTCAGTATTTGAGGCGTACTCCCATTCGTCGAGAGAAACATTCCAAATCTGTTTTCCGGTTGATAAGCTGGCTGCCATAACGTTGGTTTTGTATGGTGCTCCACCAATGAATACCTTAGAAGTCAAAATTGATACGCCCGCTTGGTAATCAGTAATTTCTGGGAAGCTGCTCCAAGGCCACGTTATGTTGCTTGCTATTCTTGTTGAGAATGTGTTTGATGTTCCAAATGTTGTCCAGTTAATCAAGCGGTACCTTTGATCTGCCGAGAAAGAGGCGCCAAGGTCTTGAAGTCCCATACAGTAGCCGTTCATGTAGTAGATGTTTGTACCATTCATTGGTCCAAGTGAATAGTTGCCTACCATTGCTCCTGTCCATGGATCATATTTTCGTAAGAATCCGCCACTTATCGAGAGGAAATTCACTGTTGTCAAATGTTGAGCTACTCCGGCAACTTCTCCTCCTGGCAACAATCCTAGGTTGAAGTATTCTATTACTGTTGGAGCTGATTCACCCGCTTCGAGTGGTCTCTGCCATATTAGTTCTCCTGTCCGGAAGTCTTGACATTTCCAGTAAGGTACGGCTGTTTTGCCTGTTCCTGGTTGTGACACATCTTTGGCGGCGTATGAGTCCATGCCGTTATAGGTGTATGCTCTTCCACTGTAGACTATGGTTGGAAAACGTCCTACACCACTGCCTGAGAAGATCGTTACGTCGGAAATCTCTGTGCCGTAGTCACCACCAGCAATGCCGCCTATCCCATATTGTTGTTTCCAAGCTACATGCGCACTGTTTGGTCCTTGCACCCATGGTGTAAATGTGCCTCTCCATGGACCTCCCATGCCGCTTATCTGGTAGCCTCCCCAGTATGGGTTAGTATCTGGGTAAAGTGAATCCCACATTGGACCTCCGCTTGGGCCTCGCCATGGAAAGTTGCCTGCGATTGGCCACCATTCTCGGTAGTCATATGGTACTGGTCTTGTCCAATAGTCGGTTGGAAGTGGCATTGATGGGTATGAAGCAACCATGTCTTGCTGAACCGATATGTTCATTACAGGACTAGTTGAAGGCTGGTAGTAAACTGAGTCGGTGTAGACTGTTCCGCCTGTTGTCGCGGTTATTATTTGACCGTTAAGGTATCTGCCTGCTGGGAAATATTCGCCCGGAAATTCAAATTTGAAGCTCCAGGTACCTATTTGATCAGCAGTGTGCTCGAACCATGCGGTTCCGTCTGCGGGATAAGAGTTCTTTACTATTACTTCGGTGTTACCGTCGGGTTTGGTTATTGTCACTTTTAAGTCTTTGAAAACACGTTCAGCGTTTGGTGCTGGCACTGGAAAAAGGTTAACCATGAAAGGCTGGTTTAGTCCTACTGGGTTTGGCCTTATGCTCATATAGGCTACGGTGGCAACTGTGAAGTTAACTGTAGCTCCAGAAGGTAATGGTCCACTAGTTGATTGGGTTGCGGCAGCTTGGGCATTAGCCGGTACACTTGTCAAAAGCGGAAATGCTGATGTTAGCATTAGTACTAGCATTGCGATTGATAGAATTTCCTTTAGGTATTTTAAAGAATAATGCATTTTAGTTTTCTCCTTTTTTGTGAAGCTTAGCAGCTTCACACAATAACTTCTTTGGTAGTCTTGTTTATAACATTTTTCTAAGGATAAAATAATAGACCGAAATTTTTCGTTAAAAAAGTAATTGGTTTCTTATTTGAGATTTTACCGATTTCTTACGCTATTAAAATGAAATTCTTGAGAATTTGAGTATTTCTAACTTCAGGGTGAAAAAGCACACCGAAGATAAGTTTATCTCTATGTTTTATCGCCTGAACGCATTTAATAGATTGCCCAAGAACCTCAAAATTATCCGAAGCTTTAACACAGTAGCTATGAAGCGAATAAGCCTTGAAGTCACCAGAAAAAAGCGTATTTGCTTTGATTGTCGTTATATTTGTCATGCCAACCTCTAACGATTCTTTCAAGGCTGCGCCAAAAACCTTACCAATTATTTCCATACCCGCACATATGCCTAAAGTTGGTTTTTCTGTTTCTTTGAGCCAGTTGAATTTTTCAGGCTTAAAAAGAAAAGCATTATCCTTTAAAGCTGTTCCCGAAAGAATAATTTTGCTGCATCTTTTCAGGTCTTGGCTAGTAATCTCAAGATAATGCTTAACCATGCACTCATCTATCTTTTCAGCAACTTCCAATATAGGGGTAACAAACTCGTAATAACCAAGCGAAGTCTTCTTCCAGTTCATGTCTACAGTAAGAATCATTTTGGAATCAGCCTAGCCCTCTCAATAGCGTACAATCCAGCATTTGCTCGGCATTCAACCGTGCTGCGAAGAATTTCGATTTTTTTCTTAAAAAGTGGCGCATCCAGCACGGTTGTTTCTATTTCGCCGCCCTCCCCAGAAGGGCTCAAACCATACTGCACTTGAAGTTCAACCAGTCGTTCTATGATTTTTTTATCAATTTGTTTTCCAAGCCATGATTCATCAAGTGGAAACGCAAAAACGCCCGAAATAATAACAACAAAACCCTTTTTCAACAACTCTTCGAGCAATGCTTCCTGGTCATGTTTCCAGAGAGGGTTAAAACACCAAAGCCCAAGCTTGTAGCAAATACGTTGCACACGTTCCGCCTGATAAACAGACTCCACAGCACCGGTCACGACTCCCTCAATAGAGTATTTACTTTTTGCTTGTGTGAGTACAGCTTCTAAATCTTCAAGCTCCTTTTCTTTTTCGCCCTTGGTCACCTGTTTAATCTGCGGCAAACCAAGAGCCTCTGCCTGCAAATTGGAGACATGAATATTAGGAGTATGAAACATATAGCTCTCCTTATTTTCCGAAACCATGGTGATTAGGCAGACAACCTCTTCTTGCTCAGCTGCATACTGAAGAGCAAGAGTGGAGTCCTTGCCTCCTGAGAATAAAACTCCAAGGCGCATGACGGAATAAAAAAAGAAGACTTGTTAATATGCCTGCTGAAGAAAGAAAGGTTAAACTTTAACGTTGCAAACGTTTGGTACTGCCACTAGTTTTTTGACTGTATCTGCACCGACTTTTTTGTGAAGTACATATACTGAGATCGCATAGCCTTTGCCGATTTGACGTGAGTANTTTGCTCGTATGTTTATGTCGCNGTCGGCTAACACTTTGTCGATGTTGGCAAAGACGCCTGGAACATCNCTATGGTGAATGAACAGGGTATGAACTGGTATCTGTTCCAGCTCTATACTTTCTCCTGCGTTTACGGCATTGGTAAAGTCGCCGCCAAGCAAGTAACCTAAAACTACTTTTGCAATTTCCGTCGAGGTTTCTCTCTGTGCTTCAACTGTTGATGCACCAAGATGACTACTTAGTACAATATTGTCAAGTTCTCTTAGTTTGGTTTTGAATTCTGCACTTTCTACTTTGGGTTCGTCAACATAAACATCAAGTGCTGCTCCGGCAATTTTTCCCTCTTTCAAAGCCTTGTAAAGAGCTTGTTCGTCAACGTTGCTTCCTCTCGAGGTGTTAACAATGAAAGCAGTTTTCTTCATTATCGAAAGTTCTTTTTCGCCAACAACTGTTTCTTTGCCGCCGGTATGAACGCTAATATAATCAGCCTTGGCAAGCACTTCTTCTTTGCTCATAAATTTAATTCCAGATTCAGGGCACGGCTTAATGTCGAAACCAATAATTTCCATATCAAAGCCACGGCGCGCAATGTCGGCTAATTTTTGACCAATTCTACCGCAGCCTAAAATGCCCAAAGTTTTGTAAGCTAACTCGGTGCCTTCAAGCGACTTCTTCTTCCAGATACCAGCCTTAAGGGATTGATGCGCTTGGGGAGTATTTCTCGAGATAGCAAGTATCAAAGCGATCGTGAGTTCTGCTACAGCGTTGGTACTTCCATAAGGGGCGGATTTTACAACAATACCATTTTCCGACGCGGCAACCACATCTATATTATCAAAGCCTACACCTGCTCTTCCAATGATTTTGAGTTTTCCCTTTGCACCTGCTTCTATGATTTCTTTTGTAACTTTGGTTGCGCTTCTTACGATGAGGGCATCAAACTCGCGTATGTCGGCTAAGAGTTTTGTTTTATCTCTTTTCAGGGTATCTGTTTCTAAGCCTGCATCTTGTAAGAGTATTAACCCTTCTTTTTCTAAACCATCATTTAGCAGTACTTTCACTTTAACTACTCCCTTTTTAGAGGTACCTTAAGCTTGAGATTTAAGCTGATTGGTAAAGTTAAATATTAATCTTTAAAAACTCGAAAGCTTTTACAGGGAAGATGGCTTAGTTTTTAGGAGTTTAANTTGCTCCTTACTTAATCGCGTAACCGCAATATTGTATATNGCTTTTTGGCCACAATACGGACATTTTAGACGACGGGTGTTTCCGCGGTAAATAGATATGAAGCTTGCTCCTGGAACCCAATGGTAATTAAATTTTTTCTTGCACTTTGGGCAGGTTAGCCGTGAAATGCTATGAGGACCATATCTTGGCAATAGTAGGAAAACTACGACAAATACGATTGCAGTTATGCCGATATAGAGCAAGATAATATCTGCCATGGATTTTCAGCTTCTAAAGAGGTTAATTTGATAGCATTTAAGTTTAATCACTGCGTTCGATGGAATTGTTGAGGCTTTAACGGAAAATGAAAGGCTTATCTTAGGCCTTTTTGACGTAACTTAGGGCTTCTTGCACATTTTGGAAGCCGTATTTAACTCCGCTAAACTCTTTCTTGAGCAATAGCACGTCTTGTTTGACTTCAGCTGGCTTGCGTTTGCTTTTTATTACATCAAGCATTAAGTCGCATAGGTGTTTGATGTCTCCATCAACAAAGCCGCGTCTTGTTATATCTTGGAAGCCAATTCGAAGTCCGGATGGATTTTCTTTGGTACTTTGGTCATCATATGGCAACAAGTTCTTGTTGAGAATAATGTTTGCATCTTCTAGATCCTGTGCGATTTTATTACCGCCACCATAGCTGCGAATATCAACGGCAATTTGATGTGAACGAGTAAAGCCCTTCTTTTCAGCAAGTACCTTAACGCCGTTTTCGCAAAGATATTGTCCTGCTGTCTGAGCATTTTTGACTATTTGTTTGGCTAGTTGTGAACCGTAAACTTTCATTTCTAAGGCGGCTATGCCGAGCGCGGGCAATCTACCCAGATGTGTACTGGAAGCGCTAAGTGGGAAAATAGCGAATTGAATTTTTTTCACTGCCCTCTCCATTGAGGCACTGGTTGGGCTTCCCATTATTACCCCTCCTTGAGGGCCTGGGAAGGTCTTGTGAGTTGATGAAGTGATAAAGTCTGCACCCTCACGCAATGGATCCTGGAATTGTCCACCTGCAATTAAGCCTAAAACATGAGAAGCGTCATAGGCAACGTATGCGCCTACTTCGTCACAGACCTCTTTTAATTCCTTGATTGGGTGTGGAAACAGAAACAGACTACCACCGAAAGTTACTATTCCTGGTTTAGCTGCACGGATAACATAGGCTGATTTCTCTGCATCGATGTTAAACTCGTCTATGTTATAGACGTGGTTTATGTTGTCTAATCCAAGTATGTTGCCGGCTAAACCTGTGTAATCATGTGAGATGTGGGCACCGCAACTTAGGGGTGTGACGACCATTTTGTTGTTTTTTGAGGCTAAAGATAAACCTTTGAAAGTTGCCAAGTTCGCATGGGTACCTGAGACTAATCGTACATCGGCCCATTCTGTTCTAAATAGTTCTTTCATGATGTCGGTTGTGTAGTTTTCAATTTGGGACATGTATTTTTGCCCTTGATAATATCGTTTCTTAACATGTCCTTGAAGGTCATTTTCACCTTCTGCATAACGGGCATCAAGGTCATGGGATAGGTCAAGCATTTGACTGACTGCCGGTGACTTGAGACCTTCGCTCGCAATCATATTTATGCATTCTTTGTCTCGGTATAGCTCATTCTTTTGGCTTGCTTCAATCAGGTTTAGGACCAGATTAGAGAACTTTTCCATTTCCTTTACTTCCCGACGCTTAAATTATAAAACGCAAGTGGTCTTTGCAGTATTTAGCCGTTACTGGAAGCAAATGTGGGTTAATGCCGTAATTTACCGAATAAGAGGAAGGATTGTCACGTTTAATCTGCAAAACGTAATTACTAAATAGAATATTTCAACTTAGAGAAAAACAAACAACCAGAATCCGAATAGAATTCTCGTTAGTTTTCTATGCAAATTATTGGGTGCTTTTCGCCTAATCATTTTTATTCCAATAGCTAAAAAAGGGATCTTCAGTGCCATAACTAAAACTGCAAGAACTCCATGTATTCCAAAATGGACGTTCAATGTTGGCGGCAATTATCGCTGAGACAGGGTGAATGCGGTTTTTTACCTTGCCCTCAAAAAAGCATGAACAAAAAGTAAGGCAACAGGAATTAAGCAGACATAGACTACTGTGCTTGAAAGCGGCGCTACTATCATATGGAATTACCGGTTTTTAGAAGAGGATTAGGTCGCTTGCTAATTAGTACCATGCCTTGGCTCCTTGTTTTCACTTGGTTTTGAAGTTATTTTAGCGAGTATAATGGCGCCTGAAAGAATCATATTATTAAGGTATGTTATTTGTCTGCCCGAGTCTAATTGAATTGTTGTGTCTAAAGCCGTTATATCCTGAATGATTCCTTGTTCATTATTGTAACTTGTTAGCACTCTGTCGCCTACATTATAGTGAAGTCTTCCACCTTGCAAGTTAGGATATTCACGGAGCACGGTTATAATTACTCCGCCTGAAGCGACTGCGCTGTTGGGAATTGTGACTTGCCCCACATCAGTTTGTATTCTTACGACAAGAGCTGTCATTTCTACGATTTTCCCAGGGACGTTATTGAACATTATCTTATCGCCGACTTTGAACTTATAATTTGTAAATACTAGTAACCCTGAAAGTAGACTGCCAACAAACGTGGAAATAATTAATCCGATTGTAATTGAGATGATTCCTGCGCCGGCAAGAAGACTTGAAGCTGAATTTGGTTGCAAGACATTAAGAACGCCAAAAATTACAGATACGGCTATTATCGCAGTCAAGGCATACTGAATTATAGTTGAAAACTGGTCTCCGATAAGCTGACTAATAAATGGCTTAAATCGGCGTATGATCACCAATGCAGCCGCTGCGAAGATAAAAATAATGATAATACGCCCAGATTCTTCAATTAATGTCGGTAAACTTATGCTTATAGCAATGAACTGATGGAAAATATAGAGCGTAAGGATGGTCAAGATTAATGTTACTGTGAGGTAGAGAATGAGTCTTTCTAGCGATCGAATAGCATGGGCCATTTATATCGTCATTCCATAATATCCAGGCATATTTCTATAGTTTTCCCAAAAAGCTTTTACAGGAAACCTTCGATTACTTTGGTGTGTCTGCTCCTAATTGTCCTTGTCGTAAAAGAAACTGCTCACGTCATGGCAACTGTCAAGAGTGCGTAGACCATCATAAAGAAAAAAACGAAATGCCTTATTGCGCAAGAGAATAAAAACGCTATTTTGCCGCTCTAAGGCAATACTCCGCATTTAGGGACCTGAGAGTAGATTGTCTCTCAGTTACTTTGATATGCTCGATTACAATTGAAGCTTCTATCACTATTTGGTGATTAACTTTGCCAGTTATTGATACCATTAGGTGGTTCCTCAGTTATCCATTTGCGATGAAATTGCACAACTGTTGTTCCTTGAGCTTAAAATTGATACTCGTGTTCAATGAAGTCGCCATAAACACGCATGATTTCCGTTCCATTTTGCCAAAATCCAAAATTCTTCGCCGTAAACTTGGCTGTTTTCCGCTTTATCACTGCAATTTCTTCACCGGTTAGAGTATAAAAAATGAATTCTCTGTATAGAAAGTAGGTTATGCCTTGCATAAGCTTGTGCTCCATCCTATGATTGTCTAAAACAACAAAACTA
>JGI20214J51088_10002786_pt1 | contig 11560 bp, 8 predicted proteins | sample WetSurMetagenome_FD_51088 | JGI IMG/M metagenome (IMG submission 51088)
CTCCGTTACAAGTATGGCCAGGTGTCGATGATGACCGTTGAGCAGGCCCGTTCTCAGTACGAAACCGCCGCCTCAGCGATCCCTCAATTGGAATTCCAGATCGCGCAGACCGAGAACGCCCTGTGCATCCTGCTCGGCCGCAACCCGGGACCCGTCCACCGCGGCAAGACCATTCATCAGTTGACCCTCCCTGCCGTGCCAGCCGGTCTGCCTTCGGATGTCCTTTCCAATCGTCCCGACATCCGTCAAGCAGAACAGAATCTCATCGCAGCCAACGCCCAGATAGGGGCAGCCAAGGCCCTGTATTACCCAACCATCTCTCTCACCGGCGCCTATGGCTATGCAAGCTCGGATCTCTCCAACCTTTTCAAGGGTCCGGCGCGTGTCTGGAGCTATGCCGGATCTTTCACCGGACCGATCTTCACCGGAGGTGCCATCACCAGCCAAGTCAAGCAGGCGGAAGCCGCCAGGAATGCGGCTCTCTTCAGCTACGAACTGACGATTCAGAGTGCTTTTGCCGATGCGGAAACCTCGCTGGTCAGCCGAAGCAAACTCGTGGACCAGGTCCAGGCACAACAACGCCTTGTTCGGGCCAACAGAGAATACGTGCGTCTATCGCGCCTCCAGTATGATGGGGGCTATGCGCCCTATTCCACGGTGCTCCAGGCCGAGCAGCAGCTCTTCCCTTCAGAGCTCAACTATGCCCAATCTCGCGCGGCGCTCTTCAATTCCCTCGTGAACATCTACAAGGCCATGGGCGGAGGCTGGCAGGTCGCTGCTGGAGCGACTCCGGCTCTTCCCTCGAAGTGGTAAGCACCTCGGATTTGGGGAAAGAGAGGCTGCCCAATAGGCGAGATCAGATTTCAATTCGCCCTTCGATACCTCAGGGCGAACGGTCATAGCGTTAGGGAAGTATTTCAATTTCCGTTCGTGGTGAGCGGTTCGACTTTGCTCACCGCCCTGAGCGTGTCGAAGGGGTATCGAACCATGAACGGAACGCTAGTTTGGCCTTTTGCCAGAGTTTCCTTCATCGTTTCCGGACAGCCTCCGAGGAAACGCTTCTACTTCTTGAATTCCAGCCTTCGCCTTTCCAGGAAAGCGCTGATGTCTTCCTTGGCCGCGGCTGGCTTATTCGGATGGTATGGCAAAGAGAAGGGGGCTACGAGTCAACCCTCCAGCATCGTGCTGCATCCTACCGCAATCCGGCCACAAACCTGCGGAGCTCAAGCTCCAGTTCAACCGCCTTTTGAGGTTCCTTTTCCAGCAGATTGTTTTTCTCTTCAGGGTCGCCTTTTAGGTGGTACAGCTCGTTCGCTTTTCCCTTGTCAAAATTGAGAATGAACTTCCAGGTGCCGTCTGTCACCGCCCAGTTCCGCTTGAAATGCCCCATGTAAGCGTAATCGCGGATGGACGGCACCTTGCCCGCCATGAGAGGCAAAAGACTTGTTCCGTGGATCTTTGGAGGTTGCCGAACATTCATGAATTCCAGAACAGTGGGGAAGATCTCTGTGGTCTCCACCAGAGAAGTGAATCGCTTTCCTGCGCCAAGGCCTTCGGGATGACGGATGATCAAAGGAATATGGACAAGGTACTGATAAAGTCCGGGCTCGGCTTTCTTGATGTACCCGTGCTCGCCGAAGGGAGCGCCGTGATCCGTTATGAAGATGATCAAAGAGTTCTCGTAGAGCCCCATGGCCCTGACCCGGTCCAGGAAAACGCCGATCCAGTGATCGCAGAGGGTCACTTTGCCCGCATAAAGCTTCTTGATGTGATTGAGCTCCTCGGGGCTCAGGTATCCTTCAACCTTGCCGGGGATGGGGTGAATGATGTCCTGACCTTTGTAGTTCGGATCCGTGTACATCCTGTTGTAGGGAGCCGGAGGGTCCCAGGGTTCATGAGGATCAAAACAGTCCAGCCAAAGAAAGAGGTTGTCTTTTTTCTTCTGCTCTTCGAGCCACTGGACGCCTTCCGTGAGAACCCTGGCCACAAAGGTGTCTTCCTCTCCCTTGCGGTCATGGATATTCTTGAGGTACTGGGTGAGCTGGGCCTTCACGGACTTATCTTTGCCGTCGCCCTTGTAGTAACGGTCAACATCAACCTTGATCGAGTCGTCGACCACGTAGGGGTCCCCTTCATGGCCGCGGATGTGCCTGGTGAAATCAAAGCCCCGCTCAAAGGCCATGGTCGGCTTGTGAAGGTGATAGACATCGGTGATCAGGGCCGAGCGGACCCCCTTGTTCCAGAGCACTTCGGCCAGCACCACGTCGGTCGGCTCCAGACGCTGCCACCCCCTGAAGGGAAAGGTGTAGCGGCCTGTGAAGAAGGTGGTGCGGGCCGGAACTGTGGGAAGACCTTCGGAGTAACACTGTTCAAAGAGAGCCCCCTCCTTGGCCAGCCGGTCAAGATTAGGCGTCTTAATCCATTCGTTGCCGTTACACCCCAGGTGGTCCCAGCGAAAGGTGTCGTTTACAATGACAATGACATTCATGAGAGCCTAGCCCCTTTCCTAGCGGTTGATGACCGTCAGATTGCCCAGGATAGTTGGAGCCATTTCCATCATCTGGTCCATGAGTTTGTGATTCAGGATTTTGTCGAACCCCTCCCCAGCGTGTTCTACAGCGGCGAGGATCCTATAAAGCTGCTGGGCCTCCTGCTCATTGAGGACGAGATGATAAGCAGGACCATCCTCAACCCAGTGAATAATTCCCTCTTCGACCTGATCCTGCGGCTCTTCCTGAACCGAAGGGCCGATGATGTAAGCCATCTGCAGTTTCAAGTCTTCCAGAAAGCCTTCTTCATAATAGCCGGTTCCATCCTTTGCATAGCGCAACACACGGTACATGTCCGGGAACTCATCCTGATCAAAATCCATGGTGAATTCTCTCTGCGAGATGCCGCATGCGGCTGTTTCTCTCACTTCCATAGGGGATGTCTCCTTAATCGTTCTTTCAGTATAGGAAATTGTTTCTTTGGCCATCCCACCGTTTGATGAGATACGACTTCTCTGCCTCATAGATGGGATAGATAGCGTCAAGGTATTCTTCGCACTCCCTGGTTCCCATATCCCGTGTCTTGTTTATATGGGAAAGCATGCGGGAATAATAAAAAGGAATCAGAGAATCCAGAAGGGCTTGACAGGGAACGGTTTCATAGCGATAGGCCACGGCATAATCGTAGAGAATCCGGACCCAGAGTTCGCTGGGATAATAGAAGCTCTCTTTGGCCTGGCTCACGAGTTTTCCCACCTTCGACCGATCTGGTTCAGGGATCACCTTATCCCAGGTTTCACGAAACGTACTCCATCCCTCCAAAAACGTTCGATAAAGGTGATCGACGTCCACAGATGGGACTGGGGGCTTTTCATGGACGCCCAAACCATAGCCGAAAACCTGGCTCGGCCGAGTTCCTACATCCTGTTTCCACACAAACTCGAAGGGAATCATGAGCTGGAACATCGTGGCAATCACGTCCTGAAACATGGTGCTCAATTCGCGAGCCGGGTCTTTCACGCGATGGCTTTTGCAAGATCCCAGGAACGTCTCGCAGACCCTGAGCCCGCGCAGGTGGGCCAGGGTCGTCATCCAGATGTCGATGCCGAAGTGAGCGGCCCGTTCCGTCCACAGGTTCTCGGAAAGGAAGGCCATGGCCGCCTTGCCGGAGAACCCGAAATCGCCGCCAATGGGTTGGCTGATTCTCAAACCGTAAAGCGCTTGGAGAAGGGGCCGAGCAAAATGGTTGGTGATGGAGGCGTCATACTTGTGGCGTTCGTAGATGGGCGATACGTAGTCAAAGCCACTGAAAAGAGGCTCGCCAAGGCGCTGGATCCATTTGGGGGTGAAGCTTGTGAGGTCCGCATCGACGATGACAACCGCCTTGGCCCCAAGTTCCACTGCCGCCTGGAACAAGTTCCTCACATTTCTTCCCTTCCCTTTTTCACCTTTTGGCGTGGAGATGTAAATCTTGGGCGCCTTGGTTTCGGCGCTCAAGAAGGCTTCTCGGGTTCCGTCCGGCGAATCATTGTCTGCATTAATGATGACCGGCTTCTTGTGAGGGAAATATTCCCGGAGTCCCCGGTCTGCAGTGGCAGCGACATTCGATATGGTCCTGACCTCGTTGAAAGAGGGGATTCCTATGATCACTTCCGTGTCACGCACATGATGGGGATTCAAAACAATCGTATCCACGGGTTCCATCCAGTAGAAATGCGAATTTGAAAACAGTGACTTAGCCAGGAAACATTGTTCCATGGTAATCGCCCAAGAGGCATTCGTCTAATCAATTGTTTTTTTGAATGGATTGATATAATGAATAGTCTTGTCAACGGCCAAAGGCGTTCGGTGCAAGGAGGAAAATATCATGATTGACCAGATCGGGGGGGATTTCCTGCAGTGGCTCAGGGGTTTTTACTACGTAGCCAAGAGGGGCAGCGTCACCCAGGCGGCTATGGAAATGGGTCGAAATCAGCCCACCATCAGCCACCAGATTAAATGCCTTGAAAGTGAATTCGGGATCGCGCTTTTCGTACGGTCCTCAGGGAAGATGGAGTTGACGCCTGAGGGAAGGGCTCTTCTTGAAAAAACGATTTCTCTCTTCGAAACCGTCAAGGAAATGAAGAGCGAAATCCAGGGGGAGGAGCTTGAGCAAAAGGGGAAGGTTGTCATAGCGACCACGCACGCGATTATCCATTTTTTCTTGCCCCGCTTTGTGGTGCAATTCAGGAGGACCCATGCTCAAGTAGATTTTGAAATTGAAGGGGGAGGGCTGGAAATGATTCTGGAGCGGGTCGAGTCTGCTGAGGTGGATTTCGGGATCGCCAACCTACCTGAAGTTCCTGAGCCGTTCCTGTATCACAAGCTCTTCGAGACCACGCTCAAACTGATTGCTCCCAAGAAGAACCCTTTCTCCTTGAAAGGGATGTTGACGCTTGATTCCATTTCTAAGGCTCCCTTCATCGCTTTCCCCCATTCAAGCACTCTGACCCCCTTTGTGGAGAATCGATTTCTCGAGGAGAACTTGAATCTCAATGTGGTCTTGGTCCTCAACAACTATGAGTCTGTCAAGAAATACGTGGCCCTCGGCATCGGCATTGCGATTCTGGACGATTACGCCCTCACCCGAGAGGACCACAAGAGTCTGGACATTTTCTCTCTGGACCATTTCTTCGGCAAAAGGGACTACGGGCTCATCATGCGAAAGAAGAAGTACCTTTCTCCTGCGGCCAAGGCGTTTATTCGGTCCATCAAGCCGGGCATTCAGTTCAAGTAGAGCGCTAAGCCGCATCCTACCAGCCTATTCATCATTTCAATCTATTCCAAAATACAATCGATTGGAAGAACACCCTCCAGTGGCCTAACATGCGCTGTGATCGTCGAGCATTAACCAAAAGGCAGGAGATGCCCCATGGAAGAATTTACGGCCCACGAGCTGGCCCTCATGGAAAAGATGACTCCTCAGCACAAGGCGCTGATGCCCAAGCTGAGCCCTCAAGAAAGAAAATCCATGGCTGAGAACGTAAAGCTCGAAAATGTCAATCTAATCCAGTCGTGGATGGGAACCGATGAGGAGATTGAAAACCTCCTGTTCTGGGACAGAGGAGGGAAGTTCGATGATCCGGAGTGGCAAAAACTGAAACCATGGGATGGAGCGACTGCTGCCCTGTTCGATGAAGCCAAGGAGCACCTCTCCCAACTTAAGCAAAAGGCGGTGGACAGCCAGCGGCGGTCCGACCTTACCCTTCACAGTCAATTCAATGACGGCCTGCTTTTTACAGGACTCGCGGGTGCAGTTCGGTGCGACAGTGCCGGAAAGAGAGATGAGAAGGGCGAATACTTCAGAGGGATCGAATGGCGCTGCATCGGCAGCGTGGAGGAGGACATCAACAGTATTACCGTCTACCCTGTTTCCTCAACAGGATATGAAGTGCACTTCGGGAGTCGAACGAACGGAGAAGGCGCCGGCATCCTTGTGAATACGGCAGATTCCTACAGCCTTCTTCAATTGGTTCAACTCAGTGAGAGGGTTCTTCCTCAACAGGGCTTTAATACCAAACTCACCAATGAAAAGGGTGACGCGCTGGCTCTGGATGCGAAAGCCATACGGAGAGCCGCCGGGGAAGGAGAGAGACTTTCCTACGGCGATGAGCTGAGGCTCTCTGCTTCCGCCCGAGTCGAAGGCTTGAAAAAAGCGTTCGATTTGGCCGACCAGTTGTCCTTCCGGTTCTATGAGCGATATGGACTTGAGNCGGAGGGCTACAAGATCGGAAAGAAGTACGGGAATTTCTTCATCATGAGGGACGACAACTTCGAGCAGTTCATGCCTGAGACTCCCGTGAAAGAAAAAGGCTTGATTCTGATTACCGCCACCCTCGTCTGCAGGCGTTGCAGGAGGGAGATCAAGGAATTCCGCGATTTTGCCAAGGCCAATCCCAATATGAAAGCAGTTCTCGTCAATCTCGCATCTCCCCAATCCAGATTCTACGAGCGTGTCTTTGGCGACATGGGAGGAGGGGATGCCAACGCCTTCAGAAAGACCGCTGCAGGAGTCACTCCATTCATCATCGTNTACCGCGCGNATCAAAACGGGGTTCTGAAATACAGGGAGTACATTTCNACAGGCAAAGCAGAGAACACCCCTTCTCTCTTGAAAAGCGTGCCTCGGCTTGAAGGCTACTTTCTGTAGACGGTCAAATTGCAGTTTCCCACACCTTTCTTTTGCATGTCAGCGCTGGAATTCTTTTTCCAGTTTTCTGCTGAAACTTGACAGAGAAAAACAACCGGCAAAATAGAAAATGGATATAAAAAGGTAGGCCTCCGCGCTGTATCCCATCCAAGGCGGATCGGAAAGAACGGTCTGGGTGGTTTTAAGCAGATCATAGATCGCAATGATCACGAGGAGGGAAGTGTCTTTAAAAGCGGCCACCAGGATGCCCACGGTCGGCGGAATGACCATTTTGAGAGCCTGAGGCAGGATGATCAGTCTCATGGTCTGGAAGTAGTTCAGCCCTAGGGATTCGGCCGCCTCATACTGGCCCCTGGACATGCCCTGAAGGCCCCCTCTCACGACCTCCGCGATATAGGCCGAGGTGAACATGATGAGTGCCACGGATGCGCGGATGAGTTTGTCTACGGTCATTCCCTCGGGCATGAACAAGGGGAACATGACCGCCGACATGAACAGGAGGCTGATCAAGGGCACCCCACGGATGACTTCAATGTAGACNATACTAAGAGCTTTGATGATCGGCAGCTTCGAGCGGCGGCACAAGGCCATGATGACACCGAGCGGATAGGCGATGAGCATGGTGAAAACTGAAAGGAGCAGGGTGATCGGAAGACCGCTCCACTTGGTCGTTTCCACGCTCGCCAAGCCGAAGATCCCTCCCTTCATAAGCAACCCGATGGCCACCAAGGTGATGCCCCAGAAATAGAAGAGCGACTTTTTCCAGTGCGCTCGACGGCTGCTGTAAAAGATGAGGAGCACGAACAGGATCAAGGACAGAAAGGGTCGCCACTGCAATTCATAAGGGTAGAACCCGAACAGGATGAATCGCAGATTCTGCGTGACAATGGACCAGCAGGCACCGACACAGGTTTTGCAAACCTCGCTGGGAGTGAACCAGACACTGTCGACGAAAGCCCATTTTGCAAAAAGCGGGATGGTATTGGCCATCAACAGAAGAGTCACTACGGTCAGGGAGGAACTCATGGGACTGCTGAAAAGATTTTCCCTGACCCAACCGATCACTCCAACTTGGGTCGTAGGCGGCTTGAGAGACTCCGCCTCAGTGGTTTTGGAGATTGCCTGCATCGTCCTACCTGTTCCTACCTTCGCCTCGAAACTTCAAACTCAACCCTCCTATCTCTCGACAATCGCGATTTTCTTGTTGTACCAGTTCATGGATGCGGAAGTCGTGAGACTGAAAAAGAGATAGACCGCCATGATCATCAGAATCGGCTCGATGGCTTGTCCCGTCTGATTAATTGTAGTGGTGGCCACAGAGACGAAATCCGGATACCCAATGCCCACCGCTAGTGAACTGTTTTTGGTCAGGTTGAGCATCTGGCTGGTGAGCGGCGGAACGATCACCCTGAGTGCTTGAGGCAGCACCACAAGATTGAGGGCATGGGACCGCCGGAGCCCGATGGACATGGCGGCCTCCCACTGGCCCTTTTGAACGGACTGAATCCCCGCCCGCACAACCTCCGCCACAAAAGCCGACGTGTAGAGGATCAGTCCCAGGAGCAGGGACACGAACTCGGGGCTGAAGGTCACCCCTCCTCTGAAATTGAATCCCACAAGCTTGGGCACATCCATTTTCAGAGGCATCCCCACCGCCAACCACACGAGGAGCGGAAGCCCCAAAAGAATTCCCAGAGAAACGCGGAACACCGGGAAATATCGACCGGTTCTCTCCTGCCGTTTCTTGGCCCACCTCTGGAGAAGATAAACCGCCAGGCCTCCCACCGCGACACTGAGGGCCATGTAAATGTAGGCCGGATGATGCTCGGGCACTGCCAGGATGACTCCCCGCTTGCACAAAAAAACGCCGGCCAAAGGTGAGAGGGCATTTCGTGGCGCAGGCAGGGTCTCGTAGAACAACGCGTACCAGAAGAAAAGTTGCAAGAGGACCGGCAGATTCTGGAAAACCTCTATGTAACCGGCGGCAATTCTCGAAATGAGCCAATTTTTCGAAAGGCGGGCGATGCCGATCACCGTGCCGAGCATAACCGTCAGGATGATCCCTATGAAGCCCACCTTCAGGGTGTTCAAAAACCCAACCAGCAGCGCATGCCCGTAGCTGCTTGCGGCCGTGTAGGCGATAATGGATTCGCCGATTTCAAAAGCGGCGTTGCGCTGCAGAAACGTGAAACCAGAGCTGATATGCCGCGTATCGAGATTCCTCATGGTGGTGGTTAAGAGGTAATATCCCACCACCACAACGAACCCCAGGGCGAACACTTGGTAGAAGATGCCCCGAACCCTGGCATCGTTCCAGAGTGGAATCCGGCTCATCACGTGAACGGCACCGTCTTCTGGCAAATGAAAAAAGCGGGAAAGGAGCCCCCCGGAAGAGGCTCCTTCGTGTCTCTTACCGGAACGATGGGGAGTACATGAGGCCGCCCTTGGTCCAGAGGGCGTTCAGACCCCGTTCGAGCTTGAGCGGCGTGTTCTTCCCCACGTTGCGCTCAAAGATCTCACCGTAGTTGCCCACCTGTTTGATGATATTGTAGGCCCATTTCTCGTCGAGCCCCAGGGCTTTGCCGTTGCCCGGGACCACGCCAAGAAAACGCTGGATATCCGGATCTTCGCTCTTGAGCATGTCATCCACGTTTTGAGAAGTAATTCCCAGTTCTTCGGCATTGATCAGGGCATAGACAGACCACTTCGCGATGTCGAACCACTGCTCATCCCCTTGCCGCACACAAGGGGCGAGAGGTTCCTTGGAAATCACTTCAGGCAGGATCACGTAATCCTCTGGATTGGGGGCTGCGACTCGCATCCCGGCCAACTGAGAGGTGTCGGAAGTAATCACGTCACAACGGCCACCGAAAAAGGCGTTCTGTACAGAGGCCTGATTTTGGAGGACCACCGGACTCAGCTTCATCTTGTTGACCCGGAAATAATCGGCAAGGTTTCTTTCCGTCGTGGATCCGGTCATGACGCAAACCGTGGCTCCGTCCAGATCTTTGGCGCTCTTGACGTTCATTTTCTTAGGCACCATGAAACCCTGGCCATCGTAAAAGTTCACAGGCGCGAAGTTCAAACCCAGAGAGGTGTCACGTTGCAGGATCAGGGTCACGTTGCGGCACAGGATGTCCACTTCGCCCGATTGGAGAGCCAGGAACCTGGCCACCGGGGTGAGCGGGGTGAACTTCAACTTCTTGGCATCGCCGAAGAGCGCGGCTGCAACCGCTCTTGCCGTGTCGATGTCCAGGCCTTTCCATTCGCCCTTTTCATCCGCTTTCGCGAATCCGGCCAGACCTTCATTGACTCCCACCTGAATGAACCCTTTGGCCTTGATGGCTTCCAGGTTCTCACCCGCCAGAGCCGCACCCGCCATCCCCAAGATCACGAAAGCCGCAACACACCATGTCATGAGTTTCATCGATTGTTCCTCCTTAGAATGATGAGTTCAGGTTGTTAACAAGGCATGGGTCAGGCAACGACCGATTCATCGCCAGTCGTAAACCTTTGAGCGATACGGCACTACCCACTCCTTTTTGGCTCCCCATGCAATCATTCCATCGTACAAGGCGTCCACCATCTTCTTTGCCACGCCTTTGTTTCTTGAAAAGATATTCTTCTGCTGCTTCGGGTCCTTTTGCATGTCATAGAGCTCAGGCGAATCTTCCTCCCTGCCTCCCACGAGAAGCATGTGCTGCTTTCCCGTCACTGTGACCCAGAAGAGGGTCGTGTCCTTTTCAGGAACCAGGGAAAAAGAGAAGTTCTGGTTCAGATAACCTAGCCTCTGTGAGGAGAAGATAAATTCCCGTCTCCAATTCTTGACTTTGCCTCTGATGAGGGGCAGAAGGGACTTCCCATAAAGAGGGTTCAGCCCTTTTTCCCTGCCGTGCATGATTCCTTTCAGTTCCTGCGCGATCTCCCTGTAGGGCAAGGGCGCTTTCCCGGGGAGACGCTTCGTGGTGTCAATCCCCGCCATTTCAAGGATCGTCGGGAGGAAATCCGTAGGCTGAACCAGTTCGGAAATCACCTTGCCTTTGTATTGCTGGCCCGGCATCTTGACCAGGAGCGGGACGTGGACCATTTCTTCAAAAAGAGGCCAAGGGCCTCTGGGGTCGGTTTTCGCAATGTTCAGCTTGCCGGTTCTGTTGTGCTCTCCGAGAAGAACCCCATGATCGCTTGTAAAGATGATCATGCTCTCATCGTACATGCCCACATCCTTGATCTGCCTGATGACAAACCCGATCCACTTGGAGACCATTTCCACTTCCGCTTTGTATCGAGCCGCCATGTTCCTCAGTTCCGCTGGCGTGAACACGTCCGCCCTTCCGTAGTTGGGCATGACCATGGGAATGCCTTCGTAGCCGGGGTCGTATTTATCCACATAGTACTGGGGAGGATCCCACGGCTCATGGGGATCGAAGAAATCCAGATGGAGCAGGAGGTCTTTGGACTTGTAATTCGCTTCGATCCATTTCGCCGCCATTCTGGCCAGCCTCGGCGGGAACCGGTCTTCCTCCCATCTCCAATGGCTGTTGACCCACTGGGAGAGATCGGCCTGGGTGTGGTCGCCGAAATAGAAACTGTGGCGAGCCTTTTCCTCAGGAATGAGATACGGGAGGGGCTCGTTCATCTTCGTGAAGTAGATATCCCTCTCCTGCCCTCTTTCCAGGTGATGGCCTATGTATCCACGGTTGTAATTCTGCTCGTGGCGCAGGATTTCATTGGTGTCCGTGATCAACTGGGTAATGTAGCCATAGTCCAGCAGAATCTCGGACAGGGTGATGTCGTTCGCTTCCAGCTTTTGCCAGCCGCGGAAAGGAAAGCCCAGCCTTCCCGTGAGCATGTCATAGCGGTGCGGCACGGTCGGGAAGCTCCC
>JGI20214J51088_10002787_pt1 | contig 11559 bp, 10 predicted proteins | sample WetSurMetagenome_FD_51088 | JGI IMG/M metagenome (IMG submission 51088)
GTCGCCAAGCAGGGCTTCGGCACGGTAACCGGCTCGATTGATAACAATACCGGCGAAGCACTTCCAGCGGACATGAATGTCACACTGCGCGGTTACGATCATGGCGCAGATCCCAGCACCGGTCCGCAGGAGGTATTCTCACAGGAAGCCGTTATCAACCCCGACGGTACCTATGCCTTTGAGAATATCGAGATGCCCCTCAACCGCATTTTCCTGGCGGAAGTTGTGGTGAATGGCATTACCATGCAGTCCGAGTATGCGATCGCCAAGGAAGGGACCACCTCGCTGGCCATTCCTGCCCTTACCCTGTATGGAATGACGGATGACACCTCATTGCTCACCGTCGATGATGCCACCCTGGTCATCGATTACAGCGACACCGGACTGGAATACTACGGCATCTATACATTCCACAACCCCAGTGGCAAAACCGTCCTCGTGGATACAAATGGCAATTCGGAAATCCCATTCATCAAGATGCCCGAAGGCACCTCGACCATGGGATATGAAACCCTGCAGGATAGTGCCCCCATGACCAACACGGACAAGGGGATTGCCATCCCGCCCAGTGACAATACCTATGGGTTGCTCGCTTTCACCTCCCTGCCGAAGAAGGAAAAGTACGATGTCACGCAGCAGTTTGTCCTGCCGGCGACCAATCTCTCCATTTTCCTTCCGGAGGGCGTGACCGCCCAGGGCACGAACCTGACAGATGAGGGGATAAAGAATGTACAAAATACGAACTACCAGATCTACACTGCGCAGAATATCGCTGCCGGTGAGACTGTCAAATTCAGCGTATCCGGTGAGCCCAAGCAGACCGCATCCGGGAGTGCGACATCGCAGCCGGCAGCCAATACTGGCAGCAGCCGCCAAACCCTTTTAATTGGTGCCGGGCTGCTGGGCCTGGCACTGATCGTGGCCGGCGGCTGGATGTACCTGCGCGACCGCAAGCAGGTGGAAGAGCTTGAGGAGGAAGAGTCGCACGAATTTGAATCTTCCGAGGATGTGCTGGATGCCATTGTGGCTCTCGACGATCTGCACCGCGCCGGAAAGATATCGGATGAAGCCTATCAAAAGCGCCGCGCCGAGCTGAAGGATATCGTGAAGGGAATGATGTAATCATCGTCCATGATCACTGTAAAAAAACTCGTCAAACGATTCGGGTTGAAGACCGTGCTGCGCGGTGTGAACTTCTCCGTGCAGCCGGGAGAGTTTGTCGCGCTGCTGGGCCCCAACGGCGCGGGGAAGACCACCTTCCTGCGGATCCTGGCCTCGCTGTCGCGGCCCACGCTCGGTGAAGTGGACGTGGCCGGTTACCGCCTGCCAAAGGAAGCCGCCGCCGTCCGCGCCCGGCTGGGCGTGGTATCCCATCTGCCCCTGTTATATGGTGACCTGAGCGCCGAGGAAAATTTGCGCTTCTATGGACGCATGTATGGCATCCCGAACCTGGAACTGCGCATCACGGAAGTGCTCGAGATGGTCGGCCTGGAAAACCGCCGCCGCGATCTGACCCGGACCTTCTCGCGCGGCATGCAGCAGCGCCTCGCCATTGGACGGGCCGTCCTGCACGACCCGGATGTGATGCTTTTCGACGAGCCCTACACCGGTCTCGACCAGGACGCCTCCACCATGCTGGATGATGTTTTGAAGACGGTCGCCGCCCGCGGCCGCACCGTGGTGATGACCTCCCACGATCTCGCCCGGGCCGAGGATCTGGCCACCCGCTTCGACATCCTGTCCCGGGGCGTGATCACCGCCTCGACCACGCGCGGGCAGCTCGAGAACAGCAACCTGCTGGCGTTCTACAAGCAGGCTCTGGCAGGCTAACATGACAGACAAACTCACGCCTGCCGCCGAAGAATCCATCCCGGCCGAGCCCCGTCCGTTTGAGAAAGCGGGCAGCCGGCCAGTATCAACTTTTTTCCAGGCTGTCTCCGCCGTGGTGTGGAAGGATGTGCAGGCCGAGGTCCGCTCGCGTGAGCTCTTCTCGGCCATGCTGGTCTTTTCCCTGCTGATGATCCTGATCTTCAACTTTGCGCTCGAGCTGGATATCAAGACCCGCCAGTCGGTGACCGCCGGTGTGCTCTGGGCAACCTTCGCCTTCGCCGGCACGCTCGGCCTTAACCGCTCGATGTCCATCGAAAAGGACCGCGGCTGCATGGACGGTCTTCTGCTGGCCCCTGTGGACCGGTCGGCGATCTATTTTGGCAAGGTCATCAGCAACCTGGCCTTTATGTTGATCGTGGAGCTGATCGTCCTGCCGGTTTACAGCGTGCTGTACAACGTCAACCTGTTCATACCGGGATTGCTGCTGGTCGTCCTGTTGGGATCGATCGGTTACGCATCCGTGGGCACCCTGCTGGCGGCCATGTCGGTGCAGACCCGCACGCGTGACATCCTGCTGCCCATCCTGTTGTTCCCGATCATTGTGCCCGTCCTGCTGGCGGCGGTCAAGGCCAGCAGCGGATTCCTGACAGGCGCCGACATGACGGAGATCATGCCGCCGATCAACCTGTTGATCTTTTATGATATTGTTTTCACCGCGGTCGCATTCATGGTATTCGACAGCGTTGTTGAGGAATAATTTTATTATTCGCCAAAGAATAGAAAAGTTTTAAGGAGCATCCATGGAATCAAAAAAACCTCTGGCATTAACCATTCTGGATATCGTTTCCATCGTCCTTCTCGCCATTGCCACCTACCTGGCACTTGTCTTTGCCCCCAAGGAGCTGGTGATGGGCGATGTCCAGCGCGTGTTCTATTTCCATATTGGCACCGCCTGGACGGCCTTGATCGGCTTCATCCTGGCTGCCGTATTCAGTGTTACCTATCTCATTTCGAAAAATCTAAAATGGGACCGGCTGGAAGTGGCCGCCATTGAGGTCAGCATGGTCTTCTTCTTTATCACGATCGTGCTGGGCTCGATCTGGGCCCGTCCTGTCTGGAACACCTGGTGGACCTGGGACCCGCGTCTCACCACCGCTGCCGTCACCGAGCTGATCTATGCGGCCTACTTCATGCTCCGCCAGGGCATCGATGACCCGGAGAAGCGTGCCCGCTTTGGCGCCGTGTATGCCTTGATCGGCGGGTTGAGCGCCCCGATCACTTTCTTCGCGATCCGTTTCTTCCGTACCATCCATCCGGTCGTCATCGGCGGCGGCAATGGGAATGCCCAGGGGGCCTTTAGCATGACGGGTGANATGAAAGTTGCCTTCTTCTTTGCCCTGTTCACCTTCACCGTGATCTTCATCGACCTGTTCTGGCACCGTATCCGCCTGGGNGAGCTGGAGAACAAGGTGGAACAGATGAAATTACAGGCTTCGATTTAAAGAATAAGGAGAGAATATGTTTTTTCAAAATGGCACCCCTGATACCTCAGAATATATGATCGCAGGCTACGTGATTGCATTTGTAGTCATGGGACTNTACCTGGCAAGCATTTGGCTCCGCAGCCGCAACCTTAAGCGCGATCTTTCCATGCTGGATGAGATGGAGAAGGCCGAGCAAGTCCAGGTCCGATAGACAGCAATCCTCTCGTTTTACAAACTGTAACCAAAATGTGAGTCNAATAATAGGNTAAATTGAGAAGAGTCCGCTATAATCAATTAGCGGACTTTTTATATTTTTTTCTTATGCAGAGATTTTACGGGACTCAGGTTCGGGGTTGGAAATGGCTCATTGGCCTGGGCCTTTTTTTCATGTCCGTGGGGATCGCCCTCAGCTCCTCCACGCGAGGCGAGGCGGCTCCGGCCTATGTTCCGCCCGGCCCCGACAGGTTCTCCGTCAGCACGGTGGATTACAATAAATATTTCTGGTGGCTGATCCGCTGGGGTGAAGATGACCACGAATGCGAGCTCGAAACCGACCATGAAGGCCTGCCGACGCCGGGGGATGTCTATGTAGATTGCGGCGAAGAGATTTATCAAAAATGGGTCGACCAGAAGCCCTGCCTGGAAACGGATATCTCTCTCTGTCACGGCTTTTACCTCCAATTGATGAATACCGAGCCGGCTCAAAAGCAGGTCTCCACCATACTGCCTCCTCCCACCGTACAGGTCTCCCTGGAAAACTGCAGTCCGGTATATTCCTCGTCTACGAGTATTTGCGATTCGGAGCCAATACTGGTGTTAACGGGCACCGAGCCATTGCCAGGTTACGAGATCATAAGCATCGAAGGTTTATATGAAGGACAGCCTTTCACCTGTGGTCCGGTCTGCCGCCTGAAACTGCCCGTCACGGGAGAAAATATCTTTACCCTTCAATTCTGGGCAAACTCCAGCTATGGGGATAGCAGCGAAATTTTCGACGCCCAGATCCGCGTGGCGGTGTCGCCGGCCGGCGACCCGGATCGTTCCTATTGGTACGCGGATGTGTTGAGCGACCAGTGGGCCGGTGTGCCCATTGCAAGCTGTGTGCAGACCTGGGGTGCCCTGCCTCCCATCGGCGGTCCACCCACCTGGCTGAGTACTCCTCCTAATGCCGAGGAGCTCAACACGGATCTGCCTTACACATATCTTGCGTCCCAGTTGATCAAACAGGGCGCCGTCGATGCCAGCTCCTGCCCCAATGGAGGCCTGGAGCCGGATGAAACTGCCTCCCAATGTGGCGTGGAAGTTGCACGCCCGGCGGTCACGGCCTGGCAAAACCAGTTTGACGAGATCATCCTGAACGTGGCCAGGGATACAGGCGTGCCTGCCCATTTGCTAAAAAACATGTTTGCCATCGAAAGCCAGTTCTGGCCGGGCGCCAGCAACAAAACCGACATTGGCCTGGGACAGCTGACACCTGAGGGTGCGGATACCACCCTGATGTGGAATCCACCCTTCTTCTACCAGTTCTGCCCCCTGGTCATGGACTCGGCGGAGTGCAGCAAGGGATACCTGGGGCTGACGGATGAACAGCAGGAATACATGCGCCTGGCCTTATTTGATGCAGTCAATGCCAACTGTGAGAATTGCCCGCTGGGGATCGATCTCGACCGCGCCAACTTCAGCATCGGCGTGTTTGCCCATACCCTGCTGGCCAACTGCGAGCAGGCCGGCCAGCAGGTGGAAAATGTCACCGGCGGAAAACCGGCCGGCGAGTCGGCGAGCTATGAAGATTTATGGAAATTTACGATGGTCAATTACAACGCCGGCCCAGGCTGCCTGGGCGACGCGCTGGATGTTGCCTCGGGGGATGAGGACGGGCTGACCTGGGTAAATGTCGCATCGCACCTGCTGCCCACCTGTCCAGGGGCAGTCAATTATGTGGAACAGATAAGCAAATAAGGTTGAGACAATTGTCACCCTTATAATAAAACGAAGGAACATTCCTTCGTTTTATTTTTGTGCTAAACTATCGGTATGATGTCATTGCCAGCGTTGGTCGCGAAGCAATCTCCTCGTTGTCCTGGAGAACCCTTCTCGAGCGCTGGCAATGATTTTTGATTCCAGGAGATGACGCATGCTGAGTCCCATCGAGAAAGTACTCTTTGTACTGGCGGTCGCTGCCTCGCTTTATTTCACCTATCGCGGTGTCAGGCGCATCATTGCCCATATCGGGAGCGGACATGGACGACCGACCTGGAGCCTGGTCTGGAAGCGGATCGGCGACCTGATCGTGAAAGTTGGATTGTTTCAGCCGGTCTTTCGTCTGCGGCTTGGGCCGAGCATCCTGCACGGGCTGATCGGCTGGGGGTTTCTNGCCTTCCTGCTGATCAACCTGTCGGATCTNATTTATGCCTTTACAAACTTCCGGCTTCTTGAAAGCCTGGGTGCGGTGGGGAGTTTCTATCTCCTGCTCGCAGATGTAGCCGGCGTGGCNATCATCCTGGGGATCATTGGCATGGCGATCCGCCGGTTCATTTTGCGGCCAAAGACGCTTTCGACGCGCGAATCGACTCACCTGCTCCCGAAGGCACGCTTCGGCATCCGGCGCGACTCGGCGATCGTGGCAGCATTTATCTTCACCCACAATATGGGCCGCCTGCTGGGCGAATCTTTCTATGTCGCCTCCACCGGCGCCGCCGACCCGTGGCAGCCGTTCATCTCCCGGGTCGCAGCCTTATGGGCCGGCATGAGTCCGAACAGCCTGTTGATCGGCGAGCGGCTGATGTTCTGGATTTCGATCGGCGCGGTGGTCGCCTTCCTGCCCTACTTTCCGATCTCGAAGCACATCCACCTCTTCTTTGCCCCGATCAATTTTGCGCTCAAGCCTGAGCGGCGGTCCATGGGTGAGCTAAGCTACATCAATCTTGACGACCAGTCCATCGAGCAGTTCGGTGCCGCGACCATGAAGGACCTGGGCTGGGAACAGATCATGGATGCCTACGCCTGCATCATGTGCTTCCGCTGCCAGGAGATGTGTCCGGCCTACGCGACCGGGAAGGTCCTCTCCCCCGCCGCCCTGGAGATCAACAAGCGCTACCATCTCAATGCAGGCGGTGCCATGGACGTACCGATGCTGGACCTGATCACCGAGGAGGCTGTCTGGGCCTGCACCGCGTGTGGGCAGTGTGTGGATATCTGCCCGGTGGGCAACGAGCCGATGCGCGACATCCTGGACATCCGCCGCAACCTGACTTTGATGGAGAGCAGTTTCCCAAAGCAGCTGGAAACCGCCTTCAAGGGCATGGAGCGCAACGCCAACCCGTGGAATGTGTCCCAGGCCGACCGCATGAAATGGGCCCAGGGCTTGAACGTCCCGACCATTGAAAAGAATCCGGAACCCGATATTTTGTGGTGGGTGGGCTGTGCGCCGGCAACCGATTCGCGTGCACAAAAGACAGCCCAGGCCTTGCCAAGATTCTGAATGCAGCCGGCGTGAACTTTGCCGTGCTCGGGCAGAACGAGCAGTGCACCGGCGACTCAGCGCGACGCGCAGGACGGGAAGATATCTTCTTCGGCCTGGCNTCTGCCAACGTTGAAATCTTAAATGAAGTCAATCCCAAGCGTATCGTTACCACCTGCCCGCACTGCCTGCATACCATCAAGAACGAGTACCCGCAGTTCGGTGGCAACTACGAGGTCATCCATCATACCCAGCTCATCAATGAGCTGGTAGGCGCCGGAAAGATCTCGCTTAATCTGGAAGGCGACAACATGCAGGTCACCTTCCACGATCCCTGTTACCTGGGGCGGCATAACGGGATCTATGAAGCACCGCGTGAGAATTTGAAGTCCGCCGGCCTGTTGACCGTTGAGATACCGCGCACGGAGGCCAAGTCGTTCTGCTGCGGTGCGGGCGGTGCGCAAATGTGGAAGGAGGAGGAGCCCGGCGACATGCGCGTCAACGAAGCGCGCTACCAACAGGCGAAGGAGACCGGCGCCGGGACCATCGCAGTGGGATGTCCCTTCTGCATGACCATGCTGAACGATGCATCCAAGGCAGATGGCGGAACGATCCAAGTGAAGGATGTNGCCGAGCTGGTGGCCGAGCGAATGAAGCAGGAGAAGTGAAATGATCGATCTGACAACCGAGTTTGGCCGCGCCGTGGAGCGGCATCTTAAGTTTGAACATGTCATCTGGCTGACAACTGTCGATTCCCATCTGACTCCCCAGCCGCGGCCCGTATGGTTCCTGTGGGAGTATGACACCATTTTGATCTTCAGCCAGCCGGGCGCCTTCAAGGTCAAACATATCAGACAGCATCCCAGGGTCGCGCTGCATTTCAACACCGACGACACAGGCGATAAACACGTCATGGTGATAACAGGCGAAGCTTCCATCGATGCGAACGGCGTCACGCCCCATCAGGTCCCGGCCTATCTTGAGAAATATAGATCAGGCATCGCCGATCTGAACATGACTCCCGAAGCGTTCAATGCAGAGTACGCGACCCTCATCCGAATTACTCCCTCCGAACTGCGTGGATGGGAGTAAAATAAGCCTCCCAACCAGAGGAGGTTTCAATGAAGGATACGATTCGCACGCTGCATCCCGAAAAGAAACAGGGAGTGAAGATCAGCAAGGAAAAATATGAAATCATTCGCGAGGCAATTCTTTCAGCTTTGCATAAACAAAATGAGATCACTTTTATGAATCTCTCCCGTGCCGTGGAAAAGGAAGTCAATGGAAACTTCGAAGGCTCGGTGACCTGGTATGTGACAACGGTGAAGCTTGACCTGGAGGCAAGAGGCCTGATCAAGCGCGTTCCCAATTCAAGGCCGCAGGTCGTGAGGCTGGCGTAATAGAAATAATTGTTCTTCCAAAAAAAACGAGACCCTTCTTATGGTGAGATGGGTCTCGTTTTTCATACGGAGTCTTATATCATTTTCGCTTCTTCTTGATCGCTTTTTCCACTTCCATCGCCACGAGTACGAGAGCACTTGTACCGATCGCTATTCCGAGATCGGTTGCGCTCAACGGCACGACGTTAAAGAATCTGTTCATTGCCGGAACATAGATCACCGCCATCTGCAGCCCGAAGACCAGCAGCGTCATCCAGGCCAGCAGCGGATTTCCAGAAAGACCCATTTTGAAAAACGAATCCTTGCTGGAGCGGGAGGCCAGCGCCTGAAAGATCTGGGCAAACGCCAGGAACGAGAAGACCATGGTCTGCCACTGCGGCTGGTTGGAAAAGTAATAGATGTAGCCCAATCCCAGCGCCAGCCCGCCGATCAGCGCGCCCACCCAGGCAACCTGCAGACCGGCGCCGCGTGAGAACATCCCTTCCTTAGGCGAGTAGGGCGGGCGTCCCATTGTGTCGCTTTCCGCTTTTTCCACGCCCATGCCAAGGCCCAGCAACCCGTCGGTCAACAGATTGAGCCATAGAAGCTGAAGCGGTAAAAGCGGGAGCGGCTTGCCCAGGAAGGGAGCCAGTAGCATGACCAGCACCTTGCCGATGTTGCCGGCCACGCTAAAGCGCACAAACTTGCGGATGTTGTCATAGATCGTGCGCCCTTCCTTGACGGCAGCGACGATGGTGGCAAAGTTATCGTCGAGCAGGACCATGTCGGCGGCTTCCTTTGACACATCCGTGCCGGTGATGCCCATGGCCACACCGATGTCGGCGCGGCGCAGGGCCGGGGCGTCGTTGACACCGTCGCCGGTCATCGAGACGATCTGCCCGCGCTCCTGCAGGGCCTGTACGATCTTGAGCTTGTGCTCGGGCGAGACGCGCGCAAAGACCTGCACGTCGTCGACTTCGTTTTTCAATTCCTCGAAGGAAAGGTTTTCCAGCTCCGCCCCGGTCAGGACCTTTACATTTGCGTCATGTGATTCTTCGATGATGCCCAGCTGGCGGGCGATCTCGGTGGCGGTCAGTGGATGATCGCCGGTGATCATCACCGTGCGGATGCCTGCCGTCTTCGTGAGGGCCACCGCATCGCGCACTTCATTGCGCGGCGGGTCGATCATGCCGAACAGCCCGACAAAGGTGAGGTTCTGTTCCAGGTCGGTCTGGATGATCTCGGGGATCTGGTTCATCAGGCGGAAACCGACGCCCAGGACGCGCATCCCCTTTCTGGCGAGGTTCTGGTTCGCGGCTTCGATCCGGACCTTGAAGCCTTCGTCAACCGGCTCCGCTCTTCCGTTGATCCAGACCTGGCTTGTCAGGTCGATCAAGCCATCCACGCTGCCCTTGGTAAAGGCAATGTAACGGCAGTTGCTCACATCCAGGCCGGCCAGCACTTCGGGATCATACTCCCGCAGATCGTGGACGGTGGTCATGCGCTTGCGCTCGGAGTCGAATGGCAGTTCGGCGGCGCGCGGGAAGGAAGAATCCAGGGACGATTTCCAGTATCCCAGCTTGGCAGCTGCCGCCACCAGTGCGCCTTCGGTGGGATCGCCAAGCGTGTGAAAGCGGTTATCCCCTTCGTCCACCAAACGGGCATCGTTGCAAAGGGCGCCGCCCACCGTCGCCAGCGAGAGTGCCGATTCGATCGGTGCGCTCTGGCGGGTGGCGGTAAAGGAGCCGCTGCGGTCCATCTCCTCGGTCAGATCGAGGGCATGATTGGCAACATCCACGATGACAACGGTCATGCGGTTCTCAGTCAGCGTCCCGGTTTTATCGGAACAGATCACCGTCACTGAGCCCAGGGTCTCCACGGCGGGCAGCTTGCGGATGAGTGTCTGCTTTTCGAGCATGCGCTGGGCGCCCAGGGCCAGGGTGATCGTCACCACAGCGGGCAGCCCTTCCGGCACGATCGCCACGGCCACGCTGACCGCGGTCAGAAGCATGTGGCGCAGCTCGTCGCCGCGCAGATATCCAAGCACGCCGATCAGCACCGCGATCAGCACGCCGACCACAGCCAGGGTCTTGCCCAGAGAGTCAAGCCGTTTCTGTAAAGGTGTTTCCTCCGGCCCGCTCTGTTGGATCAGGTCGGCGATCTTGCCCAGCTCGGTCTGCATGCCGGTTGCCACTGTGAGGGCGAGACCGCGTCCCTGGGTGACGATCGTGCCCATGTATCCCATGTTGCGCCGGTCGCCCAGTGGCAGCGCCTGCCCGGACCCCGAAGAAGTATCATCGCCCGAGAGGGCCGCGGTCTGCTTCTCTACGGGTTCGGATTCGCCTGTCAGCGCCGCTTCCTGGATGCGGAGGTTGACCGCTTCAAGCAACCGTACATCGGCTGATAAGACATTACCCGCCTCCAGTTGCAGGATATCGCCCGGGACCAGTTCGCGCGCCGAGATCTCCTGCAGCTTGCCGTCCCGCAGGACGCGCACGTTCGGCACCGATAACTTCTTGAGTGCGGCGATGGCCTGTTCGGCGCGATACTCCTGGATGAATCCCAGGATCGCATACAGGATGACAATGGCTGTAATGGCAATCGTGTTCTTCCAATCCCCCAGCAGCCCGGCGATCACCGCCGCGCCGATCAGGATCAGCACCATGGTGGCAGTGAGCTGTTCCCAAAAGATCTTCAGCGGAGTGCGCCCGGCTTTTTCGACCAGCTCATTGGGGCCATAAGCCGTCAGGCGGGTCTCGACATCACTCTGGGAGAGTCCGGTATCTGTCCGGGATTGCAGTTCTTCAAGGCAGGCTTCAATGGTTTGCAAATGCCAGTTCATTATGAGTCCAGTTCCTTATCGTTTTGGCGCACCCATGACGGGATGGCCCGGGATGCGCGGTAATGATACACGAGATAGGCAGCAACGAGTAGAAATCCGATCCCAAAAACAAGGGGAAGGTTGGCTTTTATATGGTGGCTGATCAGATGCCATTCCTGTCCGAGTGCGTACCCTATGCCGATCAGGATCGTGCACCAGATATAGGCGCCGATAAACGAGGCCAGGAAGAACTTGGGAAACGGGATTCGAACCAGGCCCGCCGGAATGCTGATCAGCGTACGCACGCCGGGGATCATGCGTCCAACCAATACAACACCCGTCCCCCATTTTCTACACTGGTCTTCGATTCGCTCGATATGTTTAAGATCGATCCGGAAGAGACGCGCGAATCGATCCACCAGTGGACGTCCACCCAGCCTGGCCGCCCAATANGTAATCGAAGCGCCGATCGCGCTGCCCAGGCCGGCATAAACCCCCGCCAGTAAAATAAAACTGGGTGGGATGCCATGGCGCTCGATCAACATCCATCCCGCAAATGCCAGGATGATCTCGCTGGGCGTGATC
>JGI20214J51088_10002790_pt1 | contig 11551 bp, 6 predicted proteins | sample WetSurMetagenome_FD_51088 | JGI IMG/M metagenome (IMG submission 51088)
TTGGCAGAGCGGACTTCAGTCTCCGGCTGTTCTGTCTTCATATGTCTGTGGACCATAGCAATCTCCTCGGCGGAGAAGACGCGGTCGATGTCGAGAATCATGATGAACTGGGCATCGCGCTTTCCCATCCCCTTGATGAAGTCGGTCCGTATCTGCGTACCTAGCTTCGGCGCCGGCTGAATCTGATCCGGCTCCAGTTCGATCACCTCTTCCACCGAGTCGGCCAGCGCGCCGATCACGGTCGATTCGTTTTCCAGCATCACCTCGACCACCACTATGCAGGTGTTATGCGTGCTCTCAGTCTTCGACATGTCGAAGCACAGCCGAAGATCGACAACCGGAACCACGCTGCCCCGTAGGTTGATAACCCCAGCTATGAAATCNGGCGTGCGGGGAATTTTCGTGATCGTGGTCAGGTCAAGTATTTCTCTGACCTTGTCCACGTCGGTGGCGAAAATCTCGTTGCCTAGTTTGAAGGTGAGATACTGCCGCGCTTCCGCAATTTCATTCACACTCATTTTTCAATTCCTTTCTCATGCGGCAGACAAGGCGCAAAGCGCAGGGCGCTCCGCGCCTGACCGGTCAGTAACGCTCGAACTCTCCGTCAAGGTCGTCATGCTTATCTTTGAGGTGGAGATGAACTCCGCCTTTGGCTGTCGATTTTGCCTTGAATATGCTGGCATGTTCCGATGGCTTCATTGCCCGTGCCGAGACGGACTTTGCAAATTTGGCAACTCTAGCACTACCGCTTTTCCGGTCCGGAACTTCCTCGTCTTTGGTCTGAAAGAAGGCTAAAGCGCTAACCAGTTGATCGGCCTGACCGGTCAACTCTTCGGTCGTCGAGGCCATCTCTTCAGAGGCCGAAGCATTTTCCTGAATCACCTGCTCGAGCTGCTGCAACGCCTTGTTAATCTGCTCGGCGCCGGTGTCCTGCTCCTTGCTGGCGGCGGTAATTTCCTGCACTAGTTCGGCTGTCTTCTGGATGTCAGGCACCAGCTTGTCGAGCATCTCGCCGGACTTTTCGGATACCCTCAACGTAGTGGCTGAGAGCTGATTGATCTCTCCGGCCGCTTTCTGGCTGCGTTCGGCAAGCTTGCGCACTTCGGCAGCCACCACGGCAAATCCTTTGCCGTGTTCGCCAGCACGCGCCGCCTCGATGGCCGCGTTCAGCGCCAGCAGGTTGGTCTGCCGCGCGATTTCCTCGATGATCGAAATCTTGTCGGCAATCTCCTTCATTGCCGCAACAGCATTGAGAACCGATTTTCCGCTCTCCTGCGCGTCCTCGGCCGACTTGTTGGCAATCTTGTCGGTTTGCTGTGCGTTGTCGGCATTCTGCTTGATGTTCGAGACCATCTGCTCCATCGAAGTAGAAGCTTCCTCGGCGGCCGAAGCCTGCGAACTGGCGCCTTTCGACACCTGTACCGAAGCCGTAGAAATGGCCTGGCTGGCCGCATCTACTTCGCCGGCAATCGAGCGGATATCGGTAACCGTCTGAGTCAATCCATCAACCATGCCGCGTAGCGCATGCATCAGCTTGTCCTTTTCGGAGCGCTCCTTAAGTTCCACCGTCAAATTGCCATTGGCAATTTGCTCGGCGGCTTCGGTGATCTGATTCATAGCCACAATGAGCGCGTTCATGTTGTTTTTAATGGTGTTGAAGTCGCCCAGATATGTATCGGTATTTAACGGCGGAATATCCCCCTTGCTTATTAGCTCAATATTTCTTGCGGCCGTGTTGAGTGGACTGATTGTCACGTCCAGAATGGCATTTACTCCACGGACGATCTCGGCATAAGCGCCCTTCATTAGTTCTGGCTTTCCGCGCTCAGTGAGCCTTCCTTCCTTGACCGCAGTGGTCAGACGCCCCAGCATGTTCTCCAACATCTGAATGACCGTTGCCACGTTGTTTACCGCGTTTTTGATTTTTTCGTGATCGCCTTGGTAAGTTGCAGTAATCTGTTCGTCTATCTTGCCGTTTGATATTTGAGCTAGAATTCGCGTTGCCTCGTCAATGGGCATCAGCGTAACGTCCAGCATTTCGTTGACTTTTTCAACAATCTCCAATTGGACGCCGTCAAACTGTGTCGTCCTACCACGCTCGGAAAGATGGCCCTGCTTGGCAGCGTTTGTCAGACGCGAAATCTCGTCCAGGACAAGTATCAAGTCATTTTCCGCCTGATGCTTGCTGGTTTTTGCCGCCGCGCGGACTCGATCACCGTTTTTTTTGCGACCGTTTCCACTGTTTTTGGATATTGCGCCGCGCAGTTTCCGACTTTTGCTTGCCAATGCAGTAGGCATGAATCTATCCTTCCTTTCGCCTGAGTCTGCTTCTGTCAAAAGCCCTGGTTAATTTTCTGTTTTCTGAATAGTACAGAGCTTGGAAAGCATGAGACTCAGATGGTTAAGTTGTTGTTTGACAGGCGCTGGCGCTCGGTACAGCACCGAAGATTTTTCTAAGTAACACTTTGCGGCACGGACTTCTTTTTTGGATTGCGCCGCTTGCTGCCTGCCTCTGCCGCATGATGCCCTTGCACCACCTGTGTTCCGGCGCGCACGGCGTCTTTCGCCATCCGCTCGACATCGAGAATCAACGCCACCATCCCGTTGCCGAGAATGGTTGCGCCCGAAACCTCCTGCACATGCCGGTAGAAGCGACCCAGGTTCTTGATGACCGTCTGATGGTCGCCCAGCACCTGATCCACCACGAAGCCGTAGCATCCCGTCGCGGTCTCGACGATCATGATCTGTTCAATCTCTGGAAGTTCCGTGCGGATATTGAACTGCTCGCGCAGGCGGATATACGGAATCAGTTCGCCGCGCACATCGACCAGATGCTTTCCGTTGGCTTTTTCAATGTCCTGGCGCGTCAGCTCGATGCACTCCAGTACGCTGCCCACCGGCAGCACGAAATAAGCATCCGCCACGCTTACCAGCAGTCCATCGATAATGGCCAGGGTCAGTGGCAGGCGCAGCGTTACGGTGGTGCCTTCGCCGGGTTTGCTGGTCACCTCGACCGTGCCGCGCAGATTCTCAATGCTCTTGCGGACCACGTCCATGCCCACGCCGCGGCCGGAAATGTCGGTCACCTGCTTGGACGTGGAAAAGCCTGGCTGAAAGAGCAGGCTGAATGTCTCGCTCTCTGTCAATTGCGCATCGGCGGCGATCAGACCTCTTTCAACGGCGCGCTGGCGCACCGCCTCGGCGTCAATGCCGCCGCCGTCGTCGGCAACCCCGATCAGCACACTGGCTCCCGCGTGCCGCGCGGACAGATGAATATTGGCGGTGGGGCGCTTGCCGCGCTCCGCGCGAACCTGGGCCGTTTCGATGCCGTGGTCCATGCTGTTGCGGATCAGGTGCATCAGCGGCTCGCTCAACTGGTCGATCACCGTCTTGTCCAGTTCCGTCTCCGCGCCCTCAATCGTCAGCTCAACATCCTTGTCCAGTTCGCGCGCCAGATCGTGAACCAGGCGGCGAAACTTTTCAAAGGTGGCGCGAATCGGCAACATGCGGATGTTCATCGAGTTATCACGCAACAACGAAGTCAGCCGCTCGATCTCTTCGGCAACCGTGGTCATCTCAGTATCGTCGCGGCGCGACGACAGCTCACTCAGACGCGCCTGCACGGTGACTAACTCACCCACAAGATCCACCAACTGGTCCAGCTTGGCGGCCGGAACGCGCAGGCTGGTTGCGTTGTCGGGCTTGTCGTAGGTACGGCGGCCGCCGCTGGGAGTGCGCTTATCTTCAAGCACCAGGGCCGTCGCGGCGCTTCCGTTCGCCGCCGACTGGGCAACATTCTCGACCGGCCTCGATGCCGGTTCAATCACTAGCTCGCAGGTGTCCTCGACGAAGATGAAAACATCACGAATAGCGTCCTGGCCGGCGGCGGTGACCAGCACCATCTCCCAGCTCACATAGCAGCGCTCCGGATCGAGTTCGCCGAGCGGAGGAACCGCCTCCATGCTGGCTTTGACCGCAAGCCCGCCGAGCTGTCCCAGTTCGCGCAGAAGAAGAAGCGGATTAGCGCCGTTGCGCATCATTTCCGGTCCGGGTGAGAACCGGATATGCCACTCGCTCTCCTGGCCGCTTTTGACTTCGGGAGAAAGAGGCGTGGGGGCAGCCTTTTCGCCGTCTGGCTGATCAGAAGATTTTTCAGACGGCTTGCCCGCAAGCTTCTTCACCTTGGCCAGAATATTCGTGCGTGCGGCAGCGTTTGCCGTGGGCGTCTCAGCGTCTTCCTCGACCATGGCCCGGATTTGATCCAACGCCGCAAGGGTCAGGTCGATCATCTCCGGGGTGATCGCCAGCCGTCCGTTGCGCACCTCGTCGAAGGCCGTCTCGAGATTGTGGGTGAACGCAGCCAGATCGTCGAAGCCGAACATGGCGCCCGAGCCCTTGATGGTATGCAAAGCGCGAAAGACCCGTCCCACAAGTTCCATGTCGCCGGAGTTCTCATTCAACTCCAGCAGAGCGGCCTCTAGATCCACAAGAATCTCTCTCGCTTCCTCCTGGAAACTGCGCTTGAATTGATCGACTTGCCCTACTGTTGACAAGATTCCACCCCTCTAACCCGGCTGTCATCCACGGCTGTTATGGCATCGGTAAAGCCCGCTTGGCGCAGCGCGGAATTAATCGATTCCGGCGCTTGTCTCGCGAGCGCAAATTTTCCTCCTGCGACTTTCGCCTGGCGCCTTGCGGCCCAAAGTAACTGCACTGCGGTCACATCCAGATCGGTTGCGCCATCGAGCGCCACCCGCACTTCGTGACCGGACTCGAAGGCCTGAAGGAGTAACTTCTTCAACTCCGCCGCCGAGGCGATATCGATCGCGCCTTCCAGGCGAATCACGCTTGACTTTTCGTTTTGTTCCAGAGTTACAGGCACTTATCACTCCTCTGCCAGTTATCAGCATTTCTCCGCAATAACATCGTTTACAATCGCCCTGCGGATACGCCGCAAGAGGCCAACGCTCAACACTGAAATAGGAACGGCTTTGTTTGCTTTTCACCCCTGTTATCGGCCTTGATGAAGCAATCCATGAACGGCTTTTCAGATGGCGCCGGCTGGACATTCCCAATAGAAAAACAGTCCGCTTTTCTTTCTTCCCATGCCCGCGAAAGAAGCAAAGGCCCGAGCTACTTCACCAGCTTCTGCAGCACCACAATCAGCTGATCCGCCTTGAACGGCTTCACGATCCAGCCGGTGGCTCCCGCCTTGCGCCCCGCATCCTTCTTTTCGTTCTGCGACTCGGTGGTCAACATCAGGATGGGCGTAAATCCGTAGCCGGGCAGCTTGCGCAACGCCGTAATCATCTGGATGCCATCCATGTTCGGCATATTGAGATCCGTAATAATCAGGTCGTACTTCTGCTGTCCGGCCTTGGTCAGGCCATCCTTGCCGTCCACGGCCTCCGCGACCTGGTAACCGGCTTTGCTCAAAGTAAAACTGACCATCTGCCGAATGCTGGATGAATCGTCCACGGTTAAGATTTGCTTCATCGTTGGCCCTCCCATCCCTCATCTGAAGGTTGATTTATCGCCACGAAGTGGTTCTTCGTCTAGAACAGTTCCACATCGTTTCCCGCCATGATTTTCTCCGCCACTGGCAGGGGCGCTCCGCTCAATGCGGCGCGCATCACTTCACGCTCAATCTCCGTTGTGTAAAACGGTGAAAGTTTGGCTTCCACCTCCGCCAGTTCGTGGCTATCGAGCACGCCCGGCGAGTCGCTTTTGAACCGGCTTTTCAACTCCTCGATTTCCTTGAGCACCGTGTCGATCTGCGCAAAGCAGGCATCGAGGCGATCCCCGACCGAACCGGCGGCGGCGATCTTCGCCTTCAACTCGCGGATACGGGCTTCGATTTCCACCGCTTGCTTGGAGGAAAAGGCCGCAGCGGCGCGCAGATTTTCAAGGCCCGTCCTGGTTTCCACCTGCGCTTCCTGCAGTCCGTTTTTGCCGGTCTCGGAGCCTAAGTCGATTCCCTTTCGGGCCTGCTCAACCAGATTCAAAATCTCCTCTTTGGCCTTTCCCGACTGCTCGGTCATTTCGCTCCACAGAGCCGAAATACGCTTGATGCTCTGCGAAATCTCCAGAATGGCATCGGCCTGCGTGCCCAGATGGCTGGCCTCGATGATGGAATTGAACGTGAGCACCTGCAGGCGATCGCGAATCACTCTCGATTTGTCCAGATGCTCACTGACCAACTGCATCAGGGTGGACAGTGCCACAAAAGTCTTTTCCACCTTCTTAGTGTTTATCTGGCACTCCTGCTCGATTGCGTCGATCCGGGCAAGCTGCTGCGCGAGATCTTTTTCCTGATCGAGAACCACCGGGCCGATCCGCTCGATCTCAAAAGAACTGATTTTCAGAATGCCGCCCATGCAGTTTCTGATCTGCGATACCCAATCATCCACGGTTTCACGGACGCTCCTTAACTGATAGATCTGAATGGCAAGACCGGCAGAAATTCTGGACAGGCTGTATTCTGCCGCCGGTTCGCGGCCGCTTCCATCGCGAATCTCGGCGGAGATCAGCCGCAGCGCCTCGCACACATGCTCAAGCTGCTGGCGGGTTATGTCGTTTGCCTGCACGGCAGCCACGACGCCTGCAATCTGGCCCGATATCTCCTCGACGCAGCTTCTGAACCGCGCGGGCGTTCCAGACAGTTCCGTCAGGCCGCGATTGACGGCCGCCAGGGCGTCTCCCAGATCCGCTTCAATCCGGGAGAATTCTTCGCGCATCCGCGGCTCTTCGATTCCCAGCATGCGCCGAGTCTCTTCGATCTCGGTCTTGCGCGCATCCGTGTGGCCGGTCAGCTCTTTCGTGTCCCTGGCCACGGACTGTGAAAAATCGTCCAACTGGTGGGCAAGGTACTCGAAGCCAGCGCCAGACTCGCCCAGGCGCGCCACCTCGATATTTGTCAGCACGCTCAGCATCTGCGTTTCGCGCGCAATTGACCGCTGGCTGCGCGTGAGCTGCGAAAGATGGCCGAGCGACTTTGCCTCCGTGGTCACAATCTCCAGGATTCCGCCGGAGGCCAGCAGCCGCTGCTGAATAAACTTTTTTGCCTCCATGCCCAGCGTCTGCACCTTGGGCAGAATCGAGCTGACGCGCTCATCCTCCACGCAGCCAATAACTCCCGCCGCAAGATCCAGGATGGCATCGATGCGGTGGGCAAGCTCTTCAAAGTCTTTGCCCACCCGCTCTATTTCCGCTCTTGAATCGAGCAGCAGGGATTGAAGCTCCTGGCCAGCTTTCTCTAGAGTGCAGGTAACATCCGGCCTGCTGGCTACGTCCATCTCACGGTCCCTTCGTAAAAACGCCTTCGTCAAAGCCATGACCGCGGAAGCCACAACCGTCACGGCCGTAGCGATAAATGACCCAAGAGGTAATTTTCTTAGCCCACTGCCGCTTGTTTGTGTGTTATTTCCCGCCTCTTGCCCATTTCCGTATTTCTGGAGATAGCGTAAGAAAGAAGGAACCTGAAGATACAAAATGGTGCGACCAGCGACCTGGGTCAGAGACGTTGCCATAAGAAGACGACACGCTCGGACGCAGGCGCAATCACGCTGCTTATTGCCCGTTCACATGAATCTTATCGGCGGGTGGATTGCAATATTGAATGATGTCCGCATGTGCGCAGTTGCCGGAACTTCGAAAGCGCTCCAACTTCCCGATAAAGGAACCGGCAAAGCGCCAGCAAGCAAAATGTAGCGATTTACTCGGAAGATAGAGGAACATGGAGAACGGAACCAGCCGGCGAGGCGGAATGAAGAAAAGATGAAAATATGCCGATCTGGATTAAGATAAGCATCAACGCCACTTCTGCGGAATGCGGCGGGTGCTGGCCAGCCAAGGGCAGGCGGAATTACAGCCTCCGGGCAAGCCGGCAAACAGGAAAAGATGAATGCCATGGCGCTGGAAGCCACACTCCGTATCGCTTTGACGAATAAGCTGCCGGTGCTGGCGGCCAGCACAAGCATCGAAGCTTTGCTTGGTTTCAAGGCAAAAGATTTTCTTTCTTCAAAGATATCTTTGAAAGACTTGATCCATCCGCACGATAGCGATCTTGCGCGCGTCTTGTTCGCGCCTGAAACCGGGCGCGAAGTTGCTCCCTTCAATATCCGGCTTCAGCACACGGACGGAAAGTACCGCTGCATCAGGGGCTCTGGAGCAAAGCGATCCGGTACGAGCGACGAAGTTATCCTTGAGTTGCTTTTGCAGGATGCGAAGAGCCTCAGTGAGACTCCAGACGCAAAATCCCTGTTGGCCACCTTTACGGCCATTCTGGAAAAGTCTGAAGATTTCATCTATTTTAAGGATCGCAACCATGTGTTTACCCATGTCAGCCGCGTCCTTGCGCTTCCTGAAGATCCCTTCCTGAACTGCACTAATTTGGTTGGCAAAACCGATTACGATTTTTTGCCGCAAGCCGATGCCGATTCTTTTTACCGGATGGAAGAGCAGGTCTTTGCCGACAAGCGGATGTCCCATAAGGTCCAGGAGTATGAAGATACGAAGGGCAGGAAACGCTGGATTGACCATCGCAAATACCCAGTCACCAAGGAAAGTGGCGAGCTATCTGGCCTGTTTGGCGTTGCACAAGACATCACAACGCAGATGAGGGCCGAAGAAGAGCTTCGGGAGAGCAAGGACTTTTTATGTGAGGCGCAAAGAATTGCGGGCCTGGGCAGCTACACCACCGATCTTCGCATTTGGAAATGGACCGGCTCGGAAGTGCTGAATGCGCTGCTCGGAATTGACGAGAAATATCCGCACACAAAAGACGGCTGGATGGCCCTGGTTCACCCCGAGGACCGAGCGGCACTGGCCGATTCCATCGCCACGGAAGTGGAAGGCCTTGGACAGCCTTTCGACCGGAAATATCGCATTATCCGGCAAACCGACCGGGAAACGCGTTGGGTGCACGGTTTCGGCAAGGTGGATTTTGACACCCAGGGCAAGCCAATCAGGCTGCGGGGCACAATCCAGGACATCACCGAAAGCAAACTGGCAGAGCAAACACTGAGGAAAAGTCAGGAACTGCTCCAGTTGTTTATCGAGCATGTACCAGCCTCCATAGCCATGTTTGACGGGGAGATGCGCTATCTGGCAGCCAGTTATCGCTGGCGGGAAGAGAGTTCCCTCGTTGGCCAGGACTTTATCGGAAAGTGCCACTACGACATCACCTTGGGCATTCCGGAACGCTGGAAGGCCGTGCATCGTCGCGGTCTGGCGGGCGAATCAATAAAGTGCGACGAGGAGCGCGTTAAAAAAACGAATGGCTCCGTGGTGTGGATTCGGCGGGAAGTGCAGCCCTGGAGGACGGGCGACGGCACCATCGGAGGCATCATCATTTTCGCGGAAGACGTTACGCAGCAAAAGCAGGCGGAAGAGCATCTCCGCCAAGCGGCCAGTGTCTTCACCCATGCCAGCGAGGGAATTCTGGTCACGGATGTGGAAGGCAAGATCATCGATGTCAATGACATGTTCAGCCGTACGACCGGCTATAGCCGGGAAGAGGCGCTGGGCCGCAATCCGCGCCTGCTGAAATCGGGGCTTCAAGGCCCGGAATTCTACGCAGCGATGTGGCGGGCTATAAAAGAAAAAGGCCAGTGGTCGGGTGAGATTTGGAACCGTAACAAGAGCGGAAATGTCTATGCTGAAATGCTTACGATCAGCACGGTGAAAGATGGCAGCGGCAAAATACTGCAATATGTGGCGCTGTTTTCCGACATTACCCTGCTCAAGGAACACGAACAGCAGCTCGAGCATGTTACTCATTTCGATGCGCTGACCGGGCTGCCGAACCGGGCTTTGTTCGGCGATCGGCTGCGCCAAGCGATGGCGCAGTCTTCCCGGAAAAAACAGTTGCTCACGGTTGCCTACCTCGACCTGGATGGCTTCAAGGCAATCAACGACCGGCATGGGCACGAGCTAGGCAACCTGTTTCTGGAAGCAGTGGCGCACAACATGAAACAGGCACTGCGCGAAGGCGATACTTTATCCCGGCTGGCCGGCGACGAATTCGCGGCTGTCATGCCGGACATGGCCAAGGTTTCGGCGTGTGAGCCGATGCTGAACCGGCTGCTAGAGGCCGCGCAGAAGCCCGTGAATGTGGGCGGCTCGCTCATGCATGTATCGGCCAGCGTGGGCGTGACCTTCTATCCGCAAGCGGATGAAATTGATGCGGATCAGTTGCTACGCCAAGCCGATCAGGCGATGTATCAGGCCAAGCTGGCGGGCAGAAACCGCTACCACACCTTCGATCCCATTCAGGATCGCAGTGCGCGTGGTCATCATGAAGAACTGGCGCACATCGCAGAGGCGCTAAAAGCACACGAGTTCGTGCTGTATTACCAGCCAAAAGTGAATCTGCGCACCGGCGTGGTGATCGGCGCGGAGGCTCTGATCCGCTGGCAGCATCCGAAGCAGGGACTCCTGCTGCCGGCGTCCTTTCTTCCCGTCATTGAAAATCACCGGCTATCGGTCGAAGTCGGCGATTGGGTCATCGACACCGCTCTGACACAGATGGAACGCTGGCAAGCGAACGGAATCGACATCCCGGTCAGCGTGAATGTCAGCGCCATGCAGTTGCAGCAAGAAGATTTTGTGGAGCATCTGCGCGCGCGGCTGAAAGCGCATGGCAACATCAAGCCACGCCGCCTGGAACTGGAGATTCTGGAAACCAGCGCGCTGCAGGACGTAACGCAGGTCTCCAAGGTGATCGAGGCCTGCCGCGAATTTGGCGTGCTGTTTGCGCTGGATGATTTTGGAACGGGCTATTCATCGCTAACCTATCTGAAGCGTTTGCCTGCGGATATTCTGAAGATCGATCAGAGCTTCGTGCGCGACATCCTGGAAGATATCGAAAGCCTGAGCATTCTGGAGGGCATCCTCGGACTGGCCACGGCTTTTCACCGCAAGGTGATCGCCGAAGGTGTGGAGACCGTGGAGCATGAACTGCTTCTGCTGCAACTGGGATGCGAATGGGGGCAAGGATACGGGATTGCCCGCCCCATGCCGGCAGAAAGCCTTCCTGACTGGATGGCGGCATGGCATCCAGATCCTCGCTGTCAGCAGGCATCCGTGGTGAAGCCTGAGAACAGACCACTGCTCTTTGCCGGTGTGGAACACAGAGCCTGGATTGCGGCCGTCGAGCACTTTCTGAAGGGCCAGCGCCACTCCGCTCCGGGGCTGGAGCGCTCCGAATGCCGATTCTGCATATGGCTCGACACGGAGGGCAAGCTGCTGCCCGATCTTCAGCCTGTTGAAGCAATTCACCGCAAGGCCCATGCGCTGGTGGCCGGATTGCTGCTCCTCGGAAGAAAGAACCGCGACAGAAAGTGGCTGGATGACCTGCAAAAGCTGCATGACATGCAGACTGAACTGATGCGCCAATTGGAGATTCTTGCACATAAAGAGTGAAGCCATGCAGCGCTGGCTTCACTCCGACCGAGGGTGTAAAACATTTTGTGTAAACGATCTTTTCGACTCTGTAAAACAGAGAGAGGAGAGATCGCATGGGAATGGATGGGAAGCTGATCGACGAGTT
>JGI20214J51088_10002791_pt1 | contig 11550 bp, 11 predicted proteins | sample WetSurMetagenome_FD_51088 | JGI IMG/M metagenome (IMG submission 51088)
GGCAAATAAATCTGAGCGAGACTCAGGGCTTAGTGCTAAATTTGCTCGGGCAAGACTGCAAAAAATATTATGGATTGGAATGTTAATGCGAAATGTGGGATGATCATTGCGCTTGCAGAAAAATTGTTCACCCTGCCTCCACCGCCCGGGCGCGCGCGCTTACGTGGGCTTAGACTGAGCTGTGAGCAAGGCCCAACTCGTCGATCTGCCTGCCGCTGCCAGCTACAATCGGGCCGGCGGCAATCATTACAAATGGCACGCAATTTACTTAAACCGCTTTATAAACGACTTGTCTATCCAGCTCTTCAGCGAGTAGATGAGCCGCGTGGGAACCCCAATGCAGGTCTTGCCCACCACTCCCACCGCGCAGTCCGCGCCCAGGGAGATGAGCGCCACCTGGCTGTCAGTGCTCGCCCGCACTGAGTATTTCTCGAAGGTTCTGCCTTTGATCATATTCCTGAAATGGCCGGCGAGATACTTGGCCTGCCGCTCCGCCTCCAGGCCGGTCTTGGTGGCGAGCTTTCCGTCGATCTCCACCCAGGCGCAGTCCCCTATGGCAAAGATGTTGGCCCTGGCATTGAGATGATCGTCCACCAGTATCCAGCCGTTCTTCTTGGGCAGATCCAGGCTCTGGATGAATGGCGTGGGTTTGATGCCTGCCGTCCAAATGGCCATATCGCAGTCCAGACTGCTGTTATCGGTGAATATGATGCAGTCCTTCTTGACCTCAGCCACCTGAGTGGAGGTAAGGATATTGACCCCCTTCTTGGACAGCGCCTTTTCTACAAGATCCGATGTCTGGGGCGAGAACTGGGGCAGGACCCGCTCTCTGGCCTCGATGATGTAGATGCTGGCGTCCATGCTCTCCGCCAGAATGGAAGCCGCCTCGACGCCGGTGAGGCCGGAGCCCATGATCATGATGCGCTCAGGATAGTTATCTTCTACGTAACGGCGCGCCTTTTTGGTCTCCTCCAGGGTATTGATGGAAAAGGTGTTCTCAACGCCCCTGATGCCGAAGTAGTTTTGAGCGGCGCCTGTCGCCACCACGGCATAGTCGAATTCCACCTCGCTCTTCTCGCAGATCACGGTGTTATCTTCCAGGCGGAGAGCTCTATCCTGAACATGGACCGCGCCCACCTTCTCGCAGAAGGGCTTCAGAGGAGCTGCCAGATCCTGTAACCTCGCCACCCCGCCCAGGTATTCGGGATATAAAGCCTGCATCTCAACCTGCTTTTTGGGCTCAATCAATGTGAACTGCAGAGGGCAGGGCGCGGCTACTCTTATCAGCTCTGCTCCGGCTATGCCTCCACCAATGACAGCAACTCTCATGATCTCGGAAACCTCTCTATTTGGGCGTGGCTACTAATACCTGTATTAATCCTGGATTGGTTTTGTCACAGATCGGTTATAAAGGCATCGTGTCTGAAAGAGCCACGAGTGCGGAAAAACAGGAGACCCCGCAGCAGGGCCGCAGTTTTTATAATGCTTCATTCATAACGATGCAATCGACATGATCACCATTAACTTCGATGGCCTGTGCTACCCAAAAAATCCTGGTGGCGTTGCCGCTTACGGCTACCTGGTCAGCAGAGACGGCAAGCCCATCTGGCGGGGATTTGGCAGCGTTGGCGAGGGAAAAGGCATGACCAACAATGTGGCCGAGTACGAGGCCCTGATGGCTGCCGCGCAGTGGCTGGTCGATGAGGAGATAGAGGAGAAGATCCTCATCAAAGGCGACTCGGAGCTGGTGATCAAGCAGATGAAAGGCCAGTACAAAGTCACCTCTGTCACCTCCAAAAAGTATGTGCCCGAGATCAAAAGGCTCCTGCAGGGAAAGGACGTGAGCTTTGAGTGGGTGCCAAGAGAGGAGAACGAAGAGGCGGACGGCCTCTCCCGGATGGGCTATGAAAGCTACATCCGCCGGAAAAGAGGCAATCCTCATTAGCGGGATTGATCGCGGTTTATAGTTCCTTCATCTCGTCGATAAAGGCGGGCTTTTTCCTGTGCTCTATCCTAAGCTGCCCCACGATCTCCGAAACGGCCTTTTCATGGCCATCAATGCGCTTCATCAGCTTGAGATAAGATACGACCATCTGATAATGCTTCCTGCCGGTCTCCTTGCCTGCGAACGGTACAATCAACTTCCGGTAGGCATCGAAATATCGCTCAGGATTCATGGAACTGAGATCATTATGATAATGGCGCAGTGCATTGAGGCTATTCTTTGACAGCACCAATTCCAGAGCCTTGTCGTGCATCTTCTCACGGATATGGATATCTACCAGAGTGCTCCCGCCGTACCAATCCCTGGATTTGTCCACGGAATAGTAATCCAGAATCCTTTCCAGTCGCTCCTGCCACTCCTCTGGAGAGCATGCTTTCCTCAGACGCTCGTAATACTGCCATTCATTGCTATCGATAAACAGAGAATGCAGCGTATCCCTATTCTTTCTAGGATCTGAATCGATATAGATCCCGCATAAAAAGTCTCGCAGCTCCCTGGCGGAATGACCTTTGAATGTCGCCAGACCCTCCTCAGCCACCTCCTGGGCTTTCTCCTTTTTCCCATCGCTCAGAAGCCGCCTGGCATACCTGAGACAGAGACGAGCATCTATCCGGAAATGCCTATCGATGATACCATAGAATTCATCGATCTCTCTCAGCTTAAGGCAAAGATCAAGCTTCATGGAAATCAGCCCCATTGCCACATGGTGGCGCATCCAGTCCTTATCGCTGGCAATTTCATCAGGCAAATGCGGATCGAGCAGATCTTTCCAGTATCGCAAGCTCTGCTCATCGCAGCAGATTTTATTAAGAGCATCTTCATAATCGCTCTGGAAGTAATCCGGATCATTCTCCCAGTATTTATTAAAGAGATACTTGATGTATGGCCTTTTTCCATCCACATCCAGTCCAGCTTGGATTATGCAATCTGCAAATGCATCCATGCTGCTGGAGAATTCCTCTCCATAGTTGCCGTCTGAGTCGTCAACCTCATCCATCTTTTCAGCAATCGTCTCAGAGACGGCCTGATAGATTTTGGCTGCCTCCAGATGGTCGCCCTTCAGAATATGAAGCTCAGCAAGATCGGTGAGAGTGGAGAAATCGACGTTCTCTCCGTAAGGGACATAGCCATGATGCTCTACATCTTCGTAGAGCAATTCCACATCGGATTTGTAGGCATCAACGCTGAATTCGCTGCGACTCTTGCCAAAGACTACCTTGAACCGGTTCAATAAATCGGCTTGCTGCTCCATCTCAGAGAGTAAGAAAGAGCGCAGATCATCTGCATCGGCCATCTTAAGAAGCTTTTTTATCTCCTCTCGCTCCTGATTGCTTTCCTCAATCAAATCCTTGGTTTTATCTTCATCCCGGACGACAGCCAGCAGGACGGCAACAATGTGTTTGCACATCCCACCCCAATCGTAAGGACAGTCGCACTCGCCGGAAAGCTCTTCGCCAAACTCGATTTCCACATGGTAGTCTTCAGTCCCGCTCACCACCGCTTTAATCCGGGTGAGAGTGGTCTCTTTGATGCTCACTCTGCCCTCTTCGAAATACATCTCTCCCCTGCTAAAAGAGGATTCGCTGCACAGTTGCCTGATCTCATTCTCGCCCAGGTCAATCATTTGAAGTCCTCACTGATGGCGATGGCGCACTATTTCCGCCCAGCCTCTCCCTTCTCGCACAGGTAGAGGGCGAAGAACCCGTGGCTCTTTTTCGCCTGCAGTATCCTGAATCCCGCCCTTTCGATCAATCCCTGCATGATCCAGTCCATGGTGGAGTACTCTTTCTTCACATGATCAGAGATGCTGCGGGCAAAATTGAGCCCTGCCTTCTCTTCCGCTTTGGAGATGAAATCATCCAGGAATTTTCTGTGCTCTGCCGGATCAAAGGAGAATACGACATCCCTCAGGCAGAGTCTGCCGCCATCTTTCAGCATCTGTGCCATCCGCAATAGGGCGATCTGCTTCCAGAAGTCGGGCAGATGGTGCAGGGCGATCTGGCTGACGATGCCGTCTAGAGGCTCTCCGGCATGGCAGTAGGTGAGAAAGCCGCCCGGCAGAAACTGGACGTTAGAGACGCCGCGTGCTGCTGCCTTCTTTTCCGCGTAGCGCAGCATTCCGGCAGATAGGTCCACGGCGTAGACCCTGCGGCAGCGCCGGGCGGCGGCTATGGCGAACTCGCCTGTGCCAGTGCCGATCTCCAGGATGCTCTGATCGGGACGGAGGGCGAGATAGTCCAGGATCTCATCGATCTCGCCCTGGACATCCCTGAACTTCTGCATATTGCGATCGTAGATCTCGGCCATGGCGTCGAAGTCGGCGCCAGGATGGTCGGGCTCATGGTATTGCCAATTGGGAGCGGACATCATTTTGCTTCACCAACCCATTCTCCAGTCTTCATAACCCTGGCAAAACGCATCGCCTGCGTCACCATCACCGCTCGGTGCAGATCCGGGGCGGATATGGCTCCGGCGCTGTTCTGCACGTCCAGAGTTCCTGTGGCATCAGAGAGAAAGTCCACCGCAAATCCCAGATGAAAAGCCTGGCGGGCTGTGGTATCGCAGCACATCTGCGCCATGTAGCCGCAGATGGCAACCCTTTGCGCGCCCGCCTTCCGCAGCCACTTCTCCAGGACCGTTCCCGTGAAGCTGCCCGGCAGGCTCTTTTCTATCAGAATATCGCGTCCCCTGGCCTCAATTTCCGGGTGAAGTCTCCATCCATCGCTTCCCTTTCGGAACGCAGGAGAATCTGCCGTAGCTGCGCTATGCTGAATGACGGCCACGGAAATGCCGGCACGGGCGGCATGGTCCACAGCCCTCAAAATATTGTTCAGGCTGCCTTGCGGAAAGGTAACAGGCAGACGGCCTGTAAAGTATTCATTCTGCACATCGATGACAAGCAATGCCTCATTCGGCCTGGTCGTTATCATGGCTAAATCCATCCTTTGAAATCCTCTTTTCCCAGTTCCATCTCAAAGAAATCCACCTCAACCCCGTTAACCTCTTTGAGGCGCTCAATGGTATCCCGAAAACCGCAATGCTGGTAGAGTCTCCTGGCGCGGGAATTGCTCTTTCGAACTATGAGGTAGATTCGATCCCGCCCAAGTTCCTCGAAGCCCTTTTTGATCGTCATTTTAGCGAGCTTCTTGCCAACGCCCTGACCCAGCATATCCGGATGAAGCGCTATCCTGAATTCAGCGCTTCTTTTTCCGTCTGTTCTGTCTCTTGAGAGGATCGTAAAGCCGATCATGGCGCCCCGTTCCTCTGCTACGTAAATTTTAGCTCCTTCCTTTTCAAGATATTCGCTTATCCATCCCGCCTCCCGCAGGGCATAGTCGAGATCCTGAAACTCCTCCGGATAGGCCGGCCAGCTTTGGATGACGGCTGCATCCTGCGCGACAATTTCTCTGAGAATCATCGATCCCGTTTATGGAGGGATGCGGAATAAAAGGGTTGGCCCGGGGCGGCTGCATTCGCTGTTAAAAAATAGAAGAATTTTGGCAGATCACTATTATCCGCTGCATCCTCCGCACCCGCCACCGCCCGCGGTGGAAGTTGTGGTTCCCCTTGATCCGGAGATGGGATACATGATATTCGTGTACCCGGCCAGGTTCCTGTCAACCCTATCACTGGCATAGCCGGACAAATCCAGAACCTTCTTTCCGGAATAGGGAGACGTGGCAGGCTGATCCGCTGTATTTGCCTGACCTGTGCTCGATTCAGCCGGCAGAAGAATGGCATTTGGACCGGTGGCATTGAGGCCGCCCGGGGAAGTTGAATTTGCGGAAGTATTGTTTGCTGCCGTTGGAGCCGGCACGCTTGCAGGTGACTGCACTTGCTTTGCGCTGGAAAGGGATGACATGGCAAGGTTCAGATCGCCCATGTACACCATTGACCCGCCCGGAGACCACTGAGCAGAAGCACTGAAGGCCAGGACGAATAGCATGGCGATCAGGATTGCAGCGGCATTTTTCGCATTTAGCATAAGCATCGTTTCCTCCACAGAGAAAATCAATTCGTATTTGGAAATAGTGCTCTTAAAAATGGGGGTTACGTGCCCTCTCAGGGCACATAACTATGACACTTTTCAGGCCGATTTATGCCTTGGGTGGCCACATGTCCTTCATCCAGCCGACGATTCTGCCGGAGTCTTCTGGGCCGACCATGATCTTGGCCTTGCCTGCGAAGAGATCCTCCAGCTCGCCGGAGAACTTGGCTGCCATTCCGGGCAGAACGATTGCCGGGAACTTCTGGCCCTTCCAATCAAAGCCAGCCTCGTTGAAGGAATCCTGGATCTTTGTTGGAGTGAGCTGGCCGCCTGCGACAGATGCCTGGACGCCGATGCCGTCGGTGTTGATGGAGATGATGTAGGCATCGATGCCGTTGGAGGCGATATCGGACTCGACTGTGTAGTAGGTCAGAGCAAAGTTGGTGGTCAGGAAGACCGGTGACTCGGCTCCGGGGTTGCCTACCTTGTAGATGCCGGGCTTGACCTGCACGGGTGTCCTCGGGTCGGTGTAGATGTTGAAGCGCAGATGCATATCGGGCATCATGCTGTGGGCCTCGAGGGAGTGCTTGACCATGATCGCGCCGCCGCGGACGACGAACGCTGCGGTGAGCACGGACTCCCAGTAGGACGCGCGAACTGGATCCTCAGTGGTCAGCCAGGCATTGATTGGCAGAACCATGACTGGATAGGCGATGTCCCTCTGGGCCTCTTCAACGGCTGCTCTCCTCAGGTTGATGAAGTTGAGCAGGGTCTGCTGAAGCAGCTTGCCGTTGGGGGCTGTGCCTGGATCAAGGACCAGGTCGGTGAGACCCATGCTGGCAAAGGTGACTGCCATGGACTTGAGTCCATCCAGATCGAAGGGAACGGAAAGTGTCACAGGTACCTTGTAATCGAAGGCAAGCTGAGCGACCTCCTTCCAGTTGTCCTTGTTTGCGGCGTAGATGAGTGGCCTCTCCTTGGCTGCGACATCCAGGCCTGCCTTTAGGACAGCAGGATTGAAGGAGCAGAGGATGAGCGGGAAGCCATTGCCGTTGGCCAGGACAGTCTTGACACAGGCGGCGAACTTGGCCGGGTCATCAGTCACGGAGCGGACGGCGATCATCTCTACACCCTGCCACTTGCCGATGTAGAACTTGCGCCAGGTAGTGATCTTCTTGACGCGCTCAATGAGCTTGGCCTCTTCCATGTTGTCTGCAACATCATAGGCAAATGGCGGCTTGTTGAAGAAGGTCATCTGGTGGCGGTACATAACGTCCTCGCCTCCGACCTTGACCTGCTTTTCGCCTACGCCTATGTAGATCATCTTCAGCTCGGGAGCGACGATGCTCTTCAGGGCTTCAAGCTTCTTGGCGTATTTCTTCTCTTCGACGAGCGGAGTGCACTCCTCTACCTTCCGGGTCCTGGCGATCAGGCCGGCGGCATAGGCCATGCAGGTTGTCTCTCCGCACTTCTTGCAGTTGGTCTGCGGAAGTTGCTTGTAAAGGTTAAGCGGGCTAGTTTCCTTCATTTTGCTCACACCCCCATCTTGAGCCAGGCGCTGGTATCAGGCGTCTTGGCCTCGATCCTGCCCATCAGGGACTGAGTGATCTCATGCAGATACGCGACAGCCATCGGGTGCATCATCATGAAGATGTCCACACCGGCCATGGCGAGAGAGTATCCGGTCAGAATCTCCCAGATTGGGCCGCGGAGCATCCTGTCTCCCCAGTCGGAGTCGTCCTTGTTGGGTGAGCGGACCATCCAGGACTCTCTGACGCCCCAGGCGTTGGTTGTGCCGGAGGACATTGGGAATGTCAGCTCTTCGTCGCCCTTCAGAGCGCCGAGGCGGATTCTCTCCATGTTGGAGTAGGCGAAGTCCAGGCCGTAAGCGAGTGCGGCGGTGGTTGGGTCCATGACGATGGACTCGCGGGGAACGCCTGCTACCTTCATGAGCTTTCTGTTCAGCTCCTTCTGAGAGTTGATCTCCAGCTGTGTCCAGGCCAGGCACACATGTCCGTTGTCGACACAGGCCTTGCCGATCTTCTCCCAATCCATGTTCAGGTTGGCGGAGGCGATGAGAACGCGCTCGCCCTGGGCCACTTCTGCAGCCTTGGAGAGGACTATCGGGTCCTTGTTGGGGTTGCCGGAACCGCCGATACAGATTGGAACATCCACTGCCTGCAGTACCTCTTCAACGGTCTTGACTGCTTCCTGGGCAGATGTATCCTTGAGGAGCGGATCAGTGCTGATCAGGTGAACGGTGACCATGTCGGCGCCGAACTTCTTGACGGCCTTCTTGGCCCACTCGCCTGGGGAGTTGATGACATCCTCGTAGTGCATCTTAACGGCCTTGGCCATGCCGATGGGCATATCGAAGACATCCATGGTGATCTTGGGTGCGTGAGGCATAGCTGCATCCGGGAAGAATGGCATTGCCTTCTCGCCGCCCAGCTTGACCACATGGCCGCGGCTTCCGCCGTCTGCCTTGGTAGCGCCCAGGGTAACCTCCTGGATTGGAATCTTCCAGGTCTTATCGACGCCTACTGAGAACTTGGCGCTGGCCAGAGCGGATGCCACCTTGAAGGCTGGCACAGCGGCAGCAGCCGCGGCGATATCCTTGGGTGCCGGAGCAAGGGCCTGGGCCACGGCCACAGGCTGCATCAAATTCTCTACTGGATAGCCCACAGCCTTGGCGAAGTTGATAAGCTGCATGGCGATCTTGGCTGCTTCCTGGCCGAAGTAATAGGCAAACATCGGCCCTACGCCGCCTGCGCCAACGTCCAGATCAATCTCAACATCTCCCTCGATCTTAAGTCCCTCGAGGGATTGAACATTCATCTCTGTTAATGTCTTATTAAGGTCAGATAAAGTGATCTTCTCTGCCATTCAAATCACCCTCACAGGCCCAGTTTCCCGACCACCTGAGTCATTTCCTGCACTGCAGGCGAATCATCGGGAAGGCCCACAATTGGATCTCCCACTAAATCGATTTTGGCTAAGCCCTCATCATAGGGAATAGTACCGATAACCGTAAGGCCGATGCCCCTGGCGTTCTCCAGAACCCGATCCCGGCTGCCCGGCGTGACCTTGTTCACAATCACATAGAGATTCTGATACTTCAGCTCGATCTCGCGGGCTGTGTCACGAATGCGCTCGCCAGTTGTCAGTCCTCTTCTGGACTCGTCCGTTACCACGATTAGATCGTCAAGGTCGGGTATGGTCTTCCTGCTGAAATGCTCCAGGCCCGCTGGCGTGTCAATGATTATCAAATCGTAGTCGGCTGTGGTTTTATCCATAGCGGCTCGCAAAAGATTGTTGACAAAACAGTAACATCCGGACCCTTCCGGCTTGCCCATGACAAGAAGATCGTAGCCATTCTCCTCTACCAGAATCTCGAAGAGCTTGGCCTCAAGAAGCGCCTGCTTATCTGTATCTGGTGAAGCTGTGAACCGGGATTGCTGCACGAACTCCCTCATGTCGCCAATGGTCTTGCCGACCTCTACGCCCAGCGCATCAGCCAGATTGGCATCAGGGTCTGCATCAATTGCCAGTATTCGATACTGTTTTCCGGAATTCTTTACAAGGTGTCTGATGAGCATTGCGGTCACGGCCGTCTTGCCGGTGCCGCCCTTACCGGTTACCGCTATTACTTTCCCCAAGGTCTAGCCTTCCTTATTTTTTCGGTTTTATGACAACTTCGGCCACGTGGATGGATGCACCGCGCAGTTCAATGGTCATTCCACCCGATGATGCTGCTGGCATGGCGAAAGCCGGAGCTGCTGCGCCTGCTGCCGCTGGAGCCGCGGCTGGAGCTTCTTCTTTCTTTTTAAGCTTAAGCTGCATAATATCTCCCTCACTTTGAATTAGAACGATAGCACTCGCCTGGCAAAATCCGCCTTATCCCAAAAAAGGGGATAGGCAGACTCTACTTGGCGAGTACTACCTTGTCTATGCTGATCTTGGCATCCTTCAGTATCAGCTTAATGCCACCGGCGCTGCCGGAAGCTGAGAAAGCTGGTGCTGCTGCTGCGCCTGCTGCTGGAGCCGCGGCTGCTGGAGCCGCGGCTGCTGGAGCCTTTGGTTTGAGTTTTAACTGCATAGATTTTCACCCTCTTTTTTGTTTGCTATTTGCTCACTCGAGAACGCCATCAGCCTGCAGAGCCTCGACGACCTGCATGAACTGGCCTTCGGTTAAGGCAAGCTCGCTCTTGACGGTGTCTATGTTGATATCTCCGCCGGTCTTCTCGATATAGGCCATGACCTTCTCCTTGATCTCGTCGCTGACCTCATCGAGCTTCCAGCCCTCAGTGATCTTCTTGCCGTCGACCTTTCTGGCTACACCGTTGACAACGGGGTGGTCTACCTTGAGCAGGAAGGCCTTGAGTGCTGCAATGTCCTTGGCATCGTCCTCGGTGGCGATCTTGGACATCATGTCCTCATCGATGCCTGCCTTTACTCTCTCCTTGAGGCCCTTGGACATCCAGACGATCCTTCTCCAGCCGCCGTCGGCCTGGAGGAACTTGGGGGAGAAGTAGTATAGAATGCCCATTCCCAGGAATCCTACGACCTGCTTGCCGCCGCCAGTCTGGCCGGCCATGGTTGAGAATGGCAGACCGTTGGGGGTTGCGCCCTTGAAGTCGCGGTCGGCTAGACCAATGCCGTCAACCTCAGGCATGTAGAATCCGATGGTCTCGAAGCAGCCACAGGAGGTGTGGGGTGCATCGAAGAATGTGTAAAGGAGCATTCTGCTGTACTCGCCGCCGGACCTCTTTGAGGCCATCTCATTGATGGCTTCATACTCGCCGGCAACAGCGTCGACTGCGGTTCCCTTGGGTATGGGGAACTGGGGGCCCTCTGGGTCCACCTTGGCAGCAGCGCGTCCATCGAACCAGGTGATAGCTCCGCACAGGGATGGCCTGTCCGGGGTGACCACGCAGGCGCTGGTGGGTGCGAATGCCTGGCATAGTGTGCAGCCGTAGAAGACATCGACATCCTCATCGTGCAGTCCCTTGGCGCGCTCGTCACGAGTCTTGTAGACCGCCATTGCCTTGGCCAGCTCTTCCTTTACCTTTGCCGGGTCGGTGACGATGGTGATGTCCATCTTCTCGATGAATGGCATCTCTGCCTTGTACAGATCGATGACGGGGGTGTAGATTTCCTTCCAGGATGTGACACCCTTCTTCTTCAGGCTCTTGCCGATTCTCATCCAGATGTCGTATCTCTGGTTGAGGTGCATGAGTCCGCTGATGTAGGACAGCAGGGCGTGGTTGCGCCTCTCGATGATGGACTCCAGGTCCTTCTCGATCTTCTCGCCGCCGACCCTGAAGATCATGCCGAAAGGCATGGTTGTGCCTTCCTTCATCTCTCCGATATCCGGACCGATGACCGTTACCTTTCCATCCTCAATCTGGTCCATTGGGGTTGCCAGGGACAGCTCGAATCCGTCTGCCTTGGGGCCGCCCAGCTCTACCCATAGATCGTCCTTTCTGATTCTCTCGCCCTCATACATGGGGGATATATCCAACTTTATGTCTGCCATTAATACACCTCTTCTGTT
>JGI20214J51088_10002792_pt1 | contig 11547 bp, 9 predicted proteins | sample WetSurMetagenome_FD_51088 | JGI IMG/M metagenome (IMG submission 51088)
TCCTCAGAGACATATTTTCTTAATCTGCTGATAAACACATCCATGCTTCGGCCGAGGAAATAATCATCTTCGCCCCAGATCTCAGTAAGTATATCTTCCCTTGCAAGTATTTTATTCTTATTGATGATGAAATACTTCAGAAGCTGAGCTTCTTTCAGTGTCAGCTTCTCTTTTGTATTTCCGCATATCAGCTCGAGAGTATTATATTTCAATACTGTTCCGGAAACCTTATATTCATCATTCGCAGAAGAGTATGCTCTTTTAAGAATATTGTTTATTCTGAGTATCAAGACCTCNGGATCAAAAGGTTTTGTTATATAATCATCAGCGCCGATTTTCAATCCTCTTACAATATCCTCCTTAAGGCTCTTTGCTGTAAGAAAGATAACCGGCACATCGGGCTCCATTTCTTTTACCTTCTCGGCAAGGGTGAAGCCATCCATTTCAGGCATCATAACATCGAAAACGCAGATGTCGGGTTTCTCCTGGTTAAAGAGATCCCATGCTTCCTTGCCGTCGCGACCCAGGCGAACCTCGAAACCGCTTATGCTTATATATTGAGTAAGGATATTTCCAAAATCCCTGTCATCTTCTGCAACTAAAACTTTCATTTCCTGATTATTTTAATGTTAGTTGGTCATTGTTATAGTAAAGATACTAAATTTTTGCTCTTTCCCCGTGATTTCAGCTCCCCACTGGCTTAATTGCCCATTAATTAAATGTAATCTTAAAGGATTGGTGTCTGCTATTCTGATTTTACAATTCCCGAGAGGTCAGAAATGCCATTCTCATTAATTGATTCAATTCTGAAATAGTATGGGATATCCTTATCCATTGCTTTCAGCCAGTATTCATTGGCCCCATATACCATTATGCAATTATATAATTTATCGGGAGCAGTCCCCATATATATATTATAAGCATAAGCATTGTCAACCGCAGTCCATTTAAGCCAGGCGCTTCGCTTATCCTTTTCGGTGCGAAGCACAATAAAATCAGAGACAGGATCAGGCTTATTTCCGTGTCCGGAACCAAAAACACGTAAACCGCTTATAGCAAAATTCCCGGTTGGAAGATGAAGGTTTTCAAGTTTGATGAAACGGGCTTCAACCGGGACAGTTAATTCTATATAATCGTGTGGCACATCAGTGAAGTTTTTGCTTTTGTCTGCAAGAACCAGCCATTTTTTGCCATCAGTTGAGTAGTACAGTTTATACTGATGAAAAAGTCCGGGCTGCTTCCCTAAGATGGTTGCATTCTGATCAGCGTAGTTTATCTGCACAGCTTTTATCGTAGAGAGATCTCCGAGGTCGCTCGAGATCCATTCACCCGGATCACCTGTTTTTGCTGACCAGTATGTTCTGATACTTTCATCAACAGCATTGTTGGGAGGATAGCCCTGAAGGGAAGATGAAACCTGAACCGGTTTATTATAATTGAGAAGCATCCATCCTGTGAACCTGCTTTTCAGATGGTCCTCAACGCCATCGGGCAGGTACTGAGGGTAATCACCAAAGGAAGTGTTGCAGTACATTACGTTGTCCTTATCAAATCCTGCCGGCCATATACCCAGCCTTCTTTCAAAGCTGTTCTTGACGGAGATCGATATTGTGCTGATGTGCCAGTAGTTATTCCATTTATCCTGGTAAGTCGCTCCATGACCGGCTCCCCTGGCAAATCCACCCGGTTTATAAGAAAGAGGCATCGGCTGGTGTACAAAGTTTCCGAGAGGCTGATCAGACACAGCTACTCCGTCGGCATAGCCACTGATCTCTGTTCCCGGAGCCCCGTACTGTAGAAAATATTTCCCGTTGTGTTTTGTCATCCAGGCACCCTCAATAAATGGATTAAGGAAGGTATTATCTGAGTATTCCCCGAAACGTTGCCATCCATATTTTTCAAAATTCAGAAGAAGCAACTCTTTTCTTGCACCTATAGGCGCAAATGTTTTCCTGTTTATTTCTATTCCATATAGAGGATATGAATTGCTGCTGCCATTATACATATAGAGTTTTCCGTCATCATCTGTAAAAAAATCAGGATCCCAGCCGCCTATGGAAAATGCATCAATTGCTTCCTTCCAGTCATCAACTTTCGGGTTTGTACTCATCCAGACCGGGAAATTAGCTGAATATGTAGAGCCGAAGACCAGCAGTGTGTCGCCCTGTACCCAAACCGCGGGTGCGCAAAGATCATCGTACACTTTATGATATGGCTTCAGAAAAGATCTTGGAACAAAATTCCAGTGATTCATATCACTGCTCCACCAGTATCCCCACTGATTAGTTGAAAATAGATAATAATCCCCTTTAAACATTACTATTACAGGATCAGCTGTTGCTCTGTGCTTGCCTGCTATAGTAAAATTTGGAATAGGGCAAAACCCATAATCCAGATTAATAGGATTGCAGAAAGTTTTCTGGCCTTCCATCCGGAGAGATATAAATGCAAACAGAACAACCAAAGCTATAATGCGGATCTTCTTCATATGCTCAGATCAGTTTAATTATGAATTAATTATGAAATTGTAGGCAGTGTTACGGTAAATGTCGATCCTTTTCCTATCCTGCTGTTTACTGCAACGTCGCCGCCATGAGCCTCAGCAATTTTTTTCACATAGTAAAGACCTAATCCCAGACCCTTGAACTTGTGAATATTCCCCGTTGTAGCCCTGTAAAACTTATCAAATACATGTTTCTGGTCGATTTTATTGATACCTATTCCGTTATCGGAAACCTTTATACAGATGCTGTTTTCGAGAGTAAATCCCTCAATATCTATCTCTGGTTTCTTATCGGAGTATTTTACGGCATTAGACAGCAGGTTATTAAGCAGTGTTGTGAAGTAGACAACGTCGAGATCTACTTTTGCACCACTGAAATTGTATTTTTTGGATATTTCAGCATTACTGCCTCCACCGTTTTTAAAACTGTCAACGACGTCATTCATTATCTCCTCTATCTCCACAGTTTTTTTATCGAGCTGGAACTGGGTCCTTTCCCACATGCTTATTTCAAGGATCATATTTATCAGCTGATTCAGATGAACACTCTGTTTCCCTATCAGTTTTGCAGTTTCCAGTATTTTTGAATCATCAGACCTGATCTGCGGCATCTCAAGGGTTTTTCCTGCAACAGTAATAGTAGACAGCGGAGTCTTTAACTCATGAGTCATATTATTTATAAAATCGGTTTTCAGGTCGGAGAGCCTTCTTTCTTCCATCAGATTCCTGTAAGTGATCATAAACATGATACCAACCAATAGAATACTCAGAATGCTTAATCCCAGAGATCCTGACATCTCCTTCAGGATAGCCTTTTGTTTGTCTGCAAAATCTATATAATAGTCAAAGTGCAGCCAGTAATTGTTTCCTACCAGGATAGGCGATGTGACAAGGATCCGTGAACTGGCCATTTCAGCCGCTGTGGGTCTTCTTCCTCTATCGCCTGCCTTCCGGCTCGTATAACCTTCCCTCTGATAGACCATAATAGTATCTCTGTCTATCAATTCCACTTTATTTAGATTAATCGTACACTTGAAATTTCTATCGACACCATGGCTCTCAAAGTACGAAGAAAGCATATCTGAAAGGTCCTGTTCCTTATTCACCGCGACAGAAAAATAATCGAAAATATCCTTCTTCTTTGATTCTATCTGACCAGGATCCTTCAATGCCCGTAATTCTTTAATAGCCTTTCCCGAATATTCATCAAGAATTATTTTTACGGTGTCAAAACCGTCTGTCCCCATTCCGCCTCTGATAGATCCCCATGCCTCCCTTGACCATATAGTATACCTGATGGCAAATGATTCGTTTTTCTGTTTATAGATTCCAACTATAATAAAGATTTGTACAGATATAAGAATCAGTATAGATGCGACTCCAATGAACAGAACTGTATTCTTGTTTTTCATCATCTTTTTTTACTTTCTCAAATTTATTCAATTTATCGATACCCTGTTATGGTTGGCAAAACATTAACCCGGCGTTAACCCACTGTTAACAAAGAACTGTGTTTCATGGCTGTATCTTTACATCGTCTAACTAATAAAACAGGGCAGTCATGAAAAAGTACAGTTTATTTTTAACAGTTATTTTCCTGATCTTAATTGGTTCTTCTTTTCAGCAGTTAGCTGCACAGGAAAAGAGCAAGGTAGAGGNGGAAAAGGATGCAAAGATTCAGCAGGCCATTGATGCTCAGAAAAAAGCCATGGCAGAGCAGAAGAAAGCTATGTACGATTCTCAGCAGAATCTGAGAAAGAAGCAGATTGAAATTGAATACACATCAGATTCTCTTTCAAATGATCTGGAGAATGCTGACAGGGACAGGGCAAAGATCTTTATGACCATGCCGAGAGGCAACAGGTCGTTCGACTTAGATAATCAGTTTGTATTTACAGGTCAGGATATGGGAAACTGGTATGGTCATTCAATGGGCGATGCGGAAAAAACTACCTGGGATTTTTCGAAAAGTGTGAAGGACAACACCTTCTCGAGAGATTATACATTTGATGTTGATAAAACATCCAAATCAGTAGTAATGTCGGTGATGGGCGATTGCAAATCGGGGGAGATTCGTATTAAAATAGTTATGCCAAACGGGAAAAACTATTCAGATATACTGATCGATGCATCGGGTAACCTTAACTGGAGAAAATCGTTTAACATTTCTGAGACTGAAAATCAGGATAAGACGGGTGACTGGAAATTCCAGATCTCATCATCCAAGGCGACAGGCTTTTTCAAGATTTCGCTTCAGGCATTTTAGTTTTTATTCCTCATAGTCAAAGGACCGGAGTGGTTAACCGGTCCTTTTTTTTATTTCTACAAGCAGCGCCTGCATCACTTACAGAGTCTCTTCCATCTGTGTTATTGAGAAAAGCATCCCGATTCCTTAATTCCTTATATTAATTTATTTGTAACTCTTAAACCATTTGTTCTGTTATATGTTAATTTTGTACCCATTGATCACTTTTCCGGATAATGAGAAGAATATTTTATTTGCTTATACCATTATTTTTGACCTCCTGCCATAATAATACTGCAGAAACCGGGAATAAAATAATTACAGTAAGTATTGCCCCTTTCAGTTACTTTGTAGAACAGATCGCAGGTAAAGATTTTACAGNTAATGTAATGGTGCCGGTGGGTGCGGATCCACATACCTATGAGCCATTCCCCGATCAGATCATTAAACTCAGAAAATCGGTTGGTTATATCAGCAATGGCTATCTGGGCTTCGAGATGAACTGGCTTGACAGGTTTTATGAAACCAATCAGACTATGAAGAGGTTAAATCTGGGAGAAAGCATAGTCCCGCTCGCGTCAGAGCATCATCACGAAGGAGGTCATATTGAAGGTGCTGATCCGCATTACTGGGTATCTCCGAAATGTGCCCTGGCAATGGCTTCCTCAGTGAAAGAATTCCTGTGTGAGCTTAATCCTGCAGGTAAACAGAAGTATGAGGCAAATTGTAGCATCCTAAATTCCAGGATAGGAGAGCTTGACAGCCTGGCTGGAAAACTCTTTTCCGGTGATAATGTGAAATCATTCATGATCTATCATCCTAACCTGGCATATATTGCCAGGGATTATGGTCTGGAGGAAATTCCGGTAGAGTTTGAGGGAAAGGAACCATCTCCTTCCAGGATGAAATACCTGATAGACCTGGCGAGAAAAGAAAAACTGAAAATCATTTTCGTTCAGGTGGAATATGATAAGAAGAATGCAAAGGCAATTGCCGGAGAGACCGGGGCAAGGGTTGTCTCAATTGATCCATTGTCGGCTGACTGGTTCAAATCGACAAAAGATATTATAAATGCCATTCATGAAAGTTTAACCGAAAGTTCAAAATAGCTGCGAAAGATGGCATATTTATTTGAAATGAATTCTCTGTCAGCTTCTTATGATGCAAATGTTGTTCTTCATGGTGTGAACTTCATTGTTAATGAGAATGATTTCATTGGTGTAATCGGACCTAACGGAGGAGGGAAGACAACGCTTCTGAAAGTGATTCTCGGGTTACTGAAACCTTCGGAGGGGAGGATTGTGTTCAATGAAGAACTGATAAACGGGAAGACCATAGGCTATCTTCCGCAAATGTCGACAGGGGATGTGAATTATCCTGTAACTGTGAGAGATATTATATTATCCGGACTTATGATAAGAAAAAATATACTCTCACGAATGTCTGTTTCGGATAAGCTCAAAGCAGATAGAGTAATTGATGAACTTGGTCTGAATGGCATGTCAAAGTCAACATTGAATGAGCTTTCCGGAGGACAGATGCAAAGAGTGTTTCTGGGCAGAGCCATCATTGGAGATCCCAGGTTACTCCTTCTAGATGAACCTGGTAATTTTGTTGATACAACTTTTGAAAATGACTTTTACGAGAAGCTGAAAGACCTGAATAAAAGGATGGCAATTTTAATGGTTTCTCATGATATTGGTACAATTTCCGCACATATCAAATCTTTTGCCTGCGTAAACCGTAGTCTGCATTATCATCCTTCAGCTGAAATCACAAATGAAGACCTTATGGCATATGGATGTCCGATTCAGCTGGTTACTCATGGAGACGTTCCTCATACAGTACTAAAATACCATAGAAGTGGAGAGTAGTATTTTTCAATACGGATTTATAGTAAAGGGACTTCTGGGAGCCATCTTTGCAAGTATTACGGCCGGACTGGCAGGTACTTATGTTGTTTCGAAAAGGATGGTATTCCTGAGTGGCGGCATTACCCATGCTTCGTTCGGAGGAATAGGAATTGGTTATTTTCTTGGTATAAATCCGGTTATCGGAGCGGCAGTTTTTGGAATATTATCGGCTCTTGGCGTAGAATATCTTTCTGTTAAACAAAGGATCAGAGAGGATTCGGCAATAGGAATATTATGGGCTTTTGGTATGGCTATTGGTATTATCTTCATCTATCTGACCCCGGGTTACACGCCGAATCTTATGAGTTACCTCTTCGGCAGTATCCTTACAGTGTCGCATGCCGATATTGTTGCCCTTGGGATAATGTCTGTTATTCTGATCCTCTATTTCGGGGTATTCTACAGGACTATACTATATATCTCGTTTGATGAGGTTTTTGCCAGGACATACTCTTCTTATGTAGATGTCTTTAAGTATATCACTACTTCACTCATCGCTCTTACAATTGTTCTCAATATCCGAATGGCAGGGGTAGTACTGGTAATCTCACTGCTTACTATTCCGCCTAATATAGCTATGCTATTTACCCGCGTTTATTTTAAGATTGTTATATGGTCGATAATTGCGGGTTTTATTGGCACCTCGGCGGGTTATGCAATTTCATATTTTGCAGGGATACCTGTAGGTGCTACAATAATATTCACACTTGTAATAATATGGGTTCTGGCCAAGATGGCCAGCCTTCTGATTCTGAAACTTTCAAAATGAGATTTGAATCATATTTATAATAAGGGAAAAATTTAAACAAACAAAATATCCGAATACAATGGACTACGATCTGATAATTATTGGCAGCGGACCCGGCGGGTATGTTGCAGCTATAAGGGCATCGCAACTGAAAATGAAGGTTGCAGTAGTTGAAAAAGCTGAAATAGGCGGTATTTGTCTCAACTGGGGCTGTATACCAACCAAATCGCTTCTGAAGAGCGCCCAGGTTTTTGAATATCTTACCCATGCTTCAGATTATGGAATTACTATATCAGGCGAAGTAAAACCCGATTTCAGTGCAATTGTAGCACGAAGCAGGAATGTAGCCAGTGGAATGAGCAAGGGAGTGCAGTTCCTATTTAAAAAGAATAATATTGAGCATATCAATGGATTTGGACACCTGGCTGGTAAAAATACAGTTGAGGTGACTGACCAGGAAGGGAAAAAGAAAAATTATTCCGCACAGAATATTATTATAGCTACTGGAGCAAGATCCAAGGAATTGCCAAATCTCAAACAGGACGGGAAAAAGATTATCGGTTACAGGGAAGCAATGACACTCGATAAATTGCCTGGTTCAATGGTTGTTGTCGGTTCAGGTGCTATTGGTAGTGAGTTTGCTAATTTCTACCAGTCACTGGGAACCCAGGTTACTCTTGTTGAATTTCTCCCAAGGATAGTTCCTGTTGAAGATGAAGAGGTGTCGAAACAACTCGAGCGTTCATTTAAAAAAATGAAAATGAGGGTAATGACTGACTCGTCTGTGGAAGAAGTCAACACTTCAGGAGAAAAATGCAAGGTGACAATTAAAACACCTAAAGGGCCTGAGGTTGTTGAGGCAGATATTGTTCTATCAGCAGTAGGTATTACAACAAATATCGAGGGAATCGGACTTGAAGAATCGGGTGTTAAAACGGAAAAGGGGAAAGTTGTTGTGGATGATTTCTACAGAACCTCGGTACCCGGTATTTTTGCAATCGGGGATATAGTTCATGGTCCGGCTCTGGCTCATGTTGCATCAGCTGAGGGTATAATCTGCGTGGAGAAAATTGCCGGCATAGAAACAGAACCTCTTGATTATAAGAACATCCCAGGATGCACATATACCACTCCTGAGATTGCCTCCTGCGGACTCACTGAAGCCGCTGCGAAAGAGGCAGGCTATGATATAAAAGTTGGAAAGTTCCCGTTTACCGCTTCCGGTAAAGCCAGCGCAGCGGGCGCAAAGGATGGCTTTGTCAAGCTTATTTTTGATGCAGCATATGGGGAATTGCTGGGTGCTCACATGATAGGCGCCAATGTTACCGAGATGATTGCTGAGATTGTTGTTGCAAGGAAGCTTGAAACTACTGCGCATGAGATAATTAAAGCGGTGCATCCGCATCCTACAATGTCAGAGGCAATAATGGAGGCTGCCGCTGCTGCATATGGGGAGGTAATACATCTATAGCCCGCATACAAATTGAACGCATAGCTGGCGCGAATTTGTAATTCGTGCCATATTTCGGGAATATGCCTTATATCGAGGAAGAAATAATCTAAAATTGCTGTCAACCTGTATGATTGCTTCGTATCGCTTGCAGTGACCGGTCATACAATCATTGTCTATAAAGTCTACAAAACGAACTCCAATATTTTTACTTTTTCATTGAAAAGAGTAAATTTGATTGTCTGTGTCTTTGACAGGGATTCTAATTTTTTCCAAATGAGAAATCTTATCAAAATTTTCAGCTTAATTTTTTTTACGTCCTCAGTAGTCCTCAATTCATGTATACCTGATGAAGGTTTTCCAAGTCTCTCAACAGAATCAGTGACTAAAATCACAAGTAATTCCTGTACTTGTGGCGGTACAATTTATACGGAAGGACGTAGTCCTATTACCGGGCGGGGGATTTGCTGGAGCACACAATCATATCCAACAATATCCGATAACAGAACTTCGGACGGCACTGGCACTGGCACATTTGTCAGCAATATTTCAGGATTAAAAGCTTCAACAACATATTATATAAGGGCATATGCAACAAATGATTATGCTACCGCATATGGGAATGAGGTCAGTTTTACTTCTTCAGGTTTTTGAAATGATTTTTGATTATATTTGAAATAGTAACTAAAAGACAAATCGCTTAAAAAAAATTGTATTTGAATCGAAAAATCTTTAAATTAGCTTATCTGTCTGGAACTTTATATCTCTGTCAATGAAGATGATGCTGAAACTTGTTATGCTTTCTTATACATTCGTTTTGCTTTGCCAGTGTAAGAAAGAGGCTGACCAAAGAATCAATATCCCTGATCAAAACTTCTTAACTGCGCTGATCAAAATGGGAGTTGATAAAAACCAGGATGGCTTTATAAGTCCGTCAGAAGCAGAAGCCATAAAATCACTGCAATTGTCTAATAAAGCCATTTCCGATCTCAGCGGAATTCAATCTTTCATCAATCTGGATTCACTTTTATGCGGAATGAATTTATTGACTTCACTTGATGTATCCAAAAATACCAATCTGATCACTCTGAGTTGTAATAACAATAAACTGAAGTCTTTGGATGTTTCCGGCAATGTCAGATTGAAAAAATTGAATTGTGCATTCAATGATCTTGGAGATCTTGATGTATCAGCTAACACGAATCTGGAATCATTAAATTGTGCAGGTGACAATCTTTCAAATCTTGATATATCAAAAATGTCGCGTCTGATATATCTGAAATCTTCTAACAATGTACTGACAACGCTGGACATATCACATAATCCCCAACTTGAAGAGCTTTATTGCGTGGGAAACAAGTTGACCAGCATGGCTTTTCCGAAAGCGGGCGATCTGATGATCCTTGATTGTACATCCAATCTGCTGAGCTCCCTTGATTTGTCAGGATTATATGCTCTGGATATGCTGATTTGCGAAAGTAATAAACTGACCAGCCTTGATCTTTCCTTAAACTCTGCCCTGACCAGGTTAATTTGTACAAGCAATTTGCTAACATATCTTGATCTTACACATAACTCTTTTATCTTCGGATTAGGTTGTGAAAATAATAAACTTACCAGTATTGATTTAACCAAAAATACCTCATTATCAACCTTATATTGTTCAATTAACCAGCTTACTTCTCTCGATCTTTCTCATAATCCTCATCTGGCATGGTTTGACTGCTCTGAAAATCAAATTTCCAGTCTGGATTTTTCGAACAATCCCGGTCTTTATTATGCTTTATGTCATCAGAACAAACTGACCTCCCTGAATGTCTCACCCTGTACTACACTGAGATATCTGCATTGCGGAAATAACCAGCTGACATCTCTGGATATAACACATAACACCAATCTGATGGAATTTCATATACAGAATATGCCAACACTTTTAAAAGTATGTGTCTGGAAGATTCCTTTTCCAACTGAAGGCATTTGGGTGAATCAGACTGGCAGCGATAATGTGGTATTCTCAACCGAATGTATCTAAACCAGGCATCTATTTCCTTCTCATCACGCAACCTTTTTTTAAATTATTGCATCAATCTTTAACCAATTACTGGCTTTTGAGATAATTATTTTATATTTTTATGTTCTCATTAAGGCAAAAACCTTGTCGGAGGAAAAGAAAATAATAAAAGGTTGTCTCGCCGGTAACAGGAGAGATCAGGAGCTTCTCTACAGGAGGCACGCGTCAAAGTTGTACGCCGTGTGTCTTCAGTATTCAGGCAATGATGAGGAAGCCAGGGATATTCTGCAGGAGGGGTTCATCAAGATTTTTGAAAATCTTGAGAACTATAAACATGAAGGTTCCTTTGAAGGTTGGATGAGGCGGATAACGGTAAATACTGCGCTTGAAAAGTTCAGAAGCCGGCATAATCTTTACAGGGTTGATGATATTGATTCTATAAAGGAAACGGATGCTGAACCTGATAATGAGGATTATGCAGGACTGGAGGCTAACGATCTGATAGAGATAATCAGAGAGCTGCCTACAAAATACAGAATGGTATTTAACCTATACGCAATAGAGGGATATTCCCATAAAGAGATCAGTAAAATGGTGAATATTTCTGAAGGAACATCGAAATCAAATCTTTCCCGTGCAAGGGTTATCCTGCAAAGAAGAGTCGGGTCATATACAGG
>JGI20214J51088_10002793_pt1 | contig 11546 bp, 8 predicted proteins | sample WetSurMetagenome_FD_51088 | JGI IMG/M metagenome (IMG submission 51088)
GGCCAAAGAAGGCGTAAAGGTGGAGCCGGAGAATGTCACCTACGCCACCATCACCCTGCAGAATTACTTCCGCATGTACGAAAAACTGGCAGGCATGACCGGTACCGCGCTCACCGAAGCGGAAGAATTTCACAAGATCTACAAATTGGAAGTACTTCCCATCCCTACCAACCTGGAATACGTCGCCCTGCAGACGAACGCGGAGCTGGTGGAAGTGGATGACCGGGATGACGAAGGCTACAAATATAAATACTATGCCCGCCGGGCAGATCCGAGTCGCATACCTGTTTACTGGCGGCGCAAGGATTACCCGGACGTGGTTTACCGTACCGGTGAGGCCAAGTTGCGCGCCATCTGCTTGGAGATCCTGCGCTTCTACACCCTCGGCCGCCCCCAACTGGTGGGCACAACATCGGTGGAGCACTCCGAGATCCTCTCCGGCCGGCTCTCCGCCGAGCCCATCCGCCGCCTTTGCCAAACTGTACTTCTCCGCGAAGCCTGGCTGAAGGCTCACCCGGATCACGGCGGGGAGCGCACCATAGCTGAGCTCGAATTCACCAATAATCCCCTCGGCGATTTGAACATCGGGGAAATGCGCCAGCTGGGGCGCAACCTTGGCATGGTTGCATTCAACGCAGATGACCCCGCGAATCTTGAAGCCCTTCTCAAATACCTGAACCTGGGTTCCGACCTCGCTCCCCGCCTCCTCTCCGCCTTGCAGGGCGGTGTACCCCATCAAGTTCTCAACGCCCGCAAGCACGATGAGGAAGCGCTGATCATCGCGCGCGCAGGCACCTTCGGTGCGGTGACCATCGCCACCAACATGGCCGGCCGCGGCGTGGATATCAAGCTGGGTGGCGAGCTGCGCGACGAGATTTATGCGGATGTCGTCCGGGTGCTCAGCAATGCCGAAATTGATCCCTACGACATGACCCTGCCGCAGATGCGTACCGCTCTGGAAGGCGTCCCCCGCGAAGAATACGGCATTTACGAAACCGCTGTGGATGAGTTCCATCAATTCCTGGATGACGCCGTGCGCGTTCGCCAGCTTGGCGGATTGCACGTCATCGGCTCCGAACGCCACGAAGCCCGCCGAATCGATAACCAATTGCGCGGGCGTGCTGCCCGCCAGGGTGACCCAGGCTCTTCGCGCTTTTACCTTTCCCTCGAAGATGAGCTGATGCGCCTTTTTGGCGGAAACCAGGCCGAGAACCTGATGCGTGTCTTTAACCTGGATGTCTCATTACCTATCGAGAGCGGAATGCTTGGACGGATCGTGGAGCAAGCCCAGGAGCGGGTGGAAGGCAACAACTTCGATATCCGCAAGCATCTGCTGGAATATGACGATGTGCTGAACCAGCAGCGCAAGATCATCTATGGCGAACGCGACCAGGTCTTCAGCAAACCCAATCTGGAAGAGGATGTGCTGGATATGCTCCACACCGAGCTGGAACGGCGCATCCCGGAAGGACTGGATGATGACGAAGGACCCTGGAAGCTGCTGGCTTTCCTGGAAGAGATCCAACCCACCATGGTCTTCGACCCTGAGGGCGTGATCACCCCCTCCTTCCCGACGAAACTGGTGGTGGATGACCTAGATGGGAAACTGGAAAAACAACATCGCAATCGCCAGGCCGTTTCTGCGTTGGTCTCCCAGACCGCCCAGCAGGCGCTCGAGGCTGAAAAGGAACACATCCTGCGCAGCGCCCGGGAGATCCTTGCGAAGACCGGTGATGCGTTGGATGAAGCCCTGCGCGACCGGCTGGATACCCTGGATACCTGGTTCGAGGGCATTGGCATGGAAGAGGAAGGTCAGCCCCAGCGCCGCCCCCAGGAACTTCTGGAGGAGATCAGCGGGCTGGTGCATGTACCTTTGCGCCTCTCGGGGGATTCCCTGCGCCGGCTGCCTGAAGGTTCCGATGATATCAAGGAGGACCTGGCTGCCCAAATTCATGGCAACCTGGTGGCAGTAAATTACAACCGCATGCTGCTCACCTTCGAGCGCCGCCTGGGCGATACCCTCACCTTGCGGGTGAACGACAGCCAGGCAGCCTCCTGGGATGCCATTTCTGCCGATCTGCTTGTTCAAGCTGAGTCGATCATCGACAAGCGTATTCAACGCCTCACCGGCGAAGGCGGGATCGTTCCCCAAACCATATCCGCTAACGTGGAACGCGCGGAGCAGGATGGCTTCAGCCAGGATGCGCTCCTTCGCTTGCTGCTGGCCACCACCCAGGGTTCACGCCTGGAGATCGACCCGCGCACCAAGCGCCGCCTGGTTCGCCGTATTACCTTGCTTAATTACTTCTATCTGGCTGCCCGCCTGCTGGGTGGGTTGCGTCAGGAAACGGTGGCAGATGAAATTATCGAGCACCTGGAGGGCATCCAGGAGACCTTGCGGATGCTCTGGGGTCGGATGGAGTTGGAACGCCAGGAACAAATGCAATCCACCCTCGCCCAGCTTGATCCAACCGTGCAATCCGATCTCGCCAGTCGCTTTACCAGTGACCTGGCCCCCTATAGCCAAATGACCGTCTTTGCGCAACCAGCGGAAATCAAGCAGGAACTGATTCCCCTCCTCGGCGCGAAAATTCAGAACGAAATCTACCGCCAGATCCTCCTGGGCGCTATCTCCGAATTATGGATCGATTACCTCACCAGGGTGGAAGCGCTGCGGGTTTCGATTGGCTTGGAAGCTTATGCCCAGAAGGACCCCCTCGTGACCTATAAGAGCAAGGCTACCGAGCTGTTTCAGAACCTGCTCACCGATGTGCGCCTGGCAGTGATCAGCCGTATGTTCCTGCTGCAGCCGCGCCGCTCCAGCACCACTGCGCCGGAACCCCGCGAAAAAGCCCTTCCAGCCCAGCCGCAGGAGCAGCCACAGCCGCGCCAGCAGCAATCGCAGCCCTCCCTCCCGGAAGGCGAGAAGAAGCGTAAACGCCACCGGCACTAAACCGGTCTTGCCATGAGTCTTAACACCCCGCTGTTCCTGTTCCTCTTCCTCCCCTCGGCGGTGCTGCTGCACCTGGCGGTGGGGAAAAAAGGCAGAAACTGGGTTCTGTTAATTTTCAGCCTGATTTTTCTGGTTTTCTGCGATCCGGTCTATTTCCCGCTGCTGCTCCTTCTCACCCTTGTCAATTATCTCACCGGGCTGGGGATCCAGCGCTCGATCCAGCGTCCTTCCAGAAACCGGTGGCTGTTTATCCTGATTCTGGTCATCGATATTGGAATACTTTTCGCCTTCAAGCTGGCATCAGCCTACTTCCCGCAATATGGCAGCCCCCTGCTCGCCTCCATCCCGGGTTTTCCGCTTACCGCATCCCAGGTGAGCCTGGTCGGGAAATTTATCCTCATCCCTGTGGGTCTTTCCTTTTTCACCTTCCAGGTGATTTCGTATCAAGTGGATATTTTTAAGGGCACTATCCAGGCGGAGAAAAACCTGCTTCGTTACGGGCTTTATTTGTTGATGTTCCCCCGCCTCATTGCCGGTCCGATCATGCGGCTTCGCGAGGTCAACCCGTTCCTCCACGACCGCCAGGTGAACCTGGAAGGTCTCGCCGGGGGAGCGCGGCGATTCATCCGCGGTCTGGCAAAAAAAGTGCTCATTGCCGACCAGCTGGCAGCCATCGACCAGGGCATCTTTACCCTCACTTCTGCGTCGATCAGCACCCCCAACGCCTGGCTCTCGCTGATCCCCTTTTCCTTGCGGATCTATTCGATTTTTCTGGATATACGGATATGGCGCTGGGGATCGGGGAAATGCTAGGTTTCCGGTTCTCAGAGAATTTCAATTACCCCTATATTTCCAGAAGCCTAACCGAGTTCTGGCGCCGCTGGCATATGACCCTCGCCGGGTGGTTCCGGGAGTATGTGTTTTATCCGCTCGAGCGCCGCCGAGGCGGGCGGACGGGGTGGCTGCAAACCGCGAATATTCTCATTGTTTTCCTCCTCACCGGTCTCTGGCATGGCGTGACGGTGAATTTCATCCTCTGGGGGCTCTTTCAGGGAGTCATCATCAGCATCGAGTCAGCCGGGCTGGGCACGTTCCTGAAAAAACGGCATCCTGCCATCCAGCACCTGTACGGCTTGGGCATGATCGCCATGGGCTGGATGATCTTCGCCTCTCCCAGCCCTTCCTACACAATTGCGTTCTTTCGGTCAATGGTCGGATTGCAGGGAACTCCGCAATTCCTTTCCTTTTACGCCCTCGAGCCTGTTCAACCACAGACGTGGCTCGCATTAATCTTCGGGATTCTGCTTTCCTTCCCCCTCTTTCCCAACCTGGCTGCCATGCTGGAACGAAAGCGACCGGATGGAATTAAATCGTTCAACTTTCTTCGGGATGCAGCCCTGATCGGCTTATTCCTGCTCTCCCTCCTGGTGATCGCAAATTCCACTTACCAGGCATATATTTATGGGAGATTCTAAGGCCGCGATGACCAGTCAGGACCCCACCCAGAAACCCCCACGTGGAAGAAACCTCGCTTTTGTGTTGATCTTCTTTTTGATTCTGCTAGTGCCCGCGTTCGTTAAACTGCCGCCCCCGTCAGATTTCCGGGAATCCTCAGGAAAATTCCTTTCCAGCCGTCCCATCCTGGATGCTTATTGGTCCTTCACCCGCCTTCCAAGGCAGTACCAGGATTATTTCGCGGAGCATTTCTTCATGCGTGACCAGGGAGTTGCTCTGCATAATGAAATTGTCCGCCATCTCGGGGGTACCGTTTTCCAGGATGTCCTGATCGGTCAGAAAGGTTGGCTCTACCTCACGGACGAGGACAATCTGGGGTATTACCAGTGCGACCAACCCTTCAGCGATGCGCAGATTGCCCACCTTGTGGAGCGCGTAGGCGGGATGCGCGATTTCACAACCTTGCATGGCGCGGATTTCGTGATGCTCATCGCGCCGAATAAGGAAAACATCTATCCAGAATTTCTTCCCAGCAGCTTGGTTACTTCCGGCAAACCCTGCAGAATGGATCAGGCTCTGCAGGCTCTTCAATCCGCTGGGATTCCCGCGCTGGACCTCCGCGAACCCCTGGAATCAGGGAAGAGATCAGGGTTCGTGTATTTCCAGACGGATACGCATTGGAACGATGCAGGCGCATTTATCGCGTATCGGGCGCTCACGGAGCAGCTTGCCGGAACCTTCCCCCGAGAATCAGCCTGGGCTGAATCTGATTTTCAGCAGGTTCAGGAAAGCAAATCCGGCGATCTTGCCGGGCTGATCCCCCTTTTCCAACCCATCACCGAGGAAGTATCCCGCTGGGATCCCCTCCGCCAGCGCGCGGCAGTCGTGCGGCAGGGAGAGGATAAAAGTACCATCATTTCCTAAAGTGGGATTACGTCCAATCCGAATGCGGTGGTTTTCCGGGATTCTTTTTTCATGCAGCTGCTGCCCTTTTTTGCCGAAAGTTTCAACCGGGCGGTCTACCGTTGGTCATTTGATTTTGACCGGGAGTTGATCGAAAAAGAGAATCCTGATGTGGTTATTTACGAGCTCGCAGAGCGCTACCTGGATATTCTCACCCATTAAAACCGGCGGACGGCACCCGCGCCGCTCCCCTTTGCTTGTCAATACCCCTGAATCTGGATATAATTGGGCATCAAACCTTCCTGGAGATAATTGCGTCTATGGACAACAACGGCATTTCAGGCAGCCTGCCTGAAAACAATCAGAACGACAGTCAGAACAACATGGCATCCTTGCTGGAGCAGGAAGGTCTGGAAATCGATTTCCCCAAGGCTGGCGAGATCAAGCAAGGCATGATCGCCAGCATCACNCCCGGNCAAGTGCTGGTGGGNATCGGGGGCAAGTCCGAAGGCGTGATCAGCGGCCGCGAATTCGATTCCATCCCTGCCGAAGAACTGGCTGCCCTCAAGGTGGGCCAGGAGATTCCCGTCTACGTCCTCAGCCACGATGAAGGCAGCGCAACCACAATGCTCTCCTACGTCCGCGCCCGCGAGGAAGTGGGCTGGCAGGAAGCCGAAGAACTGCTGGCTTCCAAGAAACCCATTCATTCATCCATCATTGGCTACAACAAGGGCGGTTTGATCGTCCCTGTTGCCGGACTGCGCGGGTTTGTACCCGCTTCACAGATCAGCCTTACCCGCCGGGCTGGCTCCACCGGGGATACCCCCGAACAGCGCTGGGGTAAGATGATCGGTCAGGAAATCGACGTCTGCCTGATCGAGATCGACCGCGAACGCCACCGCTTGATCCTCTCCGAGCGCGCTGCCAGTACTGAAACGCACGATTCGGTTAAATCCCGCGTCATCGACAGCCTGGTTGAAGGCGAGACTTACACCGGCCGTGTCACCAGCCTGGCAGATTTTGGCGCCTTCGTCAACATCAACGGTGCGGATGGCCTGGTGCACCTCTCCGAGGTCTCTTGGGATCACATTCAGCACCCCGGCGAAGTCCTCAAGGTTGGGCAGGAAGTAAAGGTCAAAGTCATCAGCATCGACCGCGAGAAGAAACGCATCGGTCTTTCCATCCGGCATTTACAGGATGATCCCTGGTCAAATAATGCTGCAAAATACAAAGTGGGTCAGCTTGTGGAAGGTAAGATCACCCAGCTCACCAAGTTCGGCGCTTTCGCCCGCCTGGATGATGATATCGAAGGTCTGATCCACATCTCCGAGATCAGCGAAAAACGCATCGATCACCCCCGCGAAGTGCTGCATGAAGGCGATGAGCTCACCCTGCGGGTAATCAAGATCGACCCCGCCAACCACCGCATCGGTCTCAGCCTGCGCAAAGTGGATTCCATGGCCTACGCGGACATGGACTGGCAGACACTAAACGAGTCTTTGCAAGTTGATGAAGAAGCGCCTGCAGAAGATAAAGTGGATATCTCAGAACCTTCTGAGGAAGCCCCGGTCAAAGTAAAAAAAGAAAAGAAAACCCGAATTGAGAATAAACAAGGCGAACAAGCTGAAACTGAAACCGAGCCTGTTTCAGGTGAATCCACCGAACCCGAAATAGAATAATCCATATAAAAGGAAACAGCGCACCTTNACCGGTGCGCTTTCATTTAATAAATATGTTCATCATCGATAGCCACGAAGACCTGGCAACCAATATCGTCACATTCGGCCGCGATTACCGCCGCCCGGCTGCCGAAACCCGTACCCGGGAAGCCGGAACTGATATCCCGGGGTTGAATGGAGATACATTACTTGGCTGGGAGGATTACCAGCGCGGCCAGGTAGGATTGATCTTCGCCACCATCTTTTCCTCACACGAAAAATACCGCCTGCCTGGCTGGAATTCAACCACGTTTTCAGATCCGGGCAAAGCCCGCGAAGTCTGCACACGCCAGTTGGATGCTTATCGCAAGTTGACCAGTGAATCACCGGATATGTTCCGCCTTGTGACAGACCGATTTTCCATGGTGGAAATCCTGAAACCTTGGGAAGAAACCCCTGCCGATTTTCCTGCCAGCTCCCATCCAGTTGGGCTGCTGCTCCTGATGGAAGGTGCAGAGGGGTTGAAGGAACCCGCGGAGATCGAGGACTGGCAGCAGGCAGGTGTGCGCATCGTTGGACCGGTCTGGGCGGGCACCCGCTGGTGTGGCGGCACCCGCGAGCCGGGGCGTTTTTCCCCCGAAGGCTTCACCCTCCTTGACCGCATGGCCGAACTTGGTTTGATCCTGGATATCTCCCACATGTCCCCCGAATCCGCACTGCAGGCATTGGAATACTACCCTGGCCCGGTAGCGGCCAGCCACGTTAATGCTGTCAGTTTGATTCATGGGATCAGCAATCCCATCCAGAAGAATCGCCATCTCACCGACGAGGCAATCCAATTGCTCATCCAGCGCGGCGGTGTGATCGGTATTCTGCCCATGATCCCCATGCTGGTCGCAGATTGGAAACTTGGCGACCCGCGCAGCGCGGCCACCCTGGAGACAGTCTTTGCTCAGATCGATCACATCTGCCAGCTGGCTGGGAATACCCGCCATGCGGGTCTCGGCACAGATTTCGACGGCGGGTTTGGGTTGCAATCTGCCCCCGAGGGGTTGGATACCATTGCCGACCTGCAAAAGCTGGCTCCCATCCTCCTCAATCACGGTTATTCAGAAACGGATATACCTGCTATACTCGGAAATAACTGGAAACGATTTCTGGAAGAATCACTGCCTTGAAAATATCTGCCCCCGAAAAAACGGTTGAATCCCCACCACAGATCACCGAGCCGGTTCCGCAGCCCTATTCCCTGCGCCGCATCCGCACGGGTTTGATCACCACCATGATCGGCCTGGTGATTTTCATCATCGGCGCCAAGCCGGATATCTTTTTTCTCGATCGTTCACCGGTGATCGGCTTTGTTCAGATCGCGGTATTCGAGATCGGGTTGGCGGTTATATGCCTGGGGGGCTATATCAGCCTGATGGCACTCTGGCGCCGAGACCAGCCCAGCATCATGGCTGATTTCGGTATCCGTTTTGTTGCCACGGGTTATTTGATCTGCGTGTTTACCGGCATGGCGGATATCTTTGGCTTTGGCAGCCACTTGCTGCCGGGCATTCCTTATTTTGGACCTCTGCAATCGATGGGTGTACTTATCGGGGAGCTGATCATCGCCATCGGACTGATCATGCTCATCCCCACACCCTCCTATCGCGGATCGGAAACCCAGACCGGTAATTAGAACGCGTATCCCATCACGCGCAGCATCTCCTCGTTTGTTCTGAATTTATTCTCCGGCAACCTCTGCCTTTCGGCTGTTAGGAACTGCGCCCCCATGCCTTAGCGTATTAGGACTTGGTGGGGTAAATCCCGAATTCTGCGGGGCCTCTGGCTTGATTTCCCGGTTGAAGATCACCATCTCCGCTCCCTGGCTGGCAAGTTCAAAGCGCCAAACAGACCCGCCGGACCTACCGCAATCACTGCTACATTATTTTGGACGGTTCGCACCATCGCATCTCTCCATGTATAATTTCCATTAGAAATAATATCCCGGTCAGTCTATTTTTCCCTCTGACCATTTGCCTGAGGTTGTTGTCCGCTTTTTCAAATCGGGTGTAATCTTAACCAGAAGGCATTCGGGTTTTCGTCCGCATAAAAGCAATTCATTCAAAATAAGGAAAGTGGAAATCATCTTCCATGCCTGACCAAACTGTAATTCACAAACACACACTGCCTAATGGATTAACCATCCGGCTTAAAGAGATCCACACCGCGCCAATCATCAGCCACTGGGTCTGGTACCGGGTTGGCTCACGCAATGAGATTCCCGGCAAGACCGGCCTCTCTCACTGGGTGGAGCATATGCAGTTCAAGGGTACGCCCACCTTCCCAGCCTCCACGCTGGATAAAGCCATTTCGCGCGAGGGCGGTGTGTGGAATGCGTTCACCTACCTGGACTGGACCACCTACTTCGAGACCATGCCCGCGGATAAGATCGATCTCGGGCTGCAGCTGGAAGTGGACCGCATGAATAACAGCCTTTTCAGCCCCGAAGAGGTGGAAGCTGAACGCACAGTCATCATCTCCGAGCGCGAGGGCAGCGAGAATGAGCCGCTTTTCAAGCTAAGTGAGGCGGTTCAGACGGCTTCTTTTGATTCCCATCCCTATCGCAATGAGATCATTGGCGAGCTCGGCGACCTTCAGAGTATCACCCGTGAGGACCTGTATCATCATTACCGGCAGAACTATTCACCTGCCAACGCCTTGCTCTGCATGGCGGGTGATTTCGATGCCGTGGAAATGCTGAACAGGATCGAGGACCTCCATTCCGCCTTGCCTGCCGGCAAGATCCCGGATGGTCACGTTCACCAGGAATCCCATTTGGAAAAAGAACGTCAAATAAACATTAAGGGACATGGTGAGACGACTTACTTACTGCTCGCTTACCGGGCTCCCCGCGCCGACTCGGCGGATTTCTTCACCTTTTCGGTTCTGGATTCGCTACTGTGTGGGCCGAGCTCGCTGAATATGTTTGGCGGAGGCGGAATTTCCAATAAAACCTCTATTCTCTATCAGAAACTGGTGGATACAGGGCTTGCCACCGGCATCTCCGGTGGACTGCAGGCAACCATCGACCCTTATCTTTACGAGATCACCGCCACCATCAACCCCGACCACTCCATCCAGGAGGTCCTGGCAGTAATTGATGGCGAAATTGAAGCCCTGCAAACCCGCCTTGTACAGGAGGCGGAAATTCACCGTGCCATCAAGCAAGCCCGCGCGCTTTTCGCTTATGGGAGCGAAAACATCACCAACCAGGCCTTCTGGCTGGGATATGCAGAGATGTTCGCTACGTATGACTGGTTTGAGAACTATCTGACCAACCTGGAAAAGACCTCACCGGAGGAGATCCAGAAACTTGCTTCCGGCTACCTGTTGCCCACCCACAGGGTGGTAGGAACCTACAAACCGCGCAGCCACAAGGAGGCCAAATGAGGAGCCTTCAGAACGGCGATATTAAATCGCTTCCCGGGCCGGATGATATCGGCCGAACCGAATTGCCGAACGGAATAACCCTGCTGACCCGCAGCAACTTCAACAGCCCTTCGGTAGTGATCAGCGGATATTTCCATGCGGGCAGCATTTTTGACCCCAACGACAAGCTGGGCCTGGCCTATTACACCGCAGTCTCCATCATGCGCGGCACTCAGGAACGCACCTTCCATCAGATCTACGATAGCCTGGAAAGCGTGGGCGCTGGGCTCGGGTTCAGCGCCAGCACCCTCACCGGCGCGTTCAGTGGGCGCTCCCTATGTGAAGACCTGCCCCTGGTCCTGGCCACCCTCTCAGAATGTCTGCGGACACCCGTTTTCCCATCACCGGAGGTGGAGCGCTTGCGGGCGCAGTTTATGACCGGGTTGGCTATCCGAGCCCAGGATACAGCCGCAAATGCCGCGCTCAAGTTCGACGAACTGATCTTCCGCGGTCATCCCTTCTCCCGCCCGGAGGATGGCTACCCCGAGACGGTTACCGCCATCACTCAACTGGATCTGGTCGAGTTCCACAAAAAGCATTATGGTCCCGACGGGATGGTGATGGTGCTGGTTGGCGCCATCAGCCACCAGGAAGCCGTTGACTTGGTTCTAAATGCCCTGGGGAGTTGGAGTAACGCAGAACAGGAGCCTCTGCCAGCCATCGCTGCTGTGAGCCCACTTCATAATGAGGAACGCGAGCATATTGCCCTGCCGGGAAAATCACAGACCGACCTGATCATGGGTGTTCTTGGTCCCAGGCGGGCTTCGCCGGATTACTTTGCCGCTTCGCTGGGCAATAGCGTGCTGGGGCAGTTCGGTATGATGGGGCGCATCGGAGATGTGGTACGCGAGCAAGCCGGTCTGGCCTATCACGCCTCCACCAGCCTCAACGCCGGCGTGGAGACAGGCACATGGGAAGTTACCGCAGGTGTGAACCCAAAAAACCTTGTCCGCGCCATCGACCTGATCTACTCCGAGTTACGGAGGTTCATCCAGGAACCTGTCACCGATGAAGAACTGGCAGACAGTAAATCGAACTACATCGGCCGCCTGCCTCTTTCCATGGAATCCAATTCCGGGGTGGCTGGTGCCCTCATCAAC
>JGI20214J51088_10002795_pt1 | contig 11541 bp, 12 predicted proteins | sample WetSurMetagenome_FD_51088 | JGI IMG/M metagenome (IMG submission 51088)
TGCATCGATTAATTAAACCTAAAAGATATGAAGGAACTAGTACGTTGCCGCCCCTGCGGATTCGTTATGGACGCTGACAAACTCGGAGATGTATGCCCTGCATGCGGATTGCCGAGAAAGGTATTTGAACCTTACAGGGAACGTGTTTCAAGAAACAGGCTTATATTGCTGAACCTCGATCTCCATCCGATTGCAATTCATCTTTCCCAGGCTCTGGTGATAGCTATTCCTGTTCTGGTAATACTAACTAACTTGTTTAAAGAGTTCCAGCCTGAAATGTTGCATAATGTTCTGAATTTCTCGGTTATAGTTTTCCCGTTTACCCTCGTTATTGCAATTATCACAGGCGTTATTGACGGACTTACAAGGTTTAAGACACTGGCTACTCCGATACTGCGTGTTAAAATAATATTCAGCCTGATAATACTGTCTTTATCGGTAGCAATGTTTTTTGTTGCCTTAAAAGAGAATCTTTATCCGCTCACATTAATATTAAGTATTCTTTCTCTGGGTGCTGGAATTCAGCTGGGTTTATGGGGCAAGAAACTTATAAACGTTATTCTTCCGGGATCATATCCTCAAAAGAAAGGTTCTAAGACCCCGCAGCCCGAAGCAGAAAAAGCTTAGGCCGCAGACCGTTCAACAGGTATAATATCTACGTCTACTATTTTTGTCTGGCGAAGTATCTTCATCCCTGTAGGCTTCATAATCAGCTTGTTCCCGATAAGAAGCTTTGTCAGGTCAACCGATTGTGTAATTGTTCCTCCATCAAACTCTATAATTATATCTCCTTCATGCAGGTTTGCCCTGGATGCGGGAGAATAATTTTCTAATCCGGTTATCAATAAACCTCTTTTTGAGGATAACCGGTAGAAGTTTTTGATCCTTGGATGAATTTCAATCTCATTTGTCATTAATCCGAGATAAGCTTTTGTCACTTTTCCATCGCTGATCAGATATCTGGCTATCTCTTTTGCAGAATCTATTCCGATTGAAAAGCTTAATCCCTGGGCACTCGGGATTATTGCAGTATTAATCCCGATTGCCTCACCTTCGGTATTTATCATCGGACCGCCAGAATTTCCCGGATTCATTGCTGCATCCGACTGAAGAATATCATCAATAAGCTGTCCTCCCGGAGTCTTCATGGTGCGTCCTACTCCGCTGAGTACGCCTACAGATACTGAATGCTGATATCCCAGGGGATTGCCTATTGCTATAACCAGCTGCCCTATTTTAAGGTCGCCCGACACGCCAAGTTTTACAGGAGTATAACCACTTCCGAATATTTTTACAATCGCTATATCAGTTTCTTTGTCGCGACCAATGACTTCTCCGGCGAATTCATTGCCATCAAGAAGCGTAATATTAAGCCTGACTGAGTTTTCAATAACATGGGCGTTTGTAAGTATCAGTCCATCACTGGAGAACACAAATCCCGATCCGGTTCCAGTCTGTCGTTCATTACCTGAAATGAGTGTGTACTTATCAATTTTAACTACAGCGTTCTTGGCTTTATCAACTGCTGTTACTATTATTTCAGAAAAGATATCCATAATTCCTCCTGTTTTAGAAAACTGCAACTGCAATATTGAAGCCAAACATAAGTCTATGCCCAAATGTGTTGATTTGTTTTGCTGTATAGTGCGTAAGATCAGGATATTGCTAACTAAAGCAGTACGGAGCGTCAAAATGTCCGCAGCAATTACAAAATGGCACAACGGCAATTAATTGTTAACTTTAAGATCAAATTTGGAATATGAAGGCTGTCACTATAAAGGAACTCAAAGATGAACTGGCAAATCTTTCGCCCAAAGAAATAAGGGAGCTTTGTCTCAGGCTTGCAAGATTCAAGAAGGAGAATAAGGAACTTCTGACCTACCTGCTTTTTGAGTCGGGTGATGAATCTTTATATGTAAGAAGTATTAAGAAAGAAATCGATGAGCAGTTTGAACAGGTTAATACCAAAAGCCCATATCTGATAAAGAAAAGTTTGCGGAAAATCTTAAGAACTATACGAAAATATGGTCGCTATTCACTCAGAAAGGAAACTGAGGTTGAACTTATGGTTTATTTTTGCAGGAGACTGATAAAGTTCAGGCCTTCAATAAGAAACAACACTGGGCTTCAGAATTTATACAACAGGCAGATTGAAATAATCAGGAAAAAAATCACACTGCTGCATGAGGACCTGCAGTATGATTACGGGAATGAGCTTAAAGAACTTACAGACTTAGGTTAAGATTAAGATTGGGGTTAATTATCATTGGGATTGAAAGCCAGAAGAACCTGATAGCCATCGCACAGGAAGCCTTCGTATCCCCAGCATTCGCCGTTCCAGGTCTTCCAGTCCCTGGTCATTCCGCCTTCAGAGCAGGAGCCCTGAAAATTACCTTCATCTATGGATTTGAGTATTCCTTCAGAAATCCTGGCAAGCTGTTCTTCCAGGCCTGCTTTTCTAAATGCTTTGAGAGTGAAATATGACCAGTTGAGGGAGGCTCCTCCGTTTTCATACCTCTGAAAAGCGTCGCTGCCATCAGCCCTTTCCCCTCCTCCCCAGCGTGGGTCGTGATGGGTATAGTCTTCATGCCTGACTGAAACAAGGTTGCCAGGAACCCCGAGAGTAAAATCGTTGAAACCTGCCTCCTGCATTTTATTCCAGAGTGCCAGCATAACGCCCTTGATTTTATCCTCAGGGACCAGGTTATAATAAACCGCCATGCTGTTCACCATGAGAAAATAGTAATCATGTAATTTACCGTCACGGCTTTTCCAGCCTGCAAGAACACCTGTTTCCGGATTATAGAAGGTTTTGAAATAAATACTTTTCAATTTTGAAGCGAGGAGCTTGTAGCTAACGGCATCTTCATTTCTTCCGGTTAGTCCGGCAACATACACCATCAGGTTGAGAGCGTCATAAGTTATTGCGTTGCTGAAGGCGTCCTCGAATCCAAACCCGACAGTATCCCACCAGTTAGCAGGGCGCACAATGCCATTCCACGATCCTGAATTGCCACTGAGTTCATACTCAACCAGTCCGTTTTTATTATAGTCTCTTATCATCTGGCGATCCATCCAGCCTTTAATGACAGGATAATACTTTTCTGCCCACTTAATGTCACCAGAACCTTTTATGTAGTTGCAGGCTGAAATTACAAGAGAAGGATAGGTATCGAGATAATCATAAGGCTGTGACTTACTGTTATTATTAATTGTGTCTCCATTTTCCCAACTGCTGTTATAACCATACATTCCATAAGCCTTCATTCCATGAAGGTATCTTTCAACTGACATCCTTACCAGATCAAGGGCAGTCAGAGAATCAGCGAGTGCAGGTGTTTTCAGGGCCATTATTGATGAAAGGAACAGAGTAAAAGCGCATGGATCACTACATGAGTTATTTGCAAGGACCATCAGCTTCGGATTTATCTGGAAAAGATTTAAATAATTACGCCGGAAGCCTGAGTACTTTTTATCCTCCACTCCTGTAAAATTAGGATATATTGACTTGATAGTGAATAAGTAGCTGATTTTTTTTTGCAGACTGGTTGCGGCCGGAAGCGAAACAGAAATGAAGTTATTTCCTTCACTGCGGCTCGCATCATAGTCAACAATCAGATCGTACCTGTCAGCCTCAAGTATAAGCGTCCCCATATCAGGCATGTGAAGGATCGCTGGTAGTTTTGTTTTATTTCTTGCTGTCATGATTCCCAGCAGTGTTGTGTGGTTTCTGCTTTTAGCAAATCTGAATTCCATTCCCTTTACTGTACTGTCAGACACTGAATGGGAAACAACACTGAATTGTTTCTCCCCGAACTTAAATTCCCATAAAGGAGTTTTTTTATCTCCTTTTCTAAAAATTCTGGCTTCTGAACCAGAAATTTTATGCAGCTCAAAATCGATTTTCTCAGCCTGACTCCTCCATTGGACAGGATTATTCTCAAGTTTATTATTGCCCATCCCATCTACTGAAAAGTATTTTATAAAAGGAGCAGAATCGCAGAGCTGGATCTTATAAAAACTTGACTGAAAATCAAAGCTGGAAGTTTTATCTGAGCACGATGAAGCTAAAAAGAGAAGTATGATTGCTGAGAGATTCAGGGCTGAAACAAGGAATTTTTTCATATTGTTGAAGATTTNGGGTAATCTATAATTGGCTGCTTAAGTATTCTGATTATTCAGATATTAAATTTATTCAAAATCCGGCTTTATATAAAGCACAGGATCATAATCTTTTGTATTTTATCCGAAATTGAATTACTTTTGATGCATGATCACAGGAAGTAGAAATAAGGCAATACTCCATTTCGACGTAATTGTTGTTATGGTGATCCTGTTTTTTGCCGTTCTGGTTCATTATAATTCAACAGGCTATACGGTTGCTTCCGGGAAAGCTCCTGCTACAGCTATTATTACCGAAAAAGAAAACAGTGCAGTTTCGACTCCCTGTCTGAGGTTGCATGTTTATCAGAAAACATGGATTTTAAACAGGGACAATTTTGATCTTCTGGCTTTTAACAGGAGTCCTTTTGTTGAAAACAACATTACAGGTATTCAGGTTTCATATTTTCAGAAGATAAGACGAAGTCTGTGTAAAGTTCCCCAATTCATTCTTAGGTATCATCTTTTCCCTCTTGAAAGTGATGCCTGGCCCAATTTAGGTTAATTCGCCCCCGGTTAAACAACCGGTTCATTTTTTTCAATTAACTTAAAATCAATTATTATGAAACGTCTATCAACTATTATTATATCGATACTTATATTATTGACACTATTGCCCGTGGTTCCTGTAAAGTCACAGAACTCCACAAAAATTATACTGCAGGCCAATGAAAAAAATGCAGGTCCCGCAGAATTGAAACGATCAGCAGAAATTATTTCGCAACGACTGAATTTATATGGTATTAATCATTTAGATATTAAAGTATCTGAAGTCAGGAGAGAGCTCGAGTTTAAATTACCAGCCGGAACAGATATGGAAACGGTAGGTGGATTGATTACTTCCAGTGGTAACATTTCTTTCTATGAGACTTATACTCAGAGCGAGATTCAGGGTTTACTGTCATCTGACAATCAGCTTAAGAAACTTCTCGACAATCTACCTGATCAGAAATCGTCGGATCCACGCGCAGGTTGTGCAGGAAAAGACAGGTTTATTGAGGTTGAAAATTATCTCCGGAGTGCAAAATCATCTGGAAATTGTCTGTTTATGTGGGGATCTGAATCGTCAGGATCGGTAAGGTGCCTTTTTGCCCTTAAATTAAACGACGGCGGAAAAGCCCTGATATCCAGATCAGAAATAGATTCGGTGAAAGCTGCAAAAACAGAGGACAAGAAGGATCTCAGGATACTCATAAAACTAAATGAAAAAGGTAAGGTTATTTTTGCAGAGGCAACCAAAAGGGATCTTCATAAAGCAATCGCAATCGTAATAGATAACAAAGTATTCTCGTGGCCGGTTGTGCAATCTGAAATTACAGGAGGACAAATTGAAGTCACCGGAAGTTTCACTGAAAATGAGATAAAATATCTTCCGGTTCTTTTCAATACGGAGAGGCTGCCTCTCGATTTTAATATTGTGAAGTAAGATTTTTTACCCCCTTTCATTTTCCCCCTTCGCCTTCGCGAAGCCGCTATGGCGAAGCGAGGCAAGAGGAAAGGGAAAACCAATCCTTCCCCCGTGGGGGAAGGTTGGGAAGGGGGTAACTAATGCAAAACCATATTTCATATGTTACGTCGTACATTTGAAACCCACGACTGATATTTCTTATGTAAAGTAACTATCATTAATTTTTACCGTATAAGACTCTATTCAAAAAAGTCTGGTATGAGAAAAGTTATATTTCAGAATCTGATTTCGCTGGATGGGTATTTTGAAGGTCCGGAAAGAAATATAGACTGGCATAATGTTGATAATGAGTTTAATGAGTATGCAACAAGCTTCCTTGAAACTGTCGATACTCTTATTTTCGGAAGAGTAACCTATGAACTTATGGCAGGTTACTGGCCTACCGAGGCTGCAAAATCCGACGATCAGCAGATAGCAGCTAAAATGAACAGTTTATCAAAATTTGTTTTTTCGAAGACTCTTAAAATAGCAGATTGGGAGAATACCACTCTGGTCAGAGGTGACATAGCTGAGAAAGTCGAAGAGCTTAAGGCAAAAAAGGGAATGGACATAGCGATCTTTGGGAGTTCCGATCTGGCGCTTGCGCTTATACCTTCAGGATTGATTGATGAGATGAATATAATGATACATCCGGTTATTCTTGGCAAGGGTAAAACACTCTTCAGAGGCATTGACGGAAGGCTCGATCTGACACTGCTCAGGACAAGAATATTCAGATCGGGTAATGTTCTGCTTTGCTATTCTCCGTTTAAGAAATAGAAGACTATAAATATCTGGTACCAGGCTAACTTCCGAATACTTTTCTCAGCAGTTCAGATGTTCTGGCTACAGGATCCTTACGGATTTTCAATTCCTCTTTTGCAATCATTACAAATAATCCGTCAATAGCTTTCTGAGTCACATATTCGGTAAGATTAGGATTCATCTTCCTGACCAGAGGGATTTTATTATACATTGTTATCAGATCTCCCCAATATTTTGTAGCATTTACATTATCGAGCGAAGTTTTAATTATAGGCTGAAATTTTTCGATAAGCTGTGGTGAAGTGGTATTCTTGAGATAGATTGTAGCAGCATTATCCCGGCCTCTGACAATTCCAATAGCATCCTTTACAGTGAGGCTTTTTATTGCATTGATAAATATTTGTTTAGCTTCAACAGCTGCCTTTTCAGCAGCCCGGTTCATCGATTCATTGAACTCATCGACTTTCTTCCCCATTCCGATAGCCCTGAGTTTAGATTCCATTTCCTTTGCTTCAGAAGGGAATGGAATTTTTATCTCGGGGTTGCCCCAGTAGCCATCAATAACTGAAACCAGCTTCACGCTTTCACCTGTTCCGTTTATGAGGGCTTCCCTGATGCCATCGGCTGCGTCCTTTTCACTAAGCCCCTTTGTTTTTGAGTTTAACAGCTTCTTAGCATCCTTCAGAAACTGGGCGTCAGTATATTGGAGACAAATAACTGTCAGAAGAATGAGGCAAAAGAACTTTTTCATAATATCAGTAATTAAAATTTTGAGTTATCTGCTTTAAGCTTCGTGTTGATTCCTAAAGAGGATCCAATTGCAGTGATTTTAAAATCTGAAACGAAAAAATCAGTGATTAGTTGCATTCACTTTATAATTAATAGTAAGGTGGGTTGACTGGATACCGGCAGGCAGGGGAATTCTTTATTTGCTTGCCGGAAGCCTGTTTTTAGCAACTATAGCCAATAACTGGTCTTTTTTGAAGGGCTTTGATATATAATCATTGCTCCCTGCATTAAATGCCTTAAGCATCTCATTGCTTAAGGCAAAAGCAGTCTGGGCAACAATTGGAAGTCCTGGACGGAATTCTCTTATTTTCGTTATTGCTTCATAACCATTCATCACAGGCATTTTAATATCAATAAGAACTATTCCTATCCGATCATCACTCAGGCACATGTCGACAGCTTCCTTCCCATTAACTGCATGAAGGATCTCTGCACCCGTACCACGGAATATTTCATTTATGTAGAGAAAATTGACATCATCATCCTCCGCAACAAGTATTACCAGGTCCCTGAAGCTTTCAATGATTTTTCCCGGTTTGATAGTTATCCTTTCTTCAGTTTCTACCGGGTCATAGGGTATAGTGAAGGAAAACTTTGAACCTTTTCCGGGTTCAGAATCGAGCCAGATTCTTCCTTTAAGCAATTCAACATTCCCCTTGCAGATTGCCAGACCTAATCCAACTCCGTCATATATCCTTACACTGTCCTGTCCAACTTTCAGAAAACGGTCGAAAATCTTATCGTGGTAATCAGCATCTATTCCTATACCGGTATCTTCGATGTAGAATTCCAGTTCAGAGCCTTTTCTAGAATAGCCAAAATGTACATATCCCTTATCAGTGAACTTTAATGCATTGTTGAGGAGGTTGTTGATAATCTGCCTGACTTTTGTAGCATCGGTTCTTATATAACTTTCTGAATCGGAAAGGTCTTTTTTTAATGAAAATTCAACATTTCCTTTTGCCAGAGGACTAAAAATATGATAGAGATCATCAAGCAACTTATTCAGATGCACATTTTTATAATTCACTGCAATATTCCCCGTCTCAATCAGAGAAATATCAAGAACTTCATTAACAATGTTAAGCAACTGATCGGAACTCTTAGAGATCAAATCCAGGTAATTGTCCTTTTCATCTTCAGTTATTTCTTTATCCTTGAGAAGCTGAGAAAAGCCAACAATGCTGTTCATCGGAGTCCTGATCTCGTGGGAAATATTCTGGAGAAATGCGGTTTTCAGTTTGTCGCTGTCAACAGCCTTCTGCTCGGCGGTTCTGATTTTTATCAGATGGCTCTTTAGCAGTGAATAGAACAGGAGGGCTGTAATAATAACATAAAACCAGCCTTTAAAAGTCTGTATCCTGGTGAGAAGATCAGGATCCCTTATGAAATAAATAAGTAATTTATCAGAAAATACTATCCAAAGACCACCAACAAGTATATAACCTACTATGATTCTGTATTCAAAATTCAATTTATGGATTATTGGCAATCTCATTGAACTTATAGTATCAAGTTTTGAACTGAATTATACCCTTTTTGCATTACTGGCGAAAATATTAGTATTTCCATGATCCCATTAATATTATCAAATTTAATAAATTCTTCGGATAATTAAGTATTTACATGAGAGACCAGTACTGATCCCAGAGATATGAAATGAGTTTTTGACAAATTTGAGGGAGCTTAATCGTGATGTCAATATCCTGAGGATTATTTTATAAATCAAATTCTTAAGCCGGTGAGGATACTATACGAAATTTCCGGATAAACTATCTATAGTTCTTGCCAGATCAAGATCCTGCACAGTAATACCACCTGCATCATGAGTGTTTAATCTTATATTTACAATATTGTAAATATTACTCCAATCAGGATGATGGTCCGCTTTTTCCGCATGCAGGGCTACTGAAGTCATGAATGAAAAAGCATTCACAAAATCGCTGAATTTGAAGATCCTTGAAATGCAGGCACCTTCGAAGATCCAGTTCTTCAATTCTGCCTTTAAAATTTTCTTAATTTCGTTTTCGGATAGTGCTTTCATATTATACTTTTTTAATGGTCATAAGATGGATACGAATAATCATATTGTTTTAAGATCACTTCAAATCCGGATTCATCTCGTTCATTGAAGGAACTAATTCCGGGTTTGCTTTTATAAGAAGATTTGTAATGGAATCTTCATTTTCATGATGATAGATATAAGTTGGTATTTTCGTTTCCTTCATGGGAATTGCCTCTTTCTTAGCTCTTTCAAAAAGGTCGGAGTCGGTTCCAAGGGCAATGGGTGCAAACCCGTTTAGTTTAATCAATGTAAGTCTTTCAATAAAGAAAGTGCCTCCGATTGCACATTCATTCAGATTTATCCGCCTCGAATAGTCAAACATGTCAGGTACATACTGATTGCCAATTATATGAACACCGCCATACAGGAATCTGACAGATGGGTTAAAATCAAGGATTAACTTCCTGGTTTTAAGATGATCGGGATCATATTCGTCGTCAGAGTCAAGAAAAGTAATAAATTTTCCGGTTGATAAACTGATCCCGGCATTTTTCGTTTCCACTTCACCGCTGTGTTTCTTACTGAAATATTTAATCTGTCTGAAGGAACGGAGATACGGGATTATCTGAGCATAGGTGTCATCTGTACTTTCATCATCAACTATTATTGCTTCCCAGTCAGATTCCGTCTGAGCTATCAAGGAATCAAGGGCTTTTTTAAGGAGATGCGCCCTGTTATATGTTGTTATAATAACAGAGAAGTAAGGTTGCGATTTGTTTCTCGCTGTTATTTCTGCTTCGAGCTTCGATAAACTCTTCATATCTTATAATTTACAATTAAACAGAGAACTGCTTTTATTGTTTATATTATTTCTGTCACTACACTTTATCAGAAATCCTCCAGTACAAAATATTATAGTATTTTCGTGTCATGCAAAAGCTGTTCAGGATATTGGAAATTACGGAAGCGCTGGCTTCTGATATTGCATCAAAGGAATATGAACCGCATTTTCATGACTTTGAGGAGCTTATTGTAATAGAGCGGGGTAGTCTTGTTCATTTTATTGATTTTAGATCGGAAGAATTAAAGGCTCCTTTTGCATGTTATATTTCAATGGGCAAGATGCATCGTATAGTGCCTGATAAAGACCTGCGAGGCTGGGTTATTAATTATAAGACCGAATTTATACCCGATTCAAAACTGAGCTTCTATTCCAATTTTTTTACATTCACTAATATTCCGCTCACCCCGGGAGAGTGCCTGACCCGGTTTATAGGCCTCTGCAGGATAATTCGCATGGAATATATTCAGGAAGCTGTAGACCATACCACAATACGTCATCTGGTGAATGGTCTGATTTCAATGATCGATGCGGAACAGAAGAGAAACATTCCTCTGGATGTTGAAGTAAAAGCATCTCAGATATCATCTTTTAATAATTTTCTAAGGATACTTGAGGCAAATTTCCGAAGCGATGAGGGAGTATCATTCTATGCGGATAAAATGAATATGTCGGAGCGGAACCTTAACATTATATGCCGCAATAATTATAATAAGAGCGTGTCTGAGATCATAGAAACCCGAAAGCTCATTGAAGCCAAGCGCCTGCTGCTATACTCTGATAAAAGCGTTTCAGAGATAGGTTATGAGCTGGGATACAATGAAAAATCGTATTTCACCCGCGTGTTTCATTCGAGAATGGATATAACTCCAAGCCGTTTCAGGGAGATGTCGAGAAAGATTATTTCCTAAAAGTACCACCCGTTTTCCAAATACTGTTACCGTCTGCCCTTAATGGGGCCGTATCTTTGCCTTGTCCAAACGGAGATACTTTTTAAGTGAATAGTAATCGAATATTTATAATAAATAAAAACAGAGTAAAATGAAAACAGAAGAAAAAGCAAATTGGGCAATTGACGCATCACATAGTAAAATCGGATTCAGGGTTAAACACCTTATGATATCTAATGTTCTTGGTAATTTCAGGGAATTTGAAGGGAAGATCACGACGGTAGGAAATGATTTTTCTACCGCAGAAATTTCTGTTTCACTTAACGCTGCTTCCGTTGATACGGAAATAGCTGACAGGGATACACACCTTAAAAGTGCTGATTTTTTTGATGTCGCAGCTTTCCCGAAGATCACTTTTACAGGAAGTGCATTGAAAGATCTCGGAGATGATATTTATGAACTTACCGGAGACCTGGTGATCAAAGGAGTTTCGAATAAAGTGGTTCTTTCTGTTGAATTTGGCGGAATAATGGCAGATCCATGGGGAAATCTAAAAGCAGGTTTCTCCATTACAGGTAAGATTAACAGGAAGGATTGGGGATTAAACTGGAATGCCGCACTCGAAGCCGGAGGAGTACTGGTA
>JGI20214J51088_10002796_pt1 | contig 11540 bp, 9 predicted proteins | sample WetSurMetagenome_FD_51088 | JGI IMG/M metagenome (IMG submission 51088)
GGGCTGGTGAACGGGGATGCAGGGAATACCCGCACAAAGGAAAATTTACTTCTTTTTAAGGCCACCGGAGGAAAAAACCTTCCGGATTCTTCTCCTCCGCGAGGTTCTTACGAACCTCACGGACCCCGCCGAGTCTCGAAGAACCAGACAGTTCTTCTCGCCTTTCATTCCTGCAAAATTCAAAGCCGTGGAGAGGCCCTGATTTGGGAGCCTTCGTAATGATATGATACACTGTATATATGAATTCCCAATTCGTCCGTTTTTCAGAACAATCACTTCTTCTTCCGGTGCAGCACACTCCCGACCATCCCTGCGAGAACCCCGTGTTCCTGCGGGCGGAACACACCCTCGTTCACGTACCGCACGTCCTCAATCGAGAAGAATGCCCGGGGATTGACAGTCCGGATAAACATCGTGATCCGCGGGACATCGGCCCGGTTGACGAGCGAGAGGAGCATCTTCACGGTTCCCCGCGAACCCTGGGCATCGAGGCGCGTGACGCCGTAGTTCTCCTGCGCAAGGAACGACAGGATCTGCCCCTCCGATTCCTCTGTCGTGATAATGCGCAGGATAACCATGCCGATCGAGAGCCGTTCTTCTATCTCGAGCCCCACGTACGTGCCCGTGGCAAACCCGAGTGCGAACGCCATGAAGTTCGCGATATTGGATAAGTCATTCATGACCACTTCCATGGCCAGCAGCCAGATCACGATCTCGAAGAACGCGATGATCGGGGCGAGGTACTTGATCCCCCGGGATATGTAGATAACCCGGATCGTCTCCATGCTCACGTCGCAGATGCGGGCAAAAAAGATGAGGAGCGGGAGGATCACCCAGGCATATAATTCAGGACTGATGATGAAAAACGACATCCTATCGCCTTGTATTCCCTGTCAGGGATATCCAATCGTGTAAAAAAGTGTTGTCGGTTGTTCCTATATCAACGTTTTCCGGAAACATCCAAAAAAAAGAGAAAATAAGGGGGATATCGCGAATCGCGCGGATGATTCGGCCCGGATTCTCACGCGTACTTGGCCGGTTCCGTATCGAACTTCTTCTTGCATCCCGGGGCACAGAAATAATACTTCTTTCCCTTGTACTCGCTCGTGAACTTTGCTGTCTTCTCATCCACGGTCATCTTACAGATTGGATCGATTGCCATGTAACACCTCAGGTACTTCCCTTCTTCGCTTCCGGTATATATTTCTTGAGAAGGAGCGAAAGCGAGACAACGGTCACAGAGCTTGCCGCCATCGCGAGCGCTGCGAGTTCTGGACGGAACATGATACCGAACGAAGGATAGAGCACACCGGCCGCGACCGGGATCAGCGCCGCATTGTATGCAAATGCCCAGAAGATATTGCCCCTGATCCTGCCCATCACCTTCTTCGAGAGCTGGATGGCAGCCACCGCGTCGAGCAGGTCATCCCGGATCAGGACGATATCCCCGCTCTCGATGGCAACATCGGTGCCGCTGCCGATTGCGATCCCCACGTCGGCCTGCGCAAGGGCCGGTGCATCATTGATGCCATCGCCCACAAAGGCGACCACCTCGCCTTTTGCCTGCAGCGCCTTTACCTCCGCCTCCTTGTCCTGCGGCAGCACTTCCGCGATCACGGTTTCGATCCCGACCTGACGGGCTATTGCTTCAGCAGTCCGCCGGTTGTCACCTGTGATCATGGCGACACCGATTCCCATCCCGCGGAATTGGGTGATGGCGTCCTTTGTCGTGGGCTTGAGGGTGTCGGCAATCGCAATGATCCCGGCGATCTCCCCGCCGGCAGCTACGAGCACGGCGGTCTTTCCTTCCTGTTCGAGCGCCGTAATCCGTGCCTCGCTTTCTTCCGGGACCTTCACGGATTTTTCAAGGAGGAACGCCCGGTTGCCGACCAGAACGGTCTCATCCAGGATAGTTGCTGCAACCCCTCTCCCGCCAAACGTATCGAAATGAATGGCCGGCTCAATCGTGACGCCCCGTTCCTGCGCTGCCTTCACCACTGCAACGGCAAGCGGGTGCTGCGAGTTCTTCTCAACGCCCGCTGCGAGCGCAAGCAGGGTCTCCGGCGTAATCCCGGCCGGTATGACATCGGTTACTTCCGGTTTTCCCCGGGTCAGCGTGCCGGTCTTGTCGAAGATGACCGTGGTGACTTTCCCGGCCAATTCCAGCGCCTCCCCGTTCCGGATCAAAATCCCGAGTTCGGCGCCGCGCCCGACTCCCACGGTCACCGCGGTCGGCGTTGCAAGGCCCAGTGCACAGGGGCAGGCAACCACGAGGATCGAGATGAGCGCGGTCAGGGCAAAGAGTGCAGTTGAGTGTAAGATGAAATACCAGACCACAAATGTTACCGCAGCGATGAGCAGGACTGCCGGGATGAAGTACGTGACTGCAACATCCGCGATCCGCTGGACCGGCGGTTTCGAGCCCTGCGCGTCCTCGACCAGCTGGATGATCTGGGCAAGGACCGTGTCCTTCCCCACTTTTTCCGCCCTCACGGTTATCACGCTGTTGGTGTTGAGTGTACCCCCGACCACATGACTGCCTTTTATCTTCAGCGGGGGCACCGGTTCGCCNGTGATCATCGCCTCGTTGACATAGCTCTCGCCTTCCGTAACGGTCCCGTCGACCGGCACCTTTGATCCGGGTTTCACGATGACGAGGTCCCCCAAAACGACCTCCTCGACCGCGAGTTCCTGTTCGGTCCCGTCCCGGATGACGGTCGCAGTTTTTACCTGGAGCCCGGCCAGTTGTTTTATCGCGTCCGATGTCCGGCCCTTTGCCCGTCCCTCGAGATACCGCCCGAGCATCAGGAACGCGGCGAGCATGATGGCCGTATCGTAGAACATGAACTCGTGGGTCAGGATGATCGAAAAGGTGCCCATCACGCTCGCGACAAACGAGACCCCGGTACCCATGGCGTACATCACGTCCATCGAGAGCGTGCGGTGCGAGAGCGAGATCCATGCAGCCCGGAAGATCGGGTAGGCGACATAGGCAAAGACCGGTGCCGAGATGACGAGCATGATGTATGCCAGGTCCTGCATGGAGACCGGGAGGGGGAGGTACATTGCGAGCATCAGCGGGATGCTGACCGCGAACCCGATCATAAAGCGGACGAACTTGTCGTGCAGGTCGGCGTCGCGGGCCTTCTTCTCGGCCTCCTCGCTTACCTCACCCGAGATTCCGAGGTACTGGTAGCCCGCATCCTCAATGGCCTTCTTCATGTCGGCAGGAGAGGAGAGCGAAGGGTTGTAGGTCACGTATGCTTTCTCGGTGCCGAGGTTGACAGTGGCCGAGACCACCCCGGGCAGCTCTTTTAAGGCAGCGCCGATCGTCTCTACGCAGGTGGCGCACATCATGCCGCCAACCTTGATCGTCACCTCCTGATTCACGACATCGTAGCCGGCCTCCTTCACGGCCTTTTCGATCTCGTGAAGGGAAACTTTTGCCGGATCATACTCGACATGGGCGGAGTCGGTACCAAAATTCACCTGAGCTTTTTCCACGTCTTTTATCTTCGATAAGGACTCTTCGATATTCACGGCGCACGTTGCGCAGTGCATACCGGTAATTTTCAGTTCGGCTTTCTTCTTCTCCGGTTCTGTCATAACCCGCTCCCGGTTGTCTGTCGTTTGAACAATCTTCTTTCCGTGATTAATAACCGTTGTGAACGTACCAGCCCGGATAAGGGATGACCATACCGTACCGGTGTACAGCCGTCCCGTAGAGTTTTTATGGCTCCCGGCCCGGGGAAGAACCCCTTACTTCAGGGTGCCAGCCCGGGGGTATTCATCCGCATCTGAACGTTGCTTCAGTACAGGGAGGTTTACCGGAATTTCAGGAGAACCATGTACCGGGAGGATCCTGTCAGATTCAGCACGCGATCACGTTCTCCGGGACCGCAACAGGGGATTCAGGTGTCTCCTTACCGCAGCCAGTCCCCGGGCATAGAGGCGGTTCCTCCGTGAACCGGCGGGACAGATATGCCGTATCACCCTGTCATCCAAGATCCGGGACAAATTCTCTGCTATACTCCCGCTCTGATCTTTTTCATAACCGCTCCCGGACATCCGGTTATCCACACCCGCAGACCGGAGGCTGGTGCGGATCATATCATGCTGGTGCATCAGGAATGTAAGGTTCTGCATGCCTTCCGGATATTTTTTCAGGAGGAGCAGGCGTGCAATGCTGACCTCGACCGGGTTGCTGGAAAGACCCCGGTTTGAATAGTATACATAGAGTGGTTTTCTGATATGGTGGAAGCGGCACAGGCGCTGGAGCCGGATGATCATGTCCGTATCGGAGAAACACCGGAACTGTTCATCGAAGGCTCCCGCACGGTCAAGATACTCACGCCGCACCAGGACAGCTCCGTTGCCAAGGTAGTTGACCTGGTAATCCGTTCCGGCGCTGTTGATGAGTTCCGGTCCGGCGATTGCGGGGTTCTGCCAGTACTTCCGTTCGCCGGACCGGGTGATTTCCCAGAGATCGGAATAGACAACCCCGTACTCCGGGGAGAGCCCGGAGAACCTGGAGATCTCTTCTGCCAGTTTTTCCGGGAGCCATTCATCGCTGCTGCCAATGAACCCGATAAAGCTCCCGCGGGCAGCGTCCACGCCCGTGTTATACGCCCGTGCCACCCCATAATTTTCCGGATGCCGGATCACCGTTATCCGCGGGTCGGTGAACCCGGCCAGCACATCCCTGGTTGCGTCCGTTGACCCGTCATCCACGATAAGCAGTTCGAGATCGGCGTACGTCTGGCGCAGGATGCTCGAAACAGACTTTGAAAGTCCGCCTGCGCTATTATAGGTCGGGAGGATGACGCTGACGAGCGGTTCCGGTAACCCTGCACTCATGGAAGATCAACATTGCTCAGCGGAATGGATAAAAAATCCTGTCTGTCATGCGACCGGAAGACCGGTCAGGCCGGCCCTTTGGCACTTCAGCTCTTCTTTGGCCTTCAGGTAGGGAAATCTGCCGTAATCCGTACAGGTATCCGATCCTGCATGGGGAGCCTGTTCTGTCACCGGCCGGAACGCCGTATACCGTGTAATGCCCTCATAGTTCCGGAACCGGCTGCCGGAACTGCCCGCGTTCCGGTTCCTGCACCACCCGTCCGGTCGCAGCAGGGCATTCCTCCCGGGCCTGCAGGAGATTGCGCCGGATCACGTCCAGCTGGTGCGCCAGGAAGACCGGGTTTTCAAGGGTTTCCGGGTACTTCTGGAGGAGAAGCAGCTGTGCAATGCTGGCCGCGAACGGGCTCCCGTCATGAGCCTGCCGGGACCGGCGGAGATAGAGCGGCTTCCTGATGTGGTGGAAACGGCACACCCGCTGCAGCCGTATGATCATATCCGTATCGGAAAAATACCGGAACTGTTCATCGAAGGGGCCGGCTGATTCCAGGGAGGAACGCCGTACCAGGATCGGGCCGGTGCCGAGAGCATCGGCCAGGTAACCGGTTGCATACGAATTCAGCAGATCCGGGCCGGTCATTTCGGGAGTATGCCAGTATGCGCGGGTTCCTGCGGGTGTGATCTCCCATATATCGGAATACACGACCCCGTATTTTTTGGGCAGGCGGGAGAAACAGGCGACCTGCTCTTCGAGTTTCCTTACGTCCCATTCATCGCCGCTGCTGATAAACGCGATGAATTCTCCGCGCGCTGCGCTGATACCCGTGTTGCGGGTGCGTGCTGCGCCATAAGCTTCCGGGTGCCTGATGACGACAACCCGCGGGTCTGCAAGCCCGGCCAAAAACTCCGGCGTGGTATCCGCTGATCCGTCATCGACGACGATCAGTTCGAAATCTGCGTATGTCTGGTTCAGGACACTCGCTGTTGCTGCAGGTAATCCGTCTGCGCTGGTACCGGCAGGGAGGATGACGCTGACATGCGGACCCCTGGTGTCTGGACTCATAAATGCCTATACAGTTCGGCCACGCAGATTTAAAAAAATTATGAACCAGGGTAGTGTTTTCAACACCTGCCGTTCAACCTGCAGTGTAATGATCCGCGTGGTTCCGGGCCGATACCTGATTATGAAGCCCGGTGCCAGCGGTATCCTTAATGCCCCCGGAAGTGCCTGATCGTACAGGAAATCCATGGGCATCTTCCGGTACGACAGCAAGTATTCCGCACCGACAAAGGAGCAGCGGGAGCGCTACATGCGGGGGGAGCATGAAGAGCATACCTTCGGGAAAGACAATGAGATCCTCCTCGTCATCTACGATGAAGCCGCGTATCTCAAGGATGATTCCGACGGGGTCCGCATCCTGTTCACGGGCGTTGTGGACAAGGGAAAAGTGCATGACGAACTGCGGAGGCTGCTTGAGGAGCACGAGCAGAAGGAGCAGCGGCCGGATGAATTCAGGACCGGCCGGGAGTAAACCGGTACGCGATTGCCGGAACGATCATCTCAAACCGGCAACCCCCGCCCGGTTCTCCGGTTTCCCGGATTGAGATCCCCGTGATGGCAAGGATCTCGCGGATCAGGAAAAGTCCGAGGCCGGTGTTCTTCCCGAATCCCTGGGTGAACAGGCGCGATTTATCCTCTTTTGTGATCCCGACCCCGTTATCCTCGCAGATAAGAACGAGCCCGTCACTGGTGTCATGGCTCCCAATCCGGATTTTTGTCATGGAAGCACCGCCGTATTTCAGGGCATTGTCGAGGAGATTATAGAAGACCTTCTCGAAGAGCGGATCGGCAAAGATTTCCAGGTCGTGGCGGTCAACGTCCACCCGTATGTCCCGCATGGGCAGTGCGGCAACGGCCCGCCGGATACTCTCATGGACATTCTGCCAGACGGGGTTCATGGTTCCCATGTCCTCGTAGACTTTCGTGAAATCGATCTGGCGCCCGATGGTCTCTGCGATCTTCAGTTCTTTCTGGAGATATTCCCGGGTGAGGGGGATGTTATCCGGGATATGTTCCGACAGTTCGAGATATCCTGAAAGGGCGAGGAGCTGGTTCTTGATATCATGTCGGGTTATCGTCGAGAGCGTTGTGAGTTTCTTATTTACCCGGCAGAGTGCGTCCTCCGCATATTTCCTCTGCGTAATATCGGAGGATATGACCGTGATCGCCGTCACCGCATTATCCTCAGGATCGATGACAGGGTTGAGCCTGCGGAGGTAGTAGTGTCCTCCCTGCCCGTACTCGTCCTGCATGGGCATTCCCGTCGTGATTACCTTCCTGACCTGGGCCTGAAAAACAGCAGTCTCCTCTGTTGTGTGGAAGTCCGCGTATGTTTTTCCCGTATAGACTTCCTGCAGGAGTCCGCGCCGTGCGAGATGGCGCGTATTGATCAAAAGGTACCGGAGATCCGGGTCAACGGTATAGATCGATTCCTCGACCGATTCGACAAAGGAACGGTACCGGGCTTCCGACTGCCGGAGTCTCGCTTCCGCTTCCTGCTGGTTCCTGAGTGCAGCCCGTGTTTTCTCCTGCTCGCGGTAGAGGGACCTGAGGGGGAAAAAGAGGATTACGACCGAGACGATGCTGGTAAACAGGATGGTGATGGAATGGGATTCCCAGATGGGGATGGAAGGGATGAGCAGCTGTTTTGCCAGTTCGTAGATGAAGGTGACTGCCAGCATGGCAATGAAAACAAGGCCGAGAATAGTCATGAGCGGGGGATATTCCTGTTCAGAACGCATGGATCGCTGCCCTTCTTTTGTAGTATGACTCCTTCTGATCCGATATCGAATTAATTTATTGATCCTGTTTTCCGCCGGGGATTTCCTGATGGAAAAAATGCTTGGTTTTTTAAGTACAGAAGGTTAAAGAGGGGAGACCATTGCTGCAACCGTGACTGTCGCCGGGTTTACCGGCCCCTTATACACACCTGAACCAATCCACCAGTCATCATCTACCTGCGCACCATACCCGAGTTTTGATTCAAGCGTGTTATTGTGGAGGGGATTGATGTACGTGAACCGGTAAAATCCGCTTCCGTTCCGGACAACCTCTCCCATTTCCCTGACAAAAACCCCGTTGGCACCTTCACGGATCTTGCCGATCGATTCCGGGTTGACCGGGTGGGCGAGAGTCGTGCCATTGAAAGCATAGGCATAGATGTAGAGTTCTCCCTGGATAAATGAGCCATTCGGGTTGTTGAATTCTGCAAGGGCTTTATTCCGGCCATGGGTCTTTGCATAGGCAACCGCGCTGTTGACAAAAGCAACGAGCGTTTCATTGGAGATATACGTCTCCTGCGGGATAGTTACCGCGCCCGCGGTGGCTGAAGGAGTTATGACAGGATGGCTTTGTGTGCAGCCGGCTGTTATCAGGAACAGGCCGGCAATCAGCATACTTATGAGAAAAAACAAGGATCTTTTCATGGTAATTATTGGATTTTCCGGGCCATAAAACAGCCCGGGCCATAAAGAGCCTGATGAATCCGCAGGGTTTTTGTCACCACTACATTGGATCCGGAAGACCCGGAATTACAACAGTGCCGGAGAATTTCCATGAAACCGGGCGACCGGGATCATCAGCTGCAGGAGAAGAACGGTACGCCATTTTCCTCTCACTTCCCTCCAAGGCTGGCTATAAATCGTATAACCGCTCACATCTTCTTTACCATGTCCCGCCTCCGGTTCTTTGCATTGTCAGAGAAGGGCCATCGTGACAATAACGAGGATTCTTCCTGTGCCGAGCGGATCGGGGAATCCGATCTCCTCGCTGTGGCGGATGGCCTTGGCGGGTACGAATGCGGGGAAGTTGCGAGCGGGATCGCCATCGGATGCCTCAAAAACGCGGTGAGATTCTACGAGGGGGATATCCGGACGGTGCTGGGAAATGCCGTTTTCGATGCCGATGAACAGATCCTCGCGGTATCTGAAAAATCCCCGGAAAAACAGGGGATGGCAACAACCCTCATCGCCGCGTGCGTGGATGATGATCTCACCTGCACGCTCGTCAATATCGGCGACAGCCGTGCCCATATCATCTCTGATGGCGAAATGAAAACGTCAAAAGATCATTCGTTTGTGAATAAACTCCTCGACACCGGGGATATCTCCCCGGATGAGGCATGGCAGCACCCGATGTCCCATGTGCTGACGCAGGCACTGGGCGACCCGGATGCCGTCATTGAACCGGATTTTTACCAAGTGAATCTGCGGGACTCGTTTCTCCTCCTCTCATCGGACGGACTGCACGATTTCGTACCAAAAGAGAGGATTCTGGAAATCATCCTGGCAAATGGCGGGGATGTGGAGCGATCGGTCCGGGAGCTGGTACACGAGGCACTTGCTTCCGGAAGCGACGATAACATCACGGTCGTACTGGCACACGGGGAACCGGAACCGGTTTCAGCAGACGGGAACTGACCCGGACGGGGTTATTCCGGAGTAACCCGCACCCGGGGATTACCCGGCCGGCACCGGCAGCCGTCATGGCGTTCATCGCTTTCCGCGTCCTGTCACCGTTTCTTGAGCCGGGATACAACGAGGTCTGATGAGAGAATAAAGCGTGGTTTTATGCCCGCTTTCAGGCGGCCAGCCCATTTCCGGTTTTCCGGTAAAGAACGTCTTGTCCTGATAACAACGCTGGGTTCTGGTTGTTACGAGTACCCGGGAAGTGACATTGCCGGGAGTGATAATCGCAACAACCCGGCCGCATTGGTGGCATCTCCTCCCTCCGGGGGATCGTCGCCCTGTNCATGATCGGAGGGGTTCTCCATACAATCCTGCATATGCGCTGACACTGTTTTTGTTCGTACCATTTTCTGATGAAACCACGCACCCCGGGAAAAACCCGTCAGTATCAATCCAAAAAGGTTTACTCGTTAACAGTATATGTTTATACTAATGACCGAGAACGGAACCCCCCTTTCAAAAATTGTCAAGTCCCTCGGTCTGGTATTCGGGGATATCGGTACAAGCCCGATCTACACGATCGGGGCAATCCTGCTCTTCATGCTGCCGACGACGTTCAACATGTTCGGGCTTCTCTCCCTGATCACGTGGACGCTGTTTTCCATCATCACGGTCCAGTACATCTGGCTCGCCATGTCACTCTCGGATAAAGGAGAAGGGGGGACCATTGTTCTCAAAACCCTCCTCGATACCCTGTTAAAGCCCGGCATCACCGCTTCCATGGTATCCGTCCTCACGATCATCGGGATCGCCCTCTTCATCGGGGACGGTGTCATCACCCCTGCCATCAGTATCCTCTCGGCAGTCGAAGGTATCCTGTTAATCCCGGGTTTTGAAGAAACGAGCGGCATGGCACTTCTTCTCATTGCTGCCATTATCGCTATCGGACTGTTCCTCTTCCAGAACCGGGGGACTGACCGCGTTGCATGGGCATTCGGGCCGGTCATGGTGGTCTGGTTCCTGGCCCTCGCAGTATCCGGCGTGATCTCGATCATCGGTGCCCCCCAGGTGCTCTACGCACTCAGCCCGGTGTATGCCTTTGCATTTATCCTCGAAAACGGGTGGGCCTCGCTCATCGTCATGTCCGCCGTGATACTCTGTGTTACCGGGGGGGAAGCCCTCTATGCCGACATGGGACATCTTGGCAGGGAACCGATTGTCAAAGGCTGGGTAATCGTTTTCCCGGCCCTCGTACTGAGCTATCTCGGGCAGGGTGCGTATGTCATCATGACCAATAATACACACAACGTCCTCTTCGCGATGATCAATCACATCAGCCCGGTTATTTACGTCCCCTTCCTCCTCCTCAGCATCTGTGCGACTGTCATCGCATCGCAGGCCATGATCTCCGGTATGTTCTCCATCGTTTACCAGGGCATGACCACCCGTATCTTCCCGAAGATGAAGGTTGAATTCACCTCTCCCGAACTGCAGTCCCAGATCTACATCGAATCCATCAACTGGCTGCTGCTTGCAGCAGTGCTCGTGGTCATGTTCGAATTCCGATCGTCAGAAAACCTTGCATCCGCCTATGGTCTTGCCGTTTCGGGTTCGATGATGATCTCCGCCATCATGATGACGATCATCTTCCTGCACCAGAAAAAACCTGCCGAGATGATCCTTGCAGGCGTACTCATTATCATTGACGGGTTGTTCTTCCTCTCGACCCTCCAGAAGATCCCGCGTGGTGCTTTCTGGTCGTTCTTAATCGCTGCGATCCCTCTTATCATCATTGTCACGTTCATCCTGGGACAGAAGAAACTCCACACCATTATTCATCCGATTCCCTTTGAGGAGTTCCTTCCCCGGTTCCGGGANAGCTACAAGAACCTCCCGAAAATAAAAGGGACTGCCCTTTANTTTACTTCGGATGAAAGGGATCTCTCTCCCTATATTTCACAGATTTTTTTCCAGAATGAAATCCAGTACGAGAATAATATTCTCGTGTCCATCAAAACTACCGACAAACCGTTTGGTATCAGTACCACGTTCGATTCCGATCTTGCCCCGGGCCTCCATCACTTCACGATAACGGCGGGATATATGGAAATTTTTAACGTGGTCGGGTTGTTGAAGGAACGCTCAATTGATGCGAAGACGATATTCTATGGTATTGAAAATATCGTCAGCGATGTCCCCCTCTGGAAACTCTATGGGAT
>JGI20214J51088_10002797_pt1 | contig 11540 bp, 8 predicted proteins | sample WetSurMetagenome_FD_51088 | JGI IMG/M metagenome (IMG submission 51088)
AATCAACAAGTTTTTTATCGGTTGAACCCCAATGTTCCTTCTTCGGGTAATCAGCCGCCCCCCTGGCATCCAGCCTCTTTATCCACTCCTGAGTAATTCCGGCTATCACTTGTTTGCCGTTAATATCGGTCATGGCGGGAATGATGGTGACCAGTCCGCCTGTGCCCATACCTCCAAGGTGCTCATATCTCTCAATAAGAACCGTGTCTGCACCGCTCCTTGCTGCGGCCAAAGCCGCACCGATACCACCGGGTCCGCCGCCCACAACCACAACATCAGCTGTACGGCATACCTTTGTCTCACGGGCGGCTTCCCTGATTGTCTTACCAGTTATTTGTGTCGACTTGGCGGATTGGGCTGACACCGGAATCGCCATACCTCCCGCACCTATAGCAAAGGCTGCGGTTCCCTTTATTGCCGTATTCTTAACGAATTCTCTCCGGGTTATCCCGTTTTTCACTTCTTCGGATAATTTCATGGCAAACTCTCCTCATTGAAATTAATTCTGTGTACTATTGGGGACTCCATGGACAAATTTGCAATTATCCTAACCCAATGCCGTCCCAACGCTTGATAGGACAAATGCCCCTAACACTATGATAACTGAGAAGATAAAGACCAATGAAGACTATAAATGTTATTCAGTCATTGTCAACATTTTTGTCACACATTTGTGACATCTACTGACAACGTACAAATAAGCCGGCTGAAGATTGCAGCCTCTAACGCGGACTCAAAGCCTATCAAGCGATGGCCGATGCCGTCGACCTCCTGATGCCGAGAGAAAGAAGCAAAGAAATAGCTATGCGGGGGACGACATGTCTGACGGCCCGATGATGCTGACCCCCATCCTCATCATTTCTTCGCGGATAGCCTTTTCATAAGTTCCGGCAATCATCACGTGATGGCAGCCCGCGAGACGCTGCTGCAGCTGTTCAATATCCTTGAGTTTCACCGCCAGCTGATTTGAACAGTATTTGCGCACCTTTGCAGAAGAAACCGGGGCATTTAAAATGGGAGAACTTTCGATATCATTGACTCTCGGTTGAGTCTTTCCCGGCCACAGAACGAAACTCTTCAGATCCTTAGTGAACAATCCCAACGTTACGTCGATCCCCATCGGGAATATTACTTCCGCGGTTGCTCCCTTTCCCATTCCGTGATAATCCCGGAGATTGTATGACAGCGGTGGAGCGTTCCGCCCCATCAATTTCAGCGGCGCGACGCAATGACGGAGAATCGCGATCGATTTCTGAAAATCCACTTCGGATACATTACACTGATAGGCAGGCTTACGGCTGATTTCCTGCAAAACCGTGGAGGTCAACAGCCCGCATACATCGGCTTCACAGGGAGCTGTAATACCATCATCCCGCAGCCTCGTGAAGGCAAGGCACGGAAGCGGCAGTGGAGGTTTGCCGCTGAACGAAAAACTCAGGCAGTCGATCGAGATCGCCGCCAGACCTTCCTTTTCAACAAGAGATCGCAGCAAGACATACAACCGGGCCGCATCAAGAATCGTCTTGTCGGAAGGCTCGAGGACTTTAGCTGCTTCCTTTTTCCAGCGCTCCAGCTCCTTCATTGCGGCGGCTTCGTCGACTTTTTCAAGAAGCGGCATCAAGTCGTCGACTGGCCGGTACTGAATCCGGAGACCCGTTTTCCTATAAATATAATCGGCGGTTAAATTGCCCATGGGCACGCTGGTCGAGTCAAAAGGTCTGCCGAAAATGAGAGCCTGCTTGCCGTCGAGAATCCGGGGGACCGCAAAAATCTTCAGCAGTTCGACGGCGTGCGCTTCAGAATTCGCCAGGATGGCATTGGCGCCTCTTGTCCGCATCGCCGCCACCAGATCCGTATCCATCATAATCAGGTCAAGATTTACGGGAACAAGTAGGATTGGAATATCCAGATCCGCCATGGATACAGCGATATTTCCTATATTCCCAACGGCTGTTCTTACAGTCGGCCGGATCATAAGAATATCGGGGCTCAGTTCCCGCACAGACTTGGCTATTTCCTGCGGCTTTTGTTGAAGACTGGCCTGGATTGGAATCACCTGGAATTCATAGTCACGGATTGCCTTGATCGAGTCGATCAGCTTTTCGTAGCTCGACGGCGAATCACTCGCGAAAAGCACCTTGCGCGTCTTCCCCGTACTCCTCGGCTTGGAGCGTATCGGAGTATCCTGAGCAAGAAGGCTTGCCCCGGGAAGAGTTCCAGCCATGCCGGCCAGCGTTGTGGCTTTAATAAAATCACGCCTGCCGACGTGGACTGGTTTTGGATCTTTTTTCTGCATTTGAACCTCCGGTTATCGACAAAGCGATTACTTCGCCTGGCGCTTTTCATTCTCGATAAACAAATCACAGACTCCCCGGCGCAAGCCTTCTTTCACCACCGGGCCGGCATCAGTAAAATCAATGTATGCGCGCCTGGTTGCATCGAACTTCGGCCATTTCACCAGCTTTCCTCCGTTGGGATCGCCGGTCTTGGCAAAGTTGGTCCAGTATTGCTGCATCTGCAGGGCGTATTGCTGATCCGACTCGTTGTATTTCCGCATTTGCTGCCACACCGACAGCGTGCCGAAAATGAATGGAATTTCAGATGCATGGGGCGCTCCCTGCGCTTCCTGCCCGTGCACGGTGCGCGAGAACTGATATTCGTATGCCGGATTCCCCGCAGCCGTGTGCCAGATCAGTTCCTGAACGGTGCCGCAGCGAAACGCGTTATCGGTAGACCACTGTGTCGTCACAGTTCCATCCTCTGGATCAGGCGGAGGATCACTCTGGCCATTCAATCCATACGCCGCTAGTGCGCGATCGGCAAGAGGGCCATACCGTTGAGAGATCATCTGGCGGATATCGGGGGGAGTCGTCGCGCCTCTCCCTCCCATCATCCCAGCTCCAAACTCCTGGGAATTATTGCCGATCATCAACGCCACCTTTTGCCCGCGGCCGTTGGCGTATATTTTCGTGGGCTGCGCTGGAAGCACCCAACCATCTATGACAATTCCCATCATCGGACCGCTGCCACCCATTCCAGGGCTTGCTGGTCCTCCTCCCTGTCCAAGTTTACCCATCAATTCCGTATCGGAAATCGCGCGCAGTTTTGCCAAAGCATGGTCGCCGGTGATATCCAACTTGGCCGCCCATTCCACATCTCTCTTTTCCGCATCCGCCAACAATGTTTGATTGCTTATCGGACCGCTTTGTGCGATCGCGCGCACGAACAATCCCTTGGTCAAAGGCGTAGCAATAAGGGAATTTACGTCGGCAGCGCCTGCCGATTCACCGAAGATCGTTACATTGGCGGGATTGCCGCCGAACCTGGCGATGTTCTGCTGCACCCATCGCAAGGCTTGGATCTGATCCACCAGTCCATAGTTGCCGGAGGCATGGTGCGCAGACTCTTTCGTGAGTTCGGGGTGCGCAAAGAAACCAAAGATACCAAGCCGGTAATTAGTCGTCACCAGTACTACTCCATTGCGGGCGAGGACTTCACCATTGAAGAGAGGTTCCACTCCCGATCCGGCGAAATTGCCTCCACCATGGAACCAGACCATAACGGGCGCAGATGATTTCATCGGCCACTTCGGGGCCCACACATTCAACTGCAGGCAGTCTTCACTGTGGGGCAGCTGCTTGTTGTCGTTCTGATGGCACATCGGCCCAAAAGCAGTCGCATCACGGACACCGGTCCAGGCTTTCGGCGGACTTGGCTCCTTCCAACGCAAGTCGCCAACCGGCGGTTGTGCAAACGGAATATTCTTGAAAACTGCCACTCCATCAGCGGTCAGGCTGCCGCGAATCTGGCCGGTGCTGATCGAAACAATAGGATTAGATCCCGCCGCCTTTGCCGGCGTTTGCGCGGAGCTCGCTGATATCAAAGCCTGCTCCAAGCACAGAACGCAAGCCAGTATATTTAATACTTTGATGGATTTCATCGCTCTTCCTTCCCTTTTATATTTACTCCACAATGGTCTTATTCGGAAATGATCGGCAACTCTATGTGAGAAACGCAATTGATCTGGTGATATACCGTCTGCAAATTTTGATAGAGCGCGATCGAATTCCCGGATTTCTGGCATGATATATCATATTTCCTATAGGTCTCACTTTCCTGTAACCGGGTTCTTATAGTGATAGGGTGGAATGAAAACATCCGGAAAGGGCTTGTAATTGACGCTGGACGGCTTATCCGCAGGAAAATCCTTGAGTGGCGCCGGCGGGGCGTTGCCGCCCTTATCCCACCCTTTATCGTAGTCTATGTAGTAGGTCACGAAAAAGTGCACCGACTTGAACTTCCACACGCCGTTTTCTTTGACATATTCGTTTTCATAGGTCCCTTCGCCCCACTGTGCAGATTTATTCAGCACACCGGCCTGGATGACGGCTCGCCAGCGAGCCTTGGCGGACTTCCCATCCGGCCCGACCGTGATCACCGGTTGGAGTTGCATATGGTTGAATACCTGCCCATACTGAAATTTTGGAAGATGATGCATAAACGCGCGCACCCGATCCTGTCCGACGTACACGCCGCGCCCACCAACCTCGATCCTGCCATCCCCGGCAAACAGGTCTGCAGCCTGATCCCACTGGCATTTGTCGAGATAGTAGCCGTAGGCATCTTCGAGATTGGACAGGGCAATGAAATCCTCGGTCCTGCCGACCCTGCGTTCAAGATCTTCAACTTGTGCTTGCAGCTTCTTCAACTGCGCTCCTGAATCCTTGTCGGCCGGACTCGAGGATATAAGCTTGGAGCATCCAAAGCTCATGCAACAGAGCGCAATTGCCGGCAAATAGTGGATCAATCGATTTCTCATATATGCACAACCTCCTGGTTGCCAAGGCGTGACTTGACACGAGCAGCATCATGGCTGATGCTAAAGCGCTGCCCAATCCGGTTCTGCTTATGTTTACAAGCCCGCTCCTTCTTTCGTGCTGGCTATTAATATAATTTGAAGAACAACGTTTTGCCCCGCCCGGTAGCGCCGCCGGTATCCGGATCAAACACCATCACCGGCTTGCTGTCTTTTTGCTGCACGGCGAAGGCAACCCAGCCTTCCATCGAACTTCCAGGTTTCACCCTGCCAACCAGTGCAGGCTTGGGAACCGTCACCGATACTCTGCCATATTCCGTCAGATCCGACCCAGACAAGGTGACCCATTGGAGCGGTTCATTCCCGAGCCTCCTCTAAAAGGTTTTTGGCATCCGCCTTGGTTACGAAGCGTTGAGAAACAAGCGATGATAAATTTTTAGCAACGGCATTCATATAGGCTTGTTGATTAGGATAAAGCTTCTTCAGTTGTGCTCTGTCGAACGGCACCTCGTGTCCGGCTATAAAACAAAACGATGCTCCCGTAGAGCTGCCAAACCAGGTACTCGTCGGAACATCAACATATGGCGAACGGACACCGCCAATCACATTGCCGAATTTATCCAACACAGGCTTGCCGTTATCGACCTTGATCGGCTCTGCGCGTGGCGGCGGAATGTGCTTGCTTACCCAGAGTTCCAGGTTCTGAAGGATGGCATTGAAGGCAATGCTGCTTGGAAAGCGGCTGCGCGGTCCTTCTGTACATTCCATCGCCGGAACAGTTCTGCCCGCCCGAACGATGTCTTCCGGAGATGCCGCGAAGTTGAGTTCGTCCGGAGTGGCGTGCGCCGAGCCGGCAATTTCATAGTTTCTGAACAAGTCGGGAGCAACATCGCTATCCGGTCTCCTTGCCGCGATGCCGCTGAGATAATCCGACTGACTCATCACGCGAACAACAGGCACGCCTGCATTTCTAACCTGTTGGCGAGGATCTCCCTGCGGAATCTGTGCTGAGCATTGATTGAGCCCGGATGGACCGCTCGCCACGCCAATCAGGTAGCCGTCATAGGGCGGTTTGCCGTCGCTCTGCAGAACCAGCGGATGGATGGCATTGATATAGGTATACAAAAACATGCCCGTCTGGGAATAACCCCAGCCATATAAATATTGAACAGGATGCTTGCCGGTTTGGCCGACGCCATAGCTCAACGGATTGGAAGATTCACGGCTCCTGAGCCACGCCCCAACCTGGGTGAATATATCCCAAACCAAACCGTTTTCTGTCGTCCTGTCACTGTCGCGAGCAACTTTGGAGCAGTTTCTTGGGTCATCGAGCGGAAGCGGATTGGCGAAGGATACTGCGGCATACCGTTTTGGATTGAAATTTTTCAGCGCTACAACCGATATAGGTTTGGCAGTGATGCCCACCCAAGCGTCTCCACTGCGCGCGATTTGATCGTGAGAAATTGCCCATCCGATGTTTAGATCAAACATGTTTGACGGATTCAGCATCTCGACGATTACGTTGCCGCTGAACTTAGATTTGCTGGCGGGACGCCGCACCAGAACTCTTGTCGTATACGGCGCGTTTGCAGTGCGTACGACCGCTGCGCCCTGTTCAGGCCATTCATAGATATTTGCTTTTCCGCCAGCAAGGAATTCCTCTTCAACGTAGCCTATCTTCTTTAGGTCTGTTGGCACGCGAGTATGATCGGCGGCGCCGAACGGATAGGAATCGGCGGTAACCGGAAGCGGCCCATGTACAACCGGCAAAGGCGTAGCCGCATTCAATTGAATGAAGTCCGGGAAGACCATCAATGCAGTCAAAACCGCTGTGACTGCGATTCCCTTTCTGAAAGATCTTTCGAAAATTATCCTGGCATGCAATCTCACCTCTGCCTCCTCGATTTGACTGCGCATTGGTCTATAGTTCATCCACCCAATCGAAGGTACGGGTTACAGCTTTTTTCCATGACTGATACATCGACTCGCGCTTACCGTTTTCCATCTCCGGAGTCCAAGTTTTGTTGATGGACCAATTGGAACAGAGCTCATCTACATTCTTAAACAGACCTATTCCTAATCCGGCAGCGTATGCTGCTCCCAGCGCGGTGGTTTCCTTGATGGAGGGCCTGACAACAGGTTTATTCAGTATGTCCGCTTGAAACTGCATCAGCAACTCATTCTCGACCATCCCGCCATCCGTGCGCAGCGCATCCAGCGTTATTCCCGAATCTTTCTCCATAGCCTCCACCATTTCGCACGTCTGAAATGCAGTGGCTTCCAGAACAGCACGGGCGAGATGTCCCTTAGTCGCATAGCGGGTGAGCCCGGCGATCACGCCGCGCGCATTAGCCTTCCAATAAGGCGCGAAAAGGCCGGAAAAAGCCGGCACGAAATATACACCGCCGTTATCGTCAACGGTCTTTGCCAGCGCCTCGACCTCAGAACTGGTTCGAATCAGGCCCAGATTATCCCGCAGCCATTGCACCAGCGCGCCGGCGATCGCGACACTGCCCTCAAGGGCATAATGCGCTGATTGATTCCCCAACTGGTATGCGACAGTAGTGATCAGCCCATGACGGGACTGCACCGCATGAGGGCCGGTATTCAGGAGCAGGAAGCAACCGGTTCCGTAAGTATTCTTCGCCTGTCCGGGCTTAAAGCAGGTTTGGCCTACAAGAGCTGCCTGCTGATCACCCAAATCACCAGCAATAGGCACATCGCGTATGCCGGCGACTTGAGCGTAGCCGTAGATTTCACTGCTTGATCGAATGCGCGGCAGCATGGGCCGTGGAATTTTGAACATGTCCAATATTTGTTCATCCCAATCAAGGGATTGAAGATTCATCAGTTGAGTACGGCTGGCGTTTGTTACGTCGGTCACATGAATGCCTGACGGTGCGCCCCCGGTCAGATTCCAGATGAGAAAACTATCGATGTTGCCGAAAACTAAGTCTCCACTTCCAGCCAATTCCCTTGCGCCAGGGACTTGGTCGAGAATCCAGCGAATCTTCAAAGCACTAAAATAGGTGGCGAGAGGCAAACCGGTTTGAGCGCGAAAACGGTCTTGGCCGCCGTCTCTCGAGAACATGGAAACATACTCAGAGGTGCGTGTGTCCTGCCACACAATTGCGTTGTAAACGGCTTTGCCGGTTTTGCGATTCCAGACGACAGTGGTTTCGCGCTGGTTGGTTATCCCGATCCCAGCCAGTTCTGTGCCTGAAATGCCGGCCTGTTGCAGAGCTTGGCCGATTACTTCCACTGTCCGTTGCCAGATCTCTTCAGGATTGTGCTCGACCCATCCCGGCCGGGGATATATTTGTTCATGTTCCTTTTGAGCGATGCTTACAATCCGCCCGAGATCGTCAAACAGAATAAACCGTGTGCTCGTAGTTCCTTGATCAATCGCTCCGATGTACTTCGTCATATAGTCACCTCAGGAATATCGAGGCATGGCGCGACGCTATTGTAAGCTCATTCCTCCCACCATGCCGCATGTACACTTTAAATAGCGGATGACCTCACCTGCACTCAAGCTTCGACTGCCGGGACTTCGCATGGCCGCAGACCTATTAGCTGTATCAACCGGTTGATTTTGTCTACATACTCCGCCACGGCATCTTTCTGTTGACCCGGTGACCAGCCCAACTCGCGGGCCATAATGGCCCCTACGGCCGGTGCAGCCGTCCTTGCTTGCTCCCAGGAAAAGAACTGGAGGCCTGTGCGCCTCGCAAGAACATCTTCAATTGAAGTCGCCATTTCTTCCCGGACACCGTAAACAACTTCCGCCAGCACGGAAAACGAACCTTCAACAATGGATTCCTTAAGCCGGGGGATGTCTTTTGTCAGGTCAAGGACCTCTTTAGCAGCGGTGCCGAACTTGTGCGACAAGTGCCGAGCCGTCTTTTTCGAAATTCCATAGGCCCGAACAAGTTCCGCCCAGAAATTCGGACTCCATTCCTCAGATCCGGCAAGTCGATAGCTACTTGTGATGCAGGGCACCGGCGGCATCGCCAGGCGCTGCATGACCGTATCAATGGCATCTTCAGCCATCGCTCTGTAAGTTGTCCACTTGCCTCCGAGAACACTTATGAGACCGCTGGAGGAGTCTAATTCCACTTCATGATCTCGGATCAGTTCCTTGGTCCTGCGGGAATTGCCCGAGGCTACAAGCGGCCGCATACCGGCAAAGCCACTGACAATCTGGTTCTTGCTCAACGGACGAACAAGATAACGGTTCAGGTGTTTTAGCAGGTACTCGGCTTCCTTTTCCTTGACCGTCATTTCATCCTGCAGCGTTGTTTCCTCGTCGGTAGTGCCCACCAATAACCGTCCCAACCAAGGAATGGCAAAAATCATGCGCCCATCGTCGGTCTCTGGCACCAGCAACGCATCACTACCGTCTGCTGCATCAATGGGCAGGAGAATGTGGCTTCCCTTGCTTAGCCTTAACCGCGGTCTAACACCAGGCTTTGCAAGCTCACGAATGCCATCTGCGAATGGACCTGTCGCATTTATAAAGGCTTTGGCTCGCACCCCGAGATAATGATCGGAAAGACCATCTTGTACTCGGGCTTGGACCAATTGACCTTCATCATTCTTCTTAAAACCTATAACTTTCGCATGGTTGAGGGCCTCTCCTCCTGATTTGGTGAAGCTTTGGAGAAGCGCAAGATTATACCTGGAGTCGTCGAATTGTCCGTCCGCGTAAGCGATAGCACCCAAGAGCTTATCCCGCTTCAGCATCGGCATTCGGCGCAGGGCCTCCCCTTGAGACAGATGGCGGCTCTGAAATAGCATGTTGCGGCCGGAAATCCAGTCATACAGCTTCATCCCGATACGAAAGTAGTAAATTTCGCGCCGGCTGAAGCACGGCACCATGAGTTCTAAGGGATTCGCCAGAAAAGGAGCATTGTCGAGCATTATTTTGCGCTCGCGCAAGGCTCGCTTCACAACATGATATTGACCCATATCACGCTCTGACACTGCTTGTTCCAAGTACCGTACACCGCCATGAATAAGCTTTGTAGAACTGCTGGAAGTAGCGCAGGCGAAATCTCCTGCCTCGATCAGGACGGTTCTGAGCCCCCGCAGTTGGGCATCCAAGGCACATCCTGCCCCTGTTGCCCCTCCGCCAATCACACACAAATCGAAGCTGTTTTTTTCGATCTCGTTTAGAGCCTCGACTCGATTTCTCATTGGATTTCCGGCAGCGCTGAAAATGGAATCCCGTGATAGACAGTCAGCACATTTTCAATGACACCCTGGAAGAGGCCGGTCACGATACGGCTGGAGGGAGCTTTGCATGAGTTGTTTGCGTGCATGATGTGCCTCACGAACTCGAATGAAGCGGCTCTCAGCGCAACGACTCATGCGCCGGGCCCCTCCTTGTACACTCGACCTGCCAGGACGGTGACGATCCCACTTGATATCCGAAATTGCATTTTTCCTGTCTTCGATACTCTCAGTATTTGAAGACCTGGATGCTAATCACACCTATAGCGGCGCCAATCAATGGAGCAATGATCGGAACAAGAGCATATCCCCAATCCGACTTGCCCTTCCCGGCAATCGGCAACAGGAAGTGCGCCATGCGTGGACCGAAATCGCGCGCAGGATTCATGGCATATCCAGTCGGACCACCAAGCGACAAACCGAGAGCCCATACCAATATTCCCCAAAGATTCGGAGCAAAGCCGGGAGCAAGTCCATTGGGAGCCACCGAAGAAGCGGTGAACGCAAACCCTACTCCAACGAGAGTGGCAGTGGCGATGATTTCGGTCATAGCGTTAGCCGGAAGCCGTCTAATAGCCGGCGCTGTACAAAAGATTCCAAGCTTTGCGGCCTGATCAGCGGTTTCCTTCCAGTGCGGCAGGTAAGCAAGCCAGACCAGCGTAGCTCCAACAAAACCGCCCAAGATTTGCGCCGTCCAGAAGGGAACGACATTCGTCCAATTATGGGATGAGATTGCCACGGCGAGAGTAATGGCGGGATTGATATGTGCGCTTGAGCTTCCGCATGCGATCGCAGTAAAGATACCTGCTATGACGCCCAGTCCCCAACCTGTCGCTATGACTATCCACCCTGATCCCTCGCCCTTGGACTTTCTCAGCAGAACATTGGCCACGACTCCGTCTCCGAACAGAACCAAGACCATAGTCCCCATAAATTCACCCAGTAGTGGTCCATGCATAGTAGCCTCATATCCTATTCATTTCGCGGTGAGTGTGATGATTTCCCAAACATCGAAAAGCGCACTATGTTTCGCTGGTTCCGCGAATCCTGCGCAAACCTTGTGCTATTTACGAAACCGTGTGGATTGCTTATTATAACGCATTGGGCAGACTATAAATCTATTATTGCATTGTCAAGAAATTTGTCACAGATTTGTGACATCTATTATTATGTAAGATTCATGGCTCCAGGCAGCAGGTAAGCCGGAGAATTGAAATAAATCCGGCAGTCTCCCGCGGACACTGCAATCAATGATTCGACGGGATTACTCTCGCTATGCAAGCTTTTTTTCATTGTCAAGAAATTTGTCACAGATATGTGACATATCGTGTTAGAGTCTTGATGCTATCTTGGCGGATACGGCGGCACGAGCAGGCACCTGGCGGAGCTTGATCTCCTACCGTTTTCTGCCGAACCTGTTCAAGAAAAAACAGACTTGCAGTGAAGGGAGGCCGCATCAGATGAAGAGAGCTCTTCTCATCGCAATATT
>JGI20214J51088_10002800_pt1 | contig 11534 bp, 8 predicted proteins | sample WetSurMetagenome_FD_51088 | JGI IMG/M metagenome (IMG submission 51088)
ATTAAATTCAAATTCTAAAAGGAAATATTATGAGCGAACATACATCAGGAGCAATCAAAGGACTTCCGGAAAATGCTTACAAAGAGTTAAAGCCCGGTGAAGAGTATAAGCCATTAATGCCGGCAAATACAACTCCTCAGGAAATTACTACATACTCCGTAGTTATGGGTTTGTTGATGGCGGTACTTTTCTCAGCTGCCGCAGCATATCTCGGCTTGAAGATTGGGCAGGTTTTTGAAGCTGCAATTCCAATTGCAATAATTGCAGTTGGAGTTTCAACTCTGATGAAAATAAAAAGTCCGCTTGGACAAAATGTGATCATCCAATCTATCGGACAAAATTCAGGACTGATAGTTGCCGGTGCAATTTTCACAATTCCGGCTTTATACATTCTAAATCTTAATGCTGAGTTTTATCAAATATTTTTAGCTTCAGCTTTTGGCGGTATACTCGGAATTCTTTTTCTCATACCCTTCAGAAAATATTTTGTTGCAGAGATGCACGGACAATTTCCTTTCCCTGAAGCAACCGCAACAACTGAAATATTAGTTGCCGGAGAAAAAGGAGGAAAACAAGCTTTAGTTCTGGTTGTTAGTGGATTGATTGGTGGTGTTTATGATTTTATTATCGCAACCTTCGGATGGTGGAGTGAGGTTTTTACTACAAGAGTTGTTGGTTTCGGTGAAATGCTTGCTGATAAATTTAAACTTGTCTTTCGTTTAAATCTGGGTGCAGCAGTTATGGGTCTCGGTTACATTGTTGGATTAAAATATTCCGCCATAATTGCTGCCGGCTCATTTGTCTCCTGGTATCTTTTAATTCCTGTAATCTCATACATCGGTGGCGGTTTAACAGAACCATTCGGAACAGGAGCTACAAAATTAATTGCAGCTATGAGCGCTGAAGAAATTTTCAGACAGTATGTTCGACACGTTGGCATTGGCGGTATTGCAATGGCGGGAATTATAGGAATTATTCGTTCCTCAAAAATTATACGTGACGCTATCACATTAGGTTTCAAAGAAATTTTTGAAAAGAAACATAGTAACAATGCTCAGCTTAGGACACAGCGTGATCTCCCGATGAAAATCATTATTGTTGGAATCGTGCTCACAGCAATTCTACTGCTCGTTTTCTTTTATATGGGCGTTGTTTATAATATTGGTTGGGCATTAGCAGGATTACTAATCGTTCTTATAATTTCATTTTTATTTACGACAGTTGCAGCAAATGCGATTGCAATTGTTGGAACTAATCCTGTCAGCGGAATGACTTTGATGACATTAATACTTTCTTCAATAATTCTTACTTCTGTTGGTTTAAAAGGAAGTTCAGGAATGATTGCCGCATTAATTATCGGAGGAGTTGTTTGTACAGCTCTTTCAATGGCAGGAGGATTTATCACTGATCTTAAAATTGGTTACTGGCTTGGTTCTTCTCCAATTAAACAGGAAAGATGGAAATTCCTCGGCGTTCTTGTTTCAGCTTTAACTGTTGGTTTTGTAATTATGATATTAAACGAAACCTACGGATTTGTTGGAGATGGTGCTTTAGTTGCACCACAGGCTAACGCGATGGCTGCAGTAATTCAACCTTTGATGGATCAACAACCTGCACCCTGGTCACTTTACATTGTTGGAGCCATTCTCGCTTTAGTTCTGACGATGATTAAAGTTCCGGCTCTTGCTTTTGCACTCGGGATGTACATTCCACTTGAATTGAATACTCCCCTTTTAGTTGGAGGATTAATTGCTCACTTCGTTTCAACAAGAAGCAAAGATGAAAAAATCAACAATGCAAGAAGGGAACGAGGAACATTAATTGCATCAGGATTTATTGCCGGTGGAGCTTTAATGGGAGTTATAAGTGCAATTCTCAGATGGCAGGGAATGAACTGGGTAAATTTAGAATGGGCAGAATCTCATTCCGCAGAATTAATTGGAATCGTAATGTTTGCACTGCTGTGTGCTTATATGATCTGGGATTCTTTGAGAGGAAAACCGGACACTGAATAAATTGACTTTCGTAGGGACACAAAGTCTTGTGTCCCTACATTTTAAAACCCTTCAAATAAATTTTTTAATTTAGAATTCAATTCACTCAACTCAACATCAATCCTTTCACCTGTCTTCCTGATTTTCATTTCGCATTTGCTGTCTTTGAGTTTCTTTTCTCCAATAACTATCTGAACAGGCATTCCAAGTAAATCAGCATCATTGAATTTGAATCCAGCAGCCGCATCACGGTCATCAAATAAAACTTCATAACCAGTATTCTTCAAATCATTATAAATTTTATCTGCCGAAGAAACTATAGTTTCGTTTTTCATATTTAATGCTATAAGATGAATATCAAAAGGTGTGAGTGATTCATTCCAGATAATTCCTTTGTCATCGTGATTCTGTTCAACATAACACGCCATAATTCTTTCGACTCCGATACCGTAACTACCCATAACAATCGGATGTTCTTCTCCTTTTTCATCCAGATAAAATGCTTTTAACGCTTCAGAATATTTTGTTCCAAGCTTAAAGATATGACCAAGCTCAATAGCAGTGAATACTTCAAGCTTATTATCGCAGTTTGGACAACCTTCTCCAGACTTAACAATTCTCAAATCAGCATACTCGATAGTCGGAACGTCTCTCTTCAAATCTATTCCACCAATATGATAATCATTTTTATTCGCACCGCTGAAAAGATTATTCCGATTTTTTAGTTTTAGGTCAACAATAATTCTCCCTTTAAAACCAATTGGACCAATTGAACCAGCATCTGCACCCGTTATTGCCATCAGTTCTTCCGGATGACCAGCACGGACATTTCCTCCTAAAATTTTTGTAAGCTTCGATTCATTCACTTCATCATTTCCCTGCATTAAAATCAATACTGCTTTTCCATCATTAATATAAACTCGGGATTTTGCACAAACGGACTCATCAATTTTCAAAAACGCACAAAGTTCATCAATGGATTTTACATTCGGAGTCGAAATTTCATAAACTGATTTACTCTCATTTTCTCTGGCAATAACATCAACTTTTGAAGAAGCTACTTCTGCATTTGCAGCATAACCACAAGATGAACAATAAGCAACATTATCTTCTCCAGCATCAGACTTCACCATAAACTCTTCTGATCCCGTTCCGCCCATCGCACCACTTGAAGCACCAACGACAAAATATTTTAATCCGCATCTATCGAAAATTTTTCTGTAAGCTTTATCGTGCAATCCATACGCAACATCAAGAGCTTCGTACGAAACATCAAATGTGTAAGCATCTTTCATTAAAAATTGTCTGCCGCGAATAACACCGCTTCTCGGTCGTGGTTCATTCCTGAATTTAGTTTGAATCTGGTACCATACCTGCGGCATATCTTTGTACGACTTAACAATATTGCGAGCGTGAAAAGTCATGATCTCTTCGTGTGTGGGAGCTAAAACATATTCCCTGTTTTTAATGTGAAAAAGAATATCGCCAAATGCTTCAACTCTTCCAGTTTCTTCCCAGATCTCTTTTGGATTAAGTGCGGGAAGGTGAAATTCCTGTCCGCCAATTGCATCCATTTCTTCTCGGATAATCTGAGAAACTTTTCTGACAACTCTGTAACCTAACGGAAGGAAAGAATAAATTCCTGCAGACAACATTCTTATCATACCTGAACGAAGCATGAGAATGTGGCTTGTTACAGTTGCATCTGATGGAACTTCTTTGAGAGTTGGAACGAAATACTTACTTAACCGCATAATTATTCAGTTTTTTCTTGTATGGTTTTAAATGAAAATTGGGTCGAAAAATACTGAATTGCTGAGGCTGTTCAAAGTATGAATAAGAATGCAAGCTATAATTTGTATCAGATATACTGAGTAAAATGTCGGCTTACTTCGGAAGTAAATAATAAATATAAACTACATAACCCAATACCAGAAGCACCCCTTCCAATCTTGTAATTTTAAATCCTGTTTTACTCAACGGCAAAAGAATAAGCGCTGCAAAGAGCATAACTCCAAAGTCAACATAGTTTATTCCACTTGAACTTACTGATATGATCAAAGCAGTGATACCGAGTATTCCGAGAATGTTAAAAATATTGGAGCCAACTACATTTCCAATTGCAATATCAGATTCATTTTTATAAGCGGCTACAATGGAAGTAATAAATTCAGGAAGACTAGTTCCAACAGCGACAATCGTGAGTCCGATAATTGCATCACTCACACCAATCGTCTTAGCTATAGCAATGGAGCTATTTACAAATAGATTCGCACCAAGTATCATCAGACCTAATCCACCAACTATCATAATAATTGAAATAGGAACACCTAACCCAGTTTTCAATCCTTCCTTGAATTCATTTTCAACTTGAACATTTTTTTCTTTGCGAGCCATGATAACATTCACTACAGTATATATTACTATTCCCATAACTAAAATTAATCCATCGATGAAACTCAATTCACCGTCTATTAGTAGAAGAATAAGCAGCAGGCTAACTCCAATCATTATAGGAATTTCTCTTCTGATTACATTTGCGTGAACATCAAGCGGTCTAATGATAGCGGCAATTCCAAGGATCAATGCAATGTTCGCAATATTAGATCCTACAACGTTGCCGAGCGAGATTGAGCTGTTTCCGATCAATGCAGCTTTTAAGCTAACGACAAGCTCAGGTGTGCTTGTGCCAAAAGCAACTACGGTTAGTCCCACAACAAGTGGAGTGATGCCAATTTTTAATGCGAGTGCAGATGATCCTCGTATAAGCCCTTCAGCCCCAATAAACAGTGCTACTAATCCTAAAACTAATAATATTATAACTTCTAAGGACATATTAATTTACCTGGATAGATTATTTCAGTTGCTCAACCAAGTAAACTTTATCATTTCTACGAACAAGATCAGGTGCAATGAAGGAAACTTCTTCACCCTTTTGTGCTGACTTTGAAGATTTTTCATTTATAAACATTTCGTCCAACGTAATTTCTAAAAGACCTGTCGTTTCTCCCATAATTAATATTTTGTCTTTCAATTTGATTTTTCCAGATTCAAGAAGAATGTGTGCAGCTTTCGGCTTTTTGAAATAGTTGAGAACTTTTCCAACATAAACTTTTCTTGTTGTAGCTTTACTTCCATTTACTCCTGCATATTCTTCAGATGATGGAACATCAAAATAAAAACCTGATGAAAAGCCGCGATTATAAACTGTTTCAAGTTCTTTCAGAAATTCTTTTTTCTTTTCTACTGTAAGTTTCTTCTTAAAGTAAAGATCAATTGCTTTGCGATAAACAGAAACAGTCTTGGCAACATATTCGGGAGATCTTTTTCTGCCTTCTATTTTGAAAGAATCTATTCCTGCATCAATTAACTGATCTATGAATTCAATTGTGCAAAGATCTTTTGGAGAGAGAACATAATCATCACCGATAAGTAAAGATTTACTTGTTGCGATATCGTAGATCTCAAATTCTCTTCGGCAAGGTTGAACACATTCACCTCTGTTTGCGCTTTGTTCGAAGAGATGATGACTCATAAAACATCTTCCACTTACAGCGATACACATTGCACCGTGTATGAATGCTTCAATTTCTAAATCAGTATTCTTTCTTATTTTTTTTATTTCTTCAAGTGAACATTCACGCGCAAGTACAATTCTTACAGCTCCAAGCTTTTTGTAAACAGAAGCCGCCAATGAATTCGAAATTGAGCTTTGGGTCGAAATACAAAATGGAATTTTATTTTTATTGCAAAGTTCAGCAACTGCCAGGTCAGAGCAAATGATCCGGTCAATCTTTGCTTTCTTAGCCGATTTAATTATTTGTTCCGCTTCAACAAGTTCGTCTTCGAAAACAATTGTGTTGAGTGTGAGGTAAGATTTTACTTTTTTAGCACGGCAATATTTGGATATCTCAGGAAGTTCATCAATAGAAAAGTTTTTTGCTTTGGCGCGCATATTCAACTTCTCAACACCAAAATAAACTGCATCAGCACCAGCCTTAACTGCTGTGCGAAGCATTGTCCAGTCACCAGCAGGAGCCATAAGTTCAGGTTTTAAAATCTTCTTAGCCATCGTATGAAAAATGGAACACGGATTTTACGGATGCGACTGATTTAAACTGATTTTAAATCCGTGAAAATCCGTTTGATCAGTTCAATCCGTGTTCTATAACCTTAACTTCTTCTCTCCCAAATTTGAGCTAACTCAACTATAACTTTCACTGCCATTTCCATATCCTGAATAGCTACCCATTCAAGCTGTGAGTGAAAACTGTGTTCACCGGCAAAAATGTTTGGCGTTGGTAATCCCATAAAAGATAATCTTGAACCGTCCGTACCACCACGAATCGGATGCATAATCGGTTTTATTCCAAGATTCTTCATTGCCTGAACAGCATACTTTGTTACCTGCGGATGCTTTTTAAGAACTTCCCACATATTTCTATACTGATTCACAACTTTAAATTCATACTTTGAACCCGGAAACTTTGCCACAGCTTGCTTAGCAAGTTTTTCGAGGAGTTGTTCATACTTTTTAAGTTTTGGAGTCTCGAAATCACGAATTATAAATTTTAAAGTGGTTAATTCTTCCAAGCCGTTTATATTTGTGCAATGAACATAACCTTGTCTCTTTTCAGTCGTTTCAGGAGAAAGAGTTTTCTTTGGCAGACTTTCAATAAATGCTGCAGCAATTTTGACCGAATTGATCATTTGATTTTTTGCATAACCGGGATGAATATTTTTCCCGATAAACTTCAGGACAACTCCATCAGCACTAAAAGTTTCCGATTCAACTTCGCCACGGCTTGAACCATCAACTGTGTAAGCATACTTAGCTCCGAGTTTCTTCAAATCAATTTTTTCTGTTCCTCTTCCAACTTCTTCATCAGGAGTAAAACAAATTTTTATCGGACCGTGTTTTATTTCAGGATGAGTCAGCAAATAATTTACAGCATCCATAATTTCTGCAACACCGGCTTTATTATCTGCACCAAGAAGTGTCGATCCATCTGTTGTGATGATATCGAATCCTTTCATATTTTTCAGATCCGGGTTTTCACTTACTTTAATTACTCTACCTTCTTTAGGAAGTTTAATATCTCCGCCTCTATATTTTTTATGTAGTATTGGCTTAACATTTTTGCCTGTTACGGCCGGTGAAGTATCAACGTGCGCAATAAATGCAACCGGCGGAACTTTCTTTTTTGTTGTTGCAGGGATTGTAGCCATTACATATCCCCATTTATCCATCGCAGCATCTTTAAGTCCCAGCTTCTTTAATTCTTTTGCAAGATCAACAGAGAGTTTTTTCTGTTTTTCCGAACTTGGAAATGAAGTTGATTCTTCATCTGATTGGGTATCGTATTTTACATATTTTAAAAAACGATCAACACAAGTGAATTTATATTTTGGATCGAACATGATTCCTCCGGGATTTTCTATTTAATAATATTATTTGTCTATTCTATTAATTTCTACTCTTCTGTTCTTTGCTCTGCCTTCATGTGTGACGTTATCCGCAATAGGATTTTTACTTCCCATTCCAACAACTTCAAATTGTACTTTGGGGATTCCTCTTGAAACAAAATAATTCAACACCGACTCAGCACGCATTTGAGACATTTTTATATTTCCTTCTTCTGAACCAACGTTATCCGTATATCCTTCAATTTTCCATCGTGACATTGGAAATTCTTTCATTTGTATCAGAATATTGTCAAGCTCAGGATAAGCTGTTTCTTTTAGTTTTGCACTGTTAAATTCAAAACTTGTTTCTGAACTAAGAATAAGCTGATTGAGGTCAACAGGAGTTGGCAAAATAATTACTAACTCACATCCTTTTTCATCAACCTGAACACCTGGCAATGTTCCCGGACATTGATCAAGATAATCCGGCACTCCATCTAAATCATCATCGACAGGACAACCATAATTATCAACTTCAACTTCATAAGGAGTACCTGGACATTTATCGATGTAATCGAATACTCCATCACCATCAGAATCGAACGGACAACCAAAATCATCAACTGCTATTCCTGTTGGTGTGTTTGGACAAATATCTGTGTAATCAGGAATACCATCTTTATCTGAATCAAGAGGACAACCTTTTTTGTCAACAGGAGCACCTTGTGGTGTACCGGGACATTCATCTAAATAATCCGGGACACCATCTTTATCTGTATCGAGCGGACAACCATTTTCATCAACTTTAACTCCTGCTGGAGTATCGGGACAGTTGTCCCTTGAATCTATAACTCCATCTTCATCAGAATCAAACTCTGTAAAGAATGAATATGATATTCCGGCAAATGCAGTAAAGAACATATCGTTGCTTATACCCAAAGCCTGATCATCGAGCCAGTCATTTGGTGATATCTGTAAACCTGCGCTTAGATTAACTGAAAGGTTTTCAGTCACCGGATAACGAGCTCCAAGTTCTCCGAGATAGTTTACTTCGGTTGTGCTGTATACACCAGCTTCGTTGTTCGGCAATTCAACACTGCCTTCACCTTTTGGATCAAAATTTAAACTTCCAATTCCAACAAAAAGATAAGGAAAGAGAATATCTTTTACGCTCAAATCAAAAATTACTCCGCCGCCAAGTGTTGTTATTCCGGTTCGAAATTCTTCAGGATTAAGATTTGAATCGCTTCCATTAACAAAACCTGCATTATAAAAAGCACGTAAACCAAATCCGCTTTTTGTCCAGGCAGGAAAAAAATATTCCATAGAAAGTCTTCCGATGTAATCAACAGCTATACCACTGTAATCAGTGTTTGAAAATGTCGTTCCACCTTCAACAGAAAAAACAACTGTGCCTGAAAATGGATTGTAACGTTGTTTCTGGGTCGTCTGAGAGTAATTAGATGTAAATAAAAGTATAATAATTAGTAAAGTGGTGAAAGTAAATTTCATCAAATTTGTTTCCGTGAAAGTTGATTTTTATGGAACAAATTTAAATGTAAATGAAGTGGTAAAAAAGTTGATTATGTTACAAGCAACCTTCGAGGTTGCTTGCAGTGGTAAGAGCCATAATCTCGAAGATTTCCCAAATCAGATTAATAACCTCGTCTTAAAACTTTCTCCATATCAGATTTTATCATCAACTTAACAAGGTCTTCAAATTTTGTTTTTGCCTTCCAGCCGAGAACCTTTTTTGCTTTGGTTGGATCACCAATCAGCAGATCAACTTCTGTTGGTCGGTAATAAACCGGATCAATTGCAATGAGTGTATCTCCTTTTTTCAGTTTCGTGGTAAAATCTTTTAAATAAGATTTTTTGTTAGCTGAATAATTTATCAGCTTCTTTGTTTTTTCAAGATTAATTGATTTGATACCACCTTTTTCATTTTCTCCTTTACCTTTCCATTCCAATTCAATTCCAAGATTTCTAAACGTTAGCACTGCAAAATCACGGATGGTTTTTGTTTCACCTGTTGCAAGGACAAAATCATCAGCTTCTTTGTGCTGGAGAATTCTCCACATTCCTTCGCAATATTCTGGTGCAAAACCCCAGTCACGTTTTGCATTAAGATTTCCAAGTGTTAATTCTTTTTGTAAACCTGCAACTATTCGTGAGGCTGCTCTTGTAATTTTTCTGCTTACAAAAGTTTCTCCTCGTCTCGGTGATTCGTGATTGAACAAAATTCCGTTTGAAGCGAAAATATTATAGGCTTCGCGGTAATTTACAATTATCCAGTAACCATAAAGCTTTGCAACTCCATACGGCGAACGTGGATAGAAAGGGGTCGTTTCACTTTGAGGAACTTTCTGAACTTTTCCATAGAGTTCACTCGTAGAAGCCTGATAAAATTTTACTTTTTTCAAACCAACTTCACGAATTGCATCTAAAAATCTTAATGTACCAAGCGCATCAACCTGTGCAGTATAGTCCGGTACCTGGAAAGAAACTTTAACATGACTCTGAGCTGCGAGATTATAAATTTCATCCGGTTCAATTTTTTCAAGTAGACGATTTAAATTGCTTGTGTCAACAAGATCTCCGTAATGCAGAAACATTTTTTTATCGAGAATATCTGCGTTGTTGTATAGATGATCAATCCTTCCAGTGTTAAATGAACTACTTCTCCTGATAATTCCGTGAACTTCATATCCTTTTTCGAGAAGAATTTCAGTTAAATAACTTCCGTCCTGGCCGGTTATTCCGGTAATTAACGCTTTTTTCATTTTATTATCTTTTCTTTAATTCAATGGAACACGGATTAAACTGATGCAACTGATTTAAACTGATTTTTAAATCCGTGATTATCCATTTGATCAGTCTGATCAGTGTTCTATTTTAATATTTAAACTTACTTAAAAACCAATTATAAGTTCGATCAATTCCTTCACGAAGTTCTGTTTTATATTTCCAACCGAGAGAATTGATTCTGGAGACATCAAGCAGTTTGCGAGGTGTTCCATCCGGTTTCGAGGAATCGTGTACAATTTTTCCTTTGAAGCAAACAATCTCTGCAATCAGATTCGCCAAATCATTTATCGTTAAGTCTTTTCCTGTTCCGACATTTAAATGGGTAATACCTTTTTCGTATAGATCTTCTGCATTTACGTTTTCCATTAAAAATGAAATTGCATCAGCGAGGTCTTCTACATAAAGAAATTCACGAAGTGGTCTGCCGGATCCCCATATTACAACTTCCTTCTCGTTTTTTTCTTTTGCTTCGTGAAATTTTCTAATGAATGCTGGAAGAACGTGAGATGTCTTTAAATCAAAATTATCATTTGGTCCGTAGAGATTAGTGGGCATAACTGAAAAGAAGTTAGAACAATATTGTCGGAAATAATTTTCACAAAGTTTTATTCCTGCAATTTTTGCAATTGCATAAGGTTCGTTTGTGTATTCGAGATAATCTGAAAGCAAGTATTCTTCTTTCAAAGGCTGCTGAGCCAGTTTAGGATAAATGCAGCTACTGCCAAGAAAAATAAGTTTTTCAACTCCGGCTTTGTAAGCATTGTGGATGATGTTCGCTTCAATCATCAGATTGTCATAAATGAACTCCGCGCGGTAAGTATTGTTTGCAAGAATTCCACCAACTTTTGCTGCAGCAACAATTACAACTTCAGGTTTTTCATCAATGAAAAACTTTTCAACTTCATCCTGTCTGATTAAATTAAGATCATTAAAGTTCTTTAGAGTAAGATTTTTGTATCCTCTTTTCTGAAGTTCATTTGTGATTGCAGAACCAACCATTCCGGAATGACCAGCAATGTAAATTTTCTTGCTCAGATATTTTGATTGATTCGTCATCTATTTATAATCCATAATAAACTGCAAAATAATATTGTTCAAGTGTTTCATCAACAAAACTTAAATCTTCCTGTTGTCTTGAAATATTCTGGTATTGATATCTCAAACGAAAATAAAGGTTGTGAATAAATTCATATTTCGCTTCACCGCCAAGATAAAAATAATTATTTCTCAAACCTGCAAGAAACGGTGGTTGAGGTTGAGTGAATTGGTAATCAACATCTTGTTCTTCTCCCTGCCGGATGTATCTCGTCCAGATAATCGCTTCCA
>JGI20214J51088_10002801_pt1 | contig 11533 bp, 14 predicted proteins | sample WetSurMetagenome_FD_51088 | JGI IMG/M metagenome (IMG submission 51088)
TAAAAGTTGTCTCTCGAAAAAATCAGCACAGGGATATCAAACCTTTGAACACGCTCAATAACATAGGCGTCTGCCCGGTTCGTACAAATGCAGGAAACCTTTATTTGAGCCTCATTTTCAAAGCACTGAATGATGTTTTCAGCATTGGTTCCCGAACCGGATGCAAAGATGGCTAAATTGGGCATACTTTTATAAAATATTATTTATCAATAGTATAGAAACAAAATAAGAGGCAATGAGAGCCGATTCCCAAAGAAAAATAAAAATTTGTTTGGTTTTTCCTTATTATTGCATTTTCTTTGCACAACATTTTTTAAAAATAAAGTAATAATTAAAATTAGGTATTATGTCAGACATTGCATCTAGAGTAAAAGCTATTATTGTTGACAAATTAGGTGTTGATGAAAGCGAAGTAACCCCCGAAGCCAGTTTCACAAATGACTTGGGTGCTGATTCACTGGATACCGTTGAGTTAATCATGGAATTTGAAAAAGAATTCAATATCGGAATTCCCGACGATGCAGCTGAAAACATTGCCACAGTTGGTGATGCCATTAAGTACATTGATGAGAACGTAAAAAAGTAAATTAGTTTTTACAAACACTGTCATTTATGGAGTTAAAACGTGTAGTTGTTACTGGCCTTGGTGCCGTTACTCCCTTAGGTAATAATGTTAAGGATTATTGGAACGGAATAATTAATGGTACCAGTGGAGCTGATTTGATTACTCGTTTTAACACCGAAAATTTCAAAACTAAATTTGCCTGTGAAGTAAAAAATTTCAAAACCGAAGATTACTTTGACCGTAAAGAGCTGAAGAAGTATGACCTTTTTACAGTTTTTGCCCTTGTTGCCGCTGATGAAGCGGTACTCGACTCGGGTATTAATCTGGAGACTGTCAATAAAGATAGGGTTGGGGTAATCTTTGGCTCGGGCATTGGCGGGTTCAATACTTTCCTTAGTGAAGTAGGGGACTATTTTAAAAATAATGCCATTCCCCGGTTTAATCCTTTCTTTATTCCCAAGATTATTTCCGATATTGCTGCTGGTCATATATCCATTAAATATGGGTTCCGCGGACCTAATTACGCAACAGTATCTGCATGCGCCACAGCAACCAATGCTATTATCGACGCATACAATCTGATTCGTTTAGGAAAGGCTGATCTTTTTGTTACCGGAGGCTCTGAAGCCGGCATTTGTGAACCCGGTATCGGTGGTTTCAATGCATTGCACGCATTGTCTACCAACAATGAAGAATACAAAACTGCTTCACGACCTTTTGATAAAACCCGCGATGGGTTTGTTATGGGTGAGGGTGGCGGTGCTCTTATTCTTGAAGAATATGACCATGCCATCAGCAGAGGCGCCCGAATATATGCCGAATTAATAGGTGCAGGTTTATCCGCTGATGCCTATCACATGACAGCGCCTCATCCTGAAGGACTGGGTGCATTGCTCGTGATGAAAAATGCCCTGGAAGATGCCGGTATCGGACCCGATGCTATTGATTATATTAACGTTCACGGAACATCTACACCTCTCGGGGATTTGTCGGAGACAAAAGCCATTGTTACAATTTTTGGTGAACATGCTTACAAGCTGAACATCAGCTCCACCAAATCAATGACCGGACATCTGCTCGGTGCTGCCGGTGCTATTGAGGCTATTGCCGCTATTCTGGCAACCAAATACGATATTATTCCGCCTACAATCAATTTTTCGGTTCCTGACGAGGCCATTGACCCCAAGCTGAATTTGACCTGCAATAAAGCCCAGAAACGAATTGTGAACATAGCGCTTAGCAATACTTTTGGTTTCGGAGGTCACAATACATCAGTGATTTTTAGAAAATATTCCGCTTGACGCAGTGTTAAAATCTCTTATTCGAGCTGATAAGTACCTGTTCCCTCCCGAAAAAAATTTTGTCAGGCAACTTAAACGCATCCTGGGTTTCAGGCCAAGGAAATTTAAGTTGTATCAGCTTGCCTTTGTCCATAAGTCGGCTTCTCATTTCATTTTTAATGATATCAAGGTAAACAACGAACGGCTGGAGTTTCTTGGAGATGCCATCCTTGATTCTATGGTTGCTGAATACCTTTTTCACCGTTTCCCAGAAAAGGAAGAAGGATTTCTTACCCAGACACGTTCAAAAATGGTAAACCGCGACAATCTGAATCATCTGGCAATTAAACTGGGCATAGGAGAAATGATTATTTCCAAAATGTCGAAGGACAATCATAAGTCGGTTTATGGTGATACTCTGGAAGCACTGATCGGAGCGCTTTATTTGGATAAGGGTTATATTAGGACCAAAAAGATTTTGCTGGAGCGGATCATTCAAAGCGATATCAATATCAATCGCCTGTTGACCACCGAGATTGATTTCAAAAGCCGCGTCATAGAGTGGGGTCAGAAAAACAAAAAGTCGGTCAGCTTTACCAGCTTCGAGGAATTTGAAGAGCATACCAATACACCAGTGTTCATCACCCATTTGTTTGTGGTAGACGATGTAGTGGGCAGGGGTAGTGGTTCATCAAAAAAAGAATCAGAGCAAAATGCCGCCCGGCAAGCATTGCAGTTTCTTGAGTAACCCCTGGTGCGTATAAAATAAAATCGTTTGTTTACCTTTGTTCATGATTATTGTGGCATCATGAAACCCGATCCTGTAGAAAAAAAGAAAACCCTTAAGCTCAAAATAGAGGAGCATGCCAATTTTATGGTCACCGGAATTTCGTGCCATGAAAACGACTATCGTTTGGTTTGGGCAATCAACAATCAGCTTAACATGCAGTTTATAAGGGTAGAAAACCTAATTGTCTTTGACCCGAAGACAAGTTTGAATTTGGAATTCAGCCGGTATCTTTATCACGATGAAAACCGGTATCTTAAATATCACCTTATTTCAAACCGTTGTCCCGACGGCTTTCTGTTTCCTATGGTCAGGAATTTTGATTACCTGCTGCAGATCATTGGAGACATGAATGATCAGGAACGCAGGAACGCTGTTAAAAAACTGAAATCTGTTGCGGTAATCTCAGCAGTTTTTATGCTGCCCCTGGAGAAGTTAAAAGGAGTAACGCATATATTGCAAGAGTAACAGATGTTAATGGCTTATTCCACCACTCTTCTCTGTTGCCAGAATCATTTTTATATCCAGATTGCTGCCGATTTGCAATACGTCAACCAGGTCCTGAATTGTTAAAGTGGCATCGGCACGCACAACAATAGTTACGTCGGGCAGTTGCGATTTCACTGCATTCAGTTCCGACTCCAGATCCTGGTACAACACCGGTTTTTCGTCGAGATAATATAATTTCTTACGGGTGATGGACAGGGTCATTTGCTTTTTGGCAATGGTCTGACTCGAATTGGCCTTGGGAAGAAACAACCGGATCACATGAGGATTGGCAAAGGTGGATACAATCAGAAAGAATAGTAAGAGAAAGAACATAATATCATTCAGGGAAGCGGTGGCCACCTCTGCTTTAAAATCGTGCCGTCTTTTAATCTTCATGGCTATTTGCTGACGATGTTCATAAACTCAAACGCTTCCTCCTCAATTTGTGAAATGAACCGGTCAATGCGCATATTGAGTATATGGTAACCGGTAAATGCAATAATACCTACAATAAGCCCGCTTCCGCTGGATATCATTTTTTCATAAAGTCCGCCAGAAATAATTCCAATGCTGATGTTATCGGTTAGGGAAATGCTGTAAAAGATTTTGATAATACCCGAAATAGTTCCGATAAAGCCAAGCATAGGGGCAATACCGGCAATAAGTCCCAGATAACCCAAATGCTTACTGACGTGTGCCACTTCAATATTGCTGGCTGATTCAAGGGTTCCTTCTACTTCTTCGGCAGACTTGCCTACTTTATCAATTACTCGCCGGAATATGTTGGCATAAGATGAATGATCATTGTCTAAATGGGCTCTGGCAGCCTTGATGTCTCCTTTTCTGAGTAGCTCGTTGAAGTAGGCAACATAGCCCGGGTCAATGCCCAGTGACCGCCGGATATCGAGCGACTTTTTAATAATCAGATATATGGAAACAAAGGAAAGCAATACAATGGGGATTAAGATGTAGCCGCCTTTCAGAAACATGGTAAGGAAAGAGATTTCACCCGAACTGGATTTTTTGGTTAATTCCATGGCATATTCAGTACCGGATGCTTGAGCAAGTAATAAAATGTTGCAGATTATACTCATGATTTACTGTTTATCTGGTTTAACGTAAAATGTTCTCTAAAAGCTACAAAAATAATTAAATCTGTATTCTCTGTTCAACTGAGCGGCACAAAATTAACACGTATGGTGAACATGAAATTAATTGGTTTGCCATGCCTCATTGCCGGTTTCCAGGCGGGCATTTCCCTGATGACTTTAACTGCTTCGGCATCAATTAATGGATTAATCCCCCGGATTACCTGAACCTCGCTTACATGACCGGTTTTGGTCACAACAAAACTAAGGTGAACTATACCGTATATTTTCTTTTTCATGGCAGCAGTTGGATAGCGTACATTCCTTTCCACATATTCAGTAGGACTACCGGCCATAAATACAGGCAAACGGTCTACAATTCCGCCCATTCCTTCACCATTGCCTTCAAGGAAGCCGCCAAAAACGGTGCTGTCGTTTATCATACCGAAACCCGGCTCATGCTGTTCCGAATTGTTTTCTTCTTCTTCTTCCTGTTGCTTAAAAGTATCGACCCTGGCGTTTTCTGTAACTCTGAAATTGTGCATCGGATCGGGTTCATTGGCAGCCTTACTGATATCGGGAGTTTCGGGAAGCTGCTTGTTTTGGGCGTAGCCCTGAAGTTCTTCGGGGCTGAGCAGAGAAACATTCGTTTCCTGCGAGAACATGTATTCGCTCCCAAAATACACGTTTTCATCTCCCGCTTTATTCAGATACCAGAAATAGCCCAAGGTAATCAGCAATACGAAGGCAAGGGAAACGGAAAAGCCAATAGCGATTCTGGAATAAAATTTTCTTCTGAGGTCGTAGGAACCATATTCCCGGTTCCTGTTCTCAAAAACCATATCATCCAATGTCTGCTTTTCTCTGGCGGTCATGCTATGCTTTTTCCCCGGTTAACCAAGGTAATAATTAACGCATAAAAGTACATATTGCTTGTTAATTTCATAAAGAAAATATTATTCATGCAATGAATCAAAAGCCCCGTCTATAGACGGGGCCTGTGATGAACCCTAACCTTACCGGTTAAACTAAACAAAAGATGTAATTTCAATCAAAAACAACATTTTCGGGGAAGAAAACTGTTATTCTTCATTATTTGTTTGTATTAGCTAAGTTAGCATTACTTCCTTTTAAGAAAGTCAAAGAACTGTTAAAGATTGTTAAAAAGCTTACATGCAAAACGTTATACAAGTATCTTTGTTTTTATGAGTAAGCGATTTATCTGGATTGTCACAGTTTTTATGGGACTGGCCATGGCATCCTTAATATTGGTTCAGGCTTATTGGATCAAGAATGCCATTCTGGTAAAAGAAAAGCAATTCAATCAGTTGCTGACGCGATCGATGATTGATATTACACATGAGATAGAAAGACTGGAAGTAGCCAAAATCGCATCCCGGTTAAATCGTCCCAAGCTTAACGATACAATGAGAATTGCCCCTGCCGGTGTTGGAGATAATGATTTTCCCAATACAAATAGCGGCATGGAAATAAAGGAAGAGGAAAAACAGGATGGGCAGCAATGGATGAAAGACCGACGTGAATTTGTTGACCGCATAATCAACAATCTGCATTTTGCCCCTCCCGATATAGAAAAAAGATTCAGCCAGTCGGAATTGGAAGAGATTATCCGAAATGTTCTGAGTGAGTCGGAGATTGATTTGCCCTTTGAATATGCCGTTGTTCGGTGGAACAACGACACAGCCTACCGGTCGCCTTTCTTTAAGCCTTTTGCCAATGTTGAATATTACCGGATACAGCTTTTCCCTGATGAGGTGAATCCGAATTACCTGAAGCTGTATTTTCCGGACAAACAGGACTTTTTATTTCAGTCGATCACCTACCTGGCAGGTTCTTCTTTGTTGCTTACCCTTGTCATTCTGGTCAGTTTTGCGGCTACCACAATTTTTATGTTCCGTCAGAAACGTCTTTCAGAGATCAGGAGTGACTTCATCAGCAATATGACCCATGAGTTGAAAACACCCATATCTACCATTTCACTGGCATCCCAAATGCTGGGCGATAAGAGTATCCCCGTAGAATTGAAAAATATAGCCCAGATTTCCAAAATTATATTGGAAGAATGCCGGAGACTGGGGAGTCAGGTGGAGAAGGTTTTACAAACCTCGGTCTTTGATAAAGGGAAATTGAAACTCAGGCTAACCGAAGTGGACATGCATGAAATTATTACCGGGGTGGTGGATAATTTTTCCATACAGGTGAAAAGCAGAAACGGGAAGATCACTACATCGCTGAAAGCAGAAAAGCATGAACTTAAGGTTGATCATGTGCACATTACCAATGTAATGTCGAACCTTTTGGATAATGCCATTAAATATTGCTCCAGGGAGCCTGAAATATTTGTGGAAACCGGGAATAAAATGGAATTTCTGGTAATAACGGTCAGGGATAACGGAATTGGCATCTCACGCAATGATCAGCGGCGCATATTTGAAAAATTTTACCGGGTACCCACCGGGAACATTCATGCAGTTAAGGGCTTTGGATTAGGATTGAGCTATGTGAAAATGATCGCCGAAGCGCACGGAGGATATGTGGAAGTGGAAAGTGAATTATATGAAGGAAGTGCATTTAAAATATTCTTACCTTTAAAAGATATTGATAGCCATGCAAAAGATTAAAATTTTACTGGCAGAAGACGACGAAAACCTGGGAATGCTGTTAAGGGAATACCTAATAGTGAAGTCGTACGATGCTGATTGGTTCATTAACGGAGAGAAAGCCTATAAAAGCTTTGTCAAAAGTCACTACGATCTGTGCATATTGGATGTAATGATGCCCGTGAAAGATGGTTTCACGCTGGCCAAGGAGATCAGAATGACCAATTCCGAGATTCCCATTATATTTTTAACGGCCAAATCGCTAAAGGAAGACATTATTGAGGGATTTAAGTCGGGAGCCGATGATTACATCTGTAAGCCTTTCAGCATGGAGGAACTATTGTTCAGAGTGGAGGCTGTGATCAGGAGAACCAAGAAAGACTTGTCCGGGGCTCCGCAAACGGAATACAAAATAGGGGATTACATGTTTTTCCCCAATACGCAGTTATTGAAACACGGAAATGAAGAACACAAGCTTACTACCAAGGAATCGGACCTACTTAAATTACTGTGTGCAAATAAAAACATGATCCTCGACCGCAATTTTGCCCTGAAAACCATTTGGGTGGATGACAATTATTTCAATGCGCGTAGTATGGACGTGTATATTGCCAAACTCCGTAAATTTCTGAAAGATGATCCCAGAGTACAGATCATCAATGTGCACGGCAAGGGTTTTAAACTTATTGAGAGTTGATAAAACAAAAACGGCGGGGCTTTTAAAGCTCCGCCGTTTTTATATTACATCATTCCACCCATTCCGCCCATTCCGCCCGGGCCGCCCATTGGGGCTGGGGCTTCTTTTTCGGGCTTTTCAGCTACAACGCATTCAGTGGCGAGGAACATTCCGGCTATGGATGCTGCGTTTTCGAGTGCAACGCGGGCCACCTTGGTAGGATCGATAACACCAGCCTTAAATAAGGGCTCGAATTTGTCGTCCTGGGCATTATAGCCATAATCATCCTTGCCTTCTTTTATTTTCTGAACAATTACAGAACCTTCAAGACCGGCATTTTCAACAATCTGACGGGCAGGTTCTTCCAAAGCTCTTTTTATGATGGCAATACCGGTATTCTGATCTTCATTGCTGCCGGTAAGGTTTTCAATAGCTTTGATGGCTCTGATATAGGCAACGCCGCCACCAGGAATAATACCTTCTTCAACTGCTGCACGGGTAGCGCTTAAAGCGTCATCCACACGGGCTTTTTTCTCTTTCATTTCAACTTCAGATGCGGCGCCAACATAAAGAACGGCAACGCCACCTGCCAGTTTGGCAAGTCTTTCCTGAAGTTTTTCTTTATCGTAATCGGACGTGGTTGTTTCCATCTGCGATTTAATTTGCTTGATGCGCCCTTCAATATTCTTTTTGTCACCAGCACCATTCACAATGGTTGTGTTTTCCTTGTCGATCACTACTTTTTCACATTTGCCCAGCATATCAATCTTGGCACCATCAAGGGTGAGGCCTTTTTCTTCGGAAATTACCACACCACCAGTAAGAATTGCAATATCCTCAAGCATTTCTTTTCTTCTGTCGCCAAATCCCGGCGCTTTAACAGCAGCAATCTTCAAAGAACCTCTGAGTTTGTTAACTACAAGGGTAGCCAAAGCTTCACCATCAATGTCTTCAGCAATGATAAGCAAAGGACGACCTTGTTGTGCAATGGGTTCCAAAACAGGCAAAAGATCCTTCATGGTGGATACTTTCTTGTCTGTTAAAAGAATAAGCGCATTTTCCAAAACAGCTTCCATCTTGTCGGGATCGGTGATGAAGTAAGCGGAAATATACCCGCGGTCAAACTGCATTCCTTCAACAACATCAACATGTGTTTCAGTACCTTTTGCCTCTTCAACGGTAATAACCCCTTCTTTTTTCACTTTACCCATGGCTTCGGCAATCAATTTACCGATACTGTGATCGTTATTGGCTGAAATTGAAGCAACCTGCTCAATTTTTGTATTGTCTTCACCAATGGACTGTGACTGTTTTTTAAGATCTTCAATTACAGCAATAACGGCTTTATCGATACCCCTTTTCAGATCCATAGGGTTGGCGCCTGCTGTAACGTTTTTCAAACCAACAGTAACAATTGACTGAGCAAGAACAGTAGCCGTAGTAGTACCATCACCGGCATCGTCATTGGTTTTTGATGCAACCTCTTTAACAAGCTGAGCACCAATGTTTTCAAATGCATCTTCAAGTTCAATTTCTTTTGCAACAGTTACTCCGTCTTTGGTAACCAGAGGAGCACCGAATTTCTTATCCAGTATAACATTGCGTCCTTTGGGCCCAAGGGTAACCTTAACTGCATTGGCCAGCTGGTCAACACCTTTTTTCAGCTGTTCACGAGCTTCAATATTAAATTTTATTTCTTTAGCTGCCATTTTTAAAATGTTTTATAAGGTTCAGGATTATTCAACATACAATATATCAGACTGGTTCATAAGAAGGTAGTCGTTGCCTTCGATGGTTAATTCGGTACCGGAATATTTTCCATAAAGAACTACATCTCCGGCTTTTACAATTACCGGTTCGTCTTTTTTGGGTTCTCCAACCTTAACTACTTCACCTTTCTGGGGCTTTTCTTTTGCAGAATCAGGAATAATAATTCCGCTGGCTGTCTTTTCTTCAGCCGGGAAAGGTTTTATTAAAACCTTTCCTGCATTAACTTTTCCTTTAATATTTGCCATTTCTATAATTTATTTTAGAGTTAAACTTCTTTGTTTAAAGGTTGCAATGCATTTATCGAATTTTATGCCAAAGACAATTTTTTGTTGAAATGTGACAGATAATTGACAATATTTCAGCCCGGTAATGATGTGTTACAAAAATAGCTATTACTTAAGTAACAAAAAATCAACAAAATGTATTCATCGTGACACAGTTTTTTTAAACAAAAAAAAGTGTCAGTAATTATGACATACTGACACTTTGTATTTTTTGTATGTTATTTACAGGCTTATTTTTGGGTTTCCGGTGTTTTATTCTCAGGCTGACCTTGTTGATCAGCAGGTGCACTGGGATAAGCAGGTGCCTGATCGGGAGGAACTATGGCATTTTCAATCTGATCTTTGATTTTTGGTTGTTGCTGAGCCGATGATCCTCTTGGCAGCATCGGGGCAATAACACTCAACACTACCAGAGCTGCAGCAAGGCCCCATGTTGCCTTTTCAATAAAGTCCGCAGTTCTTTTTACACCCATAAACTGGTTTGATGAAGAAAAACTTGAGGCCAAACCACCACCTTTGGGATTCTGAACAAGCACTATAAGCACCAACAGGATACAAACAAAAATAATAATGCCTATGATAAGTCCGTACATATTACTTGATTTATTGTTTATTCAATAATTTTCTAACCACTTCAATTTGATCCGCAAAGTAATTACTTTTTTCCGGATATTTCAAAATTAATTTTTCGTAAGCAAAGATGGCTTTGCTATAATAGCCCTGCTTAATGTATATTTTGGCCAGTGTATCGGTAAATATTCCATCATGTTCTTTTACGCTGTCTTCGGAAATATCTACCTGCGGTTTATCTTCCTTTCGGCTTTCAATACGGGGACTGGTTTCAATAAATTTTTCAATCAGGGTTTTGTTATCGGGCTTCTGCTCAGCTGGCTTATCAGTTGGTTCCAGATCCAGGGTAAAAATATCGTTTTCTTCTGTTTCAGATGCTCCTGTATCATAGACTGCTCCAATGTCAAGGCCAATCTCAGGAACAAGCTCGGCTTCATTAGGATCCATAATTTCCAGTTCCTCCAACTGCAAGGTTAGCAGATTTGAGATATTATTGCGTAATGAAGAAACTGTATTTTCAGGTTTTTCGGTAATTAAAGCGGGTTCTGCCATTTCCGGCTCCGGCACTTCTTCTTCCAGTTCCGAAACCTCATCAACAGGTTCCTCTAACGGGAAGAGCAAATCATACAATATTCTGCGCTCAGTAACATAAGCAGAGGTTGTTTCAATCTCCTTCCTGTAGTCGGGATGACCGAGAAGAAATTTATTCTTCAGGGTAAGCAAACGGACCGTTTGAAAAAAAGGATACAAGTCCCTGATCTGTTCAAGCTCCTTAAGCGTTTGCTCGTTGAGCAACGCTGAATGTCTGTAGTATTTTATTATATCGGCTTTTTGCATATATTTTTAACTACCAGTTTACAAAAGCCCGTTTATATATATCATCCATAATCTCCTTCAATATCTCATCGGTAAGATCAGCCTTTACACTTTCAAAATTCTCTTCCACACCGTACGTCCGGTAACGGCTGAAACTACTCTCAAAATCAAGCTTGGGGTTGACGTTACACGAAAATTTCACTTTAACGGTGATGATGAATTTGTTTTGTGATGCCTGATCTCCTGCCACAACCGTAGAAGGTACACTGGGTTCATAGCCACTGATTACCGCCTCAAACTCATTGTCGGCATTGTTGTTGACCATGATCAGGTTGGTGTTTTTTTGCATATAATCCTTAAGTGCCTCAGTAACCTGTTGACTTAATCCTGGTTCCACAATGCGTGCCTGATTCTCAACATATTGAACAGAAAAAGTTTTTCCTTCAACCGAGCCTCCCTTTGTAGAGTAGCTAACGGTAAAACATGAATTACACAGCAAAAACACTGATAAAATCATGAGCATGGCGGTTATAGAATGACCTTTGGATATGTGCATATGCTATTCAATATTGTACTCCTTAATTTTC
>JGI20214J51088_10002802_pt1 | contig 11532 bp, 6 predicted proteins | sample WetSurMetagenome_FD_51088 | JGI IMG/M metagenome (IMG submission 51088)
GTATATCGATATCGCTGGCCGGTCCCGCCGTAGCTGTTTTGGTGCTGCCAAACAGGTACAACGCTTTCACTCCGAACTTCTCGCCATCGAGCCGCGATGCCAGATATTCCGCCATCCGCAGGCGCCACGGCCAGTAATTATCGGAGTGCAACTCGCTATATCTTGTTCTCTTTTCCCCGGTCTCAGGGCTTGATTTCGGTTGAGCTAATATTCCGATTGCCTCTCCCAGTTCGGCATTCATCAAAATCTGCAGAACCCTGCCATCGGTTACCGACGGTACATCGATTAGACGAATCGTATCCATCAGGTATGCGAACTCCGGCAGTATTTCGGGGAAGAGGTTCGGCGAATGGCGGAAGAAGCTTTCGTTGAATATCACTCCGGCGTCATCCGGGTACAGTGGTAAATACCGAATATTCGCCTCCACCAGATCCTGGAAGAAATGGGTGCCAAACGATAGATCGGGCACATAATTTCCGCTCTTGCGAGCCACCTCTATCAAGACCGCCGTATTGTTGATATCGGAATAGGTGACATTGATTCCCAGTTTGATATCTCCGCGGCTTCCCCATCGTCCCGGGCCAATCAAAATAAATTGACGTTTCGGCAGAAGCATATTGAGCTTGCCGACTGCCCGTCCGACAGCCAATAGTGTCGCCCTGTCTGTCAGATTCTGATAGCTGGTGGGTTCGATATATACTATATGCGTAATCTCCGGCACCTTCCCATTCGAAACAAAGCGATTGGCGGTAAAGACAATTCGCTCTTCCGGTATATCCTTGGGTATCGGCGATGCCACATTCTCCTGAGAATGGCTTTGGGGACGGCACTGCAGCAGATAAAAATTGCGCCCGTCGCAGGCAAACTCGATATCGACCGGCGTTCCCATCTTCTCCTCGAGAATTTTAAGCATCAACTGAATACGGGCTAAGAATGGAGAATTGGTGAACAGCCCGTCGAATGTGACTACCAGATTTCTGGCGTCGATATCCAACCCCAATCCGCTGAGCGGCGAAATATGAAAATCCTTCAGTACCGACATTACCTGATTAAGCCCTGGGTAATCGAGTCCGATTTCGCTTAACAACGCCGAAATTTCCACTGACTCGAATGAATTGTTTTCGAGATTGATAATATCGATCTTCTTCGGCGAATACCGGCTTATCTCTTCAGGAGTAATATTCACCCTCAGTCCCGGCTGACCGGGGGAGACCAGCACCGGATAATCATCGCTCAATCTATCTACCGCTCTCGTGCCCAAACCCGGCACCAGACGGACCAGCCCGTCCTCGCGGCTGATTCGCGGCGACCAGCGAAATTCGTTGCGGCTGAACGCCACACCGGCGTAGGCAGGGAAGAAATATTTCCCGATCCTGGTGCCAACCACTTCCTGAATCATGATTCCCATCTCTTCATGGAAATCGAGCAATCCTCGCTCGGCGCGATATTCTATGGGATCTGGCCCAAACACCGATGCGTAAACCTCGGCAATGGCGTCGAGCAGCGCCTCCAGCCGGTTTTCTTTGGAGCCTTGATTGGCCAGGAATAAGCTCTTGTATTTTCCAGAGAATGCCGCTCCGATTCTATCCTCGAGCAAACTCGAGCTTCTTACAATCAATGGGCATTCGCCGAATTCATCGAGCGCCATCGAGAGACCTTGNACTACTTCTGGCGGGAAAGTGGCGTTCTTAAATGTCTGCACGATATTCGGATACTCGGTTCTTACCTGCGACACCTCTTTGTATTTCTGATCGATTACCTCTTCGAAATTATTCAGGTTCACGAAATAGAGGTTAACATCGGATGTAATATACCAAGTTTTGGGTACCCGGAATTCCGCCAGAAACTTCTGCTCTTTGCACGATTTTTTGAGAATTTGTGTCGCTAAAAATAACCCGGCGCTCTTTCCGCCGAGTTTGCCGTAACTTTCGGGAGTGAAGATTACGTTGCTTATTACATCGTAAAAATCATGCACATCGATAAAATTCTTGGCGATATTGATGAACTCCAGTTGCTCCGAGAAGAATCTTCGAATCAGGGAAACTACCACACCATTCTTGGTCGGCATTGGCAAATCGAGCCCCTCAGGCGCCATTCGCTGGTAACGTCTGATTGCTTCTACAACCTCGGCCACCGGGCTGTTTAAGTTGAGAAGAGCCTTGAGCAGGAAACTTAACTTATCTTGTTGAATCCAGCGCTGTATAAACGATAGAATATCATCCGATGGCAGATGTTCGGCGGCTATCTCAAATGTCTCATCGCTCAGGAAATCGTTCGATGTCAGTATCGCCGCTTTGCGGTAGGGTACATTGCTTTCGATTAGCGAATCAGCATCCGGGGCTTTACCGTCGGGGCTATAATACAGCACCAGCTTCTGGGCTTCCTCGACACCTGTCCAGCAGAGGTAGTTGAGCATCTTATGCGAGATGCGGAAAAATAGAATCCGGTCAGTTTTTCGGAGCAGTTCCAATAGTATTCGCCATTCCGCTTTATGACCGATTAGCTTAACTTCAGGTGTGGTTTTGGCCTTTGCGAACGCTTTCCTCATATTCTGATAGGCTATGAAATTTCCGAGTCTGTCTGATATCGTCGAAAGTAGCTTGACTTCTTCTTTAAAGAACGGTCCGTAATCATGTATCGGGAAGCTCTTGGTGTAGTAGACAGAAATACTGCCTATTATTCTTTCCAGAGCTATAATATCTTTATGAAGTACCCAGGGCGTCTCGTGGAAATCCTCGGAGAGGTACATGAAATCCTGCAGTACTATCTTGGCCCGGCAATTTTCGGGATGTTGCCAGCCAGGGGGAATAACCTCGATGATCCCCTTACAGATATCCCCGATAGGAGTATCCGGCTCGAACAGCAATTCTTCTACCTTGTAAAGGCAGCTTAGCTCCTTGGCTCTTTCCCTGAGGGAATAGACAAGTTTCTCGTCGGGTCTCTCATCCTTCATGATAAATGACACCTCTACCGTTGGCTCCATCGATTTTCACCTGGAGCGGTCTATCTAATTTTATATGGCGAACATAACCGGTTTCTTGTACTGCCGGCTTACTGTTTAGCCATTCCCAATCAATTTTATACTTGCTCTTACGCGGCATCGAAAAATACCCCACCTGCGAACTAATTACATTGTGGAAGAAGTGCGATCCCTGAGACAACTCCACACTCATCTCCGGCAGCGAGGCCTCGACTATGACTTTGGCGCCGGAGATCTGCCACCAGTTAACAGGAATCCCGAACGGCGGATCTGTTGTCCCCAGCCTGCCGTACACAATCAAAAGATATTGAGCGCCATCGGCTATCAATTGATGATTAACATGCTCCAATTCGGATGATATTATCCGGCTCTCGGCTTCGTTGAATACCCCGCACGTCAAGTAAACTACATTAGAGATATTACTCATACTTCCGTTCCCAAGAACGTCTTCCGATGCCACCAGAATATTCGATTTGTCGAGATCCTCCAACGGTACATTTACCATCGCTTTCGAAACGAACATCGGACGGACCTGCAAAAATCCGAATCGCGCCGGCGTTCCCTTTTGGGGATCGATTGTCATCGCGAATTCGATCTCCACCTGATGTCCCGTAGTCTCTTCGCAAACTTTAAGAAGATGTTTGACCAGTTTGTTGAGCGGAATATCCTCTAAGTCCAGTATCGGCGCGAAAGTCAGTATTCTGGGGCCGGGATCGCCCATGCCTATGCTTAATCTGTCGTTTTGATAATCATAGGTTGAAACCAGATATTTTAATACCTGATCTTTTTCCGCGTCCTGAAGATCGGCTGTCAGCAGGTATTCGGTTTCGTGGATAGGATCGTGTTCCGGCGGCTTGCCCATATTGACCGCCCAGAGTTGTGTCTGGGTGGCCTTAAGCATTTCTATTAAGTTTATATACGGGGGAAAGGCATGCGGAAATGTAGGGGAGTAATTCCAGCATTTACCGCTATCGACAATCGTCTTTCCCAAGCCCAACGCCAGACTCACTATGCCGTCCTCGGGCCGGGCATTGCCCGTACGGTAATAGTTGTATGACCTGGCCACTCCCGAAATTTCCGGATAGTAGCGATCGCCATATCGGTGTCCTACAACTTCCTGTATGATCACCGCCATCTTTTCTTCTTCAACCACCTGCCCGGTAGTGGCGATATAATCTTTAGCTTCCTTGAAAAATGTCGATGCGTATACAAATTTTATAGCGTCGACCATTACCTTGAACCTGGCATCGGGATCGAATTGATTATTAGGGACCATCTTGGTTCCATAGACACCCGCAAATGGCTCATGCAGGGCATCCTCGAATAAACTCGAAGATCGGATTGCTAACGGAGCCTTGGTGTTCTTGCTGATCGTCATTAGATCGCCTACGACATCTGCCGGTAAATCAGCTCTCACAAATTCCGCGGCGATTTCATCATCGCGAGCATCCGAGAGAGCGATATCGTAAAGTTTATTCTGGCTCATGAACTGATCGAAAACGTCTGTCGCCAGTACGGTCATTGTGGGTATACCCACGGTGATATCGGGAAACATCTTAGGATCTATTTTCGATATCAGCGAATCTTTGATAAAGGCCAGACCGGAGGCCTTTCCGCCGATTGAACCGGAACCGATATAGGTGAATATTCCCGAGGAGTCTACTAATTTACGGTCGAACTGCGTTAAATTCGCCAGAGAAGAGCTATCTGTTTTTTTTATCATTTCGCTTCCTTATAGGGAACTTGCCATCCTTATAATAAGAAGGGGATAGGGCCGTCAAGTTAATTCCGTTCCCTATCCCCTATGAAGCTTCGGCGATATGTAAGCCATCCGCGCCGATTCGGATTAAATCACAGTCGTATAATAGATCTTATACCCAACCGCGATCTCTGCAGGCCTGAGCAACACGGCTGATCGCTATCAGATAAGCCGCGTCGCGCATATAGATTTTACGCTTCTGGGCCAGTTCGCGGACCGCATGGAACGCCGATGTCATCTTGACATCAAGCTTCCCAAGGACCTCGTCCTTTTCCCAGTAATAGTTCATGTTGCACTGAACCTGCTCGAAATAACTGCAGGTCACGCCGCCGGCATTGGCTAAAAAGTCTGGAATCATGAAAATGCCGCGCTCGTGGATAACCTTGTCGGCTTCCGGAGTTGTCGGGCCGTTGGCGCCCTCGGCGATAATTCTGACTTTTTTGCTGATTTTATTGACATTCTCGCCGGTGATTTGATTCTCGATAGCGTTCGGCATAAGGATATCGACATCCTGCTCGATCCAGGCGGTGCCGGGAAGTACTTCATATCCCAGTTCCTTGGCTTTGCCCTTATCGATTCCGCCGAAACGGTCTGTGATTGTCAATAGCGCGTCGGGATCGACACCGTCCATCTTACGGAACGAGTACGATGTTTGATCGTTCTGGTCCCAGCAGGATACACAGATCACCTTGCCGCCGATTTGCTGATACAGCCTGATGGCATACTGAGCTACGTTACCGAAACCCTGGACGCTGGCGACTGTATTCTCGGGCTTGATGCCCATGTCTTTCAATGCTTCGCGCACCGTGTAAATAACACCGTAACCCGTGGCTTCTGTACGGCCCAAGGAACCGCCCATGCCTACCGGCTTGCCGGTGATAAGACCGGGGGCTTTCTCGCCGCTGATCTTTTCGAATTCATCGAGCATCCAAAGCATATGCTGGCCGTTGGTCATGACATCGGGGGCCGGTACATCGGTATACGGTCCGATATTTCTGGCTAACTGACGGACCCAACCGCGGCAAATCTGCTCTTGCTCGCGAGCGCTAAGGTTGTGCGGATCGCAAACCACGCCGCCCTTGCTGCCGCCGAGAGGAATATCTACTACCGAACACTTCCATGTCATCCACATAGAAAGAGCGCGGACCGTATCCACTGTCTCTTGCGGGTGGAAACGAATGCCGCCCTTGCCGGGGCCTCTGGCGTCATTGTGCTGGATACGGAAGCCGCGGAATATCTTTACTTTCCCATCATCCATTCTGACAGGAATACTGAATTGATACTCTCTCATGGGATTACGCAGCAATTCCCTAGTGCCTTCATCCAGATTCAAGAAATCGGCCGCTTTGTCAAACTGCATCTGTGCCATGACAAAGGGATTAAAGGCTTTGCTACTCATCTATTATCTCCCTTCAAAACGTTATTATTGCAGAAACTCGAGCAACCAAACTCGTTATTATGTTTGGCTGGGTAAAGAGTCTTATTTATACATGCGGGAACCGCCAAATTACTGCCCAAATCACTGAAATTACTTCGGTTCGCCTTTATCCATCGCATTTCTGCATTTGACTTAACATAATACCGCATGTGAAAAAAATAACTTATCTCCGTCTTCTTGTCAAGCTTATTGCATCTTTTTGTTAATAAGATTACGGAGACTTCAGGCAAAAGATTCCATAAAAGTCTCTTATGCCTGATTATTATACTTTTCGTCCTTGAACCTCCTTTGGGCATTGAATTTACATACCTTTATTATTGAAATTAGTCCTTGTTTTCCCCTATTTTCTATCGGATATTATATATCCGGCTGGAAAATAATGGTACAAAGTTGAAGCGGAAACAAGTAATTTTATAAACTTTTATTTAATAAGGTATTAGCGGGTCGCCTTATCAACTAAACTGATGAAAGGGCTTAATTTGAAAATCGACTTGATAATGAGGAAGATATTTTACGGTTTAGGGATATTAGCAGTCTGCTATTTCATTCTCCTGATACCTTATGAAAGCAAATATGAACCCATTATAGCTTCCAGGACACCTTTTATCTGGAATCGAGACTACTATTGGAATTCCCTCGAGCAGCAGTTCAATAGCGTCAAGAAAGAACCGCTTTCACTATATTCCAAAATCGATAGCGGCCTTGCCAAGGCCGATCTTCTCCTGATGATATTGCATGAGAATCAATTCTCACCGCAGTCGCAGATTATCGATTCTCTCGAATCGGTCATCTTCCAATTAGGCCCGGAACTGGCCGCCAAGCCCGACCGACTCGCTGATTATAAACGTATCATATACGAATCGCGGAGACTGCTTAAAATTGAATCGCGAGACTGGGATATGAACTCTCAGGTTTCGCGCCACTCGCTTTACCGCCTGCTCTATGGCGGACGGGCCGCTGTCGAGGAAGTCATGCTGCAGTCGTCTCCGGATTCAATGGCGGAGATAGAGCTGATTACCGATGAGCCGTCGCAAACTCCTTCGGCTAAGCTTCGGGGGCAGACAATCCATAGCGGTGATATTCTAGTCTCAAGAGGCGGCGCCGCCACCTCGGCTTTAATCTCCCGAGGAAACGATTACCCCGGCAACTTCTCCCATGTTGCGCTGGCCTATGTCGATTCTGCAACCGGCAGGTTATCCATTCTCGAAGCCCACATTGAGAAGGGAGTGACTATCTCTGAGCCGGACCAATATCTCAATGACACCAAACTGCGGATTATGATTCTTCGTCCGAGGTCTGATTTGCCGCAATTGATATCAGATCCTCAAATTCCACACAAAGCCGCAAAATCCATGTATGATCGCGCCCGACAAGGCCATATCGCCTATGATTTCGAAATGGATTTCGCCGATCCCTCGAAACTGTTTTGCTCCGAGGTGGCATCATCCGCCTATCGAAATGTCGGAATTGCCTTATGGATGGGGCTTTCGAGTATATCGAGCAAGGGAATAGCCTCCTGGCTTAGCGCTTTCGGCGTCAGGCATTTCGAAACTCAGGAGCCATCAGATCTTGAATATGATCCCCAGCTTATTGTAGTGGCCGAATGGCGCGATCCGGCTACGCTCTACAAAGACCATCTCGATAACGCCCTTATCGATGCCATGCTGGAGCGCTCCGAAAGGGGAGAGGAGCTTAAATACAATTGCTTTCTNCTGCCATTCGGCCGTATCGCCAAAACATATAGCGCGATTCTCAATATGTTCGGCAAATTCGGCCCCATACCGGAGGGCATGTCCCCCGAAGCCGCGCTTCGCAACAAACGCTTCTCCGCGGCCCACGCAAAATCCAAAGAAATCCTGCTCTCGTTAGCGGATAAGTTCGAAAAAGAAAACGGCTATCGTCCTCCTTACTGGGAGTTGGTTAAACTGGCGGGAACGGCAGTCAGGGAAGAAGGTACGTTTTACACATTACAATGAACGTTATCCGATAGCTAATGATTTCCAACCTGGTACTCTCACGATCAGCATTTGGCGATAATATCGAGGTTGCGGCAGGTATTAAGCTTCCGTGACCTGCCGCCTTTCGCTTTAGAGACATATTAATCCACGACATTCCACCTATATTATTATTCAAAATTTGATATTGACAAGCATATTCAGAATGCCTATCTTGCCGTCCAATTGGGCCGGTCGGCTGTATTCAAATCAACAAGTATAAATATCTATTTTTAACTTTAGTCTGACATTCAGTATGCAAACCATAATTAATCGAAAGGAGTCATTCGTGAACAAACGTAATATTTTAGCAGTCATTGCCATTATGCTTATAGGAGCAACCCTGGCCGGATTCGCAATCGCCGATGATAAAAAGCCCTCAATGGAAGATATGATGGGGGCTTATGCCAAGTATATGAATCCCGGCCCGCAGCATAAGTTGCTCGAGCCTGTGATTGGCAGTTGGGATTGCGTCTCCAGAATGTGGATGAATCCTGATTCTCTGCCTGCCGAATCCAAATCTACCGGTGAAAGCAGGTGGATTCTCGGCGGACGCTTTATCCAGGAAGATGCATCCGGCGATATGATGGGAATGCCTTTTCATGGGATGGGACTCACGGGATATGATCAAATCAATCAAGAATACATCAGCATCTGGGTTGATGAAATGTCGACCTCGATGATGGTTAGCCGCGGCCAGATGGATGCTTCGGGCAAGGTCCTCACTATGTATGCTACCTGCAAGGATCCTATGGATGGTATGAAAGAGAAAACCTATAAGATGGTTACCACTATTATCAGCAATGATAAGCATACCATGGAAATGTATGAGCCGGGCCTTAATGGCAAAGAGAAGAAATCTTTCGATCTCACCTATACTCGCAAAAAGTAATTCTCTATTTATCTTAGCATTCAGCCTGCCCGAATAATTTTAGTTCGGGCAGGCTTTATTTTTTATGGTACAGGCATTTAGAGTCTGACAATCATATAGAACTTTTTCCATGTTCTGAAATCATGAACTTTCGAGCATACAATCAATATTATTTGAACATTCAACGCCAAACCGGAGTTATTGATACTAATTGAGAAACAATAAAATCGGCATAATTGAATCGAGGATAAATGACACTCAAAGATAAACCGAAAAACCTGGGCGAGCTGAAACAATCCGGATGGCAAACCCGCACAGTCAAGGAAGAAATGCGTCAGAACCTGCTGGCAAAAATCAAATCCGGCAAACCGCTGTTCGATGGCATTGTCGGCTACGAGAGCACCGTGGTCCCGCAGCTTGAGAACGCCATTCTCTCACAGCATAATTTCATCCTCCTGGGGCTGCGCGGTCAGGCCAAGAGCCGTATCATCCGTCAGTTGTTCTCGCTACTCGATGAGTATATCCCGGTCATTCCCGGTACACTCCTCAATGAAGACCCATTGAATCCCATATCGCCTAAGGGCAAAGCGCGGGTTCTCGAATTCGGCGATTCTCTTCAGATCGAGTGGCTGCATCGCGCCGAACGCTACCATGAAAAGCTGGCTACTCCCGATGTTTCCATCGCCGATCTCATCGGCGATATAGATCCCATCAAGGCCGCCCGCGAGAAACTCGATATCTCCAATGAGGAGGTCATTCATTGGGGTATCATCCCCAGAACCAATCGCGGTATTTTCGCCATCAACGAACTTCCCGATTTGCAGCCGAGAATCCAGGTCGGCCTTTTGAATATCCTGGAGGAAAACGATATTCAGGTACGCGGTTTTCCTCTGCGCGTCCCACTCGATATGCTTCTTGTCTTCACTGCCAACCCCGAGGATTACACCAACCGCGGCAATATCATTACTCCGCTGAAAGACCGTATCGATTCCCAGATTATCACTCACTACCCGCGTTCCGTCGATGAGGGCAAGGTCATCACTGCCAGTGAAATCAAACACAAGGGAGTCGGCATCGAGATTCCTGAGTTCATCCGCGATCTTATCGAGGAGGTTGCCTTTCAGGCTCGTGGCAGCGAATATGTCAATCAAACATCCGGCGTCTCTGCCCGCGTCTCGATTTCAGCCTACGAAAATTTCCTTTCCAATATCGAGCGCCGCGCCTTGAAAAACGGCGACAATGATTTCTTCCCCCGTATGTGCGATATCTATTCCATTATCCCCGCTATCACCGGCAAAATCGAGCTTGTCTACGAAGGTGAGCAGGAGGGGCCGCTTCTGGTCAGCTATAACCTGATCGGCTCCGCCATAAAATCGGTATTCAACCGCCATTTCCCCAAACCAAGCAAAGAACGAGCCCATGCCGATAAACGCGATGACGGCAACCCCTATGAGGCTATCACCGATTATTTCTCTTCCGGCAAACGCCTTGAAATCTCCGACAGGTTGCCGTTTGGCGAATACAAGAATCGTCTGGAATCAATTGCTGGACTCAAGGAAGTTGTGCGGAAATATTTCAAGTCCGAGAGCGAACGCGAGATGCTTCTTCGTATGGAATTCGTGCTGGAGGCCTTGCATCAGAACAATATGATCTCGCGCGAAATGCACGATTCCATGATTCAATACTCCGATGTCTTTTCAAAGATGCTAAGCGGCATGGGAGGCCTGCAGTGAAATTTGTTTACTCCGAATGGGATGACGAACTCTATTCCCGTCTGCAGCAGATGAAAGACCTGATGGCGATTTTCAATTATCTGCTGGTGCGCTTAAGCGGCGATGTTGAAGAAACTCTGGCTCTCATGGAACGCCTTCAGAAAGAGGGGTTGCTCGATTCCGGGTATGATATCGAGGAATTCAAAAGAAAGCTTCAGGATAAAAAAATTGTCGAAACCACCAGAGCCGGGATGAAACTGACATCCAAAGGCGAGCAATCAATCCGCCGCGATGCGTTCGAACTGATGTTCAACAAGATGAAAGGCCACGGCAAGGGCCAGCATCTCATGCCCAATGAGGGCGGCGCCAATGAGGAATGGCTTCCCGAGAAACGCTCTTACAACTTCGGCGATAATATGCAAGCGATAGATTACAGCCACTCGCTATTCAATTCCATCAAACGCACCAGCGATCTTGATTTCAATCTTACCGAAAACGATCTGGAAGTGTTCGAATCGGAGAAAACCACCTCCTGCGCAACCGTCCTCATGATCGATATCTCCCATTCCATGATCCTCTACGGCGAGGATCGCATCACGCCCGCCAAAAAGGTCGCTATGGCTTTTACCGAATTGATNCTCACCAAATATCCCAAGGATGATCTTTCCATTGTNCTCTTCGGCGATGANGCCCGCGAAGTTAAGATAAAAGATATTCCCTACATAAGTGTTGGCCCTTACTACACCAATACTCAGGCGGGGCTGCGGATGGCTCGAAA
>JGI20214J51088_10002803_pt1 | contig 11531 bp, 9 predicted proteins | sample WetSurMetagenome_FD_51088 | JGI IMG/M metagenome (IMG submission 51088)
AGACAAAAGAGGTAAAGTCGATTTTAAAGGGACATCCTGGAAAGCTGAATCAAACACAGAAATAAAAGCCGGACAAACAGTAATTATTTTAGAAAAAGAGAATTTTTTATTAAAAGTAGAACCTAAAAAATAAACGAAATGGATGGATCAAGCATGACTTTTATTCTAATCGGTGCAATATTTCTTTTATTCATACTTATTGCATCAATGGTTAAAGTTGTTCCTCAAAGAACAGCTATAATTGTGGAGAGACTTGGAAAATACCGGGCAACATTCACAGCCGGTTTCCAGATTCTTATCCCTTTCTTCGATAAAGTGCGCTACAGGCACACCCTTAAGGAACAGGCAATTGATGTTGCCCCTCAGATCTGTATCACCCGCGACAATATTGCTGTTGAGGTTGATGGTATTCTTTATCTTCAGGTTCTGGATCCCCAGAAAGCCTCATACGGAATCGACAATTACAGGTTTGCATCTGTTCAAATTGCCCAAACAACAATGAGAAGTGTAATCGGGAAACTTGAACTTGACAGAACTTTTGAAGAACGCGAAACAATCAACGTTTCTATTGTTGATGCTGTCGACAAGGCAAGTGAACCGTGGGGTGTAAAAGTAACCCGATATGAAGTTAAGAATATTTCACCTCCTCAGAGTATCAAAGATGCAATGGAAAAGCAAATGAGAGCTGAAAGGGAGAAAAGAGCTGTTATTGCTGAGTCAGAGGGAACAAGACAGGCAAAGATAAATAATGCTGACGGAGATAAACAAGAGTTTATACTGAAGTCAGAGGGTGAAAAACAGAGACGTATTAATGAAGCTGCCGGTCGTGCTTCTGAAATTGAGCAGGTTGCCGTTGCTACNGCTAACGGGCTTAGAGCTATATCAAAAGCNATCTCTGAGGAAAATGGTCTTAATGCAGTAAACCTCAGAATTGCAGAGCAGTATCTTAATGCTTTTGCCGGACTGGCTAAGACTAACAATACAATGATACTTCCTTCCAACCTTTCAGATATTGCCGGGGTAGTTGCAACCGCAACTTCGGTATTTAATGAGGTGAAGGATAAGAAGAAGTAGAAAAAAAGGCTATAGAGGCTATAGAGGCTGTAGAGGCGGATTGTTTATAAAGCCTTTTACAGCCTTTATTACATCTATAGCCTTTAAAGCCTATACCCCGTGTTCCGTCCTCATAATGATCTCATTCTGCAGATCCTCACCGAGGTCGTTAAAATAATCACTATAACCTGCAACCCGTACAATCAGATCACGATATAATTCCGGATTTTTCTGAGCANTCCTGAGAGTTTNCGCATTTACTACATTGAACTGTATATGATGACCATTGAGCTCGAAATAACTTCTGATTAGCGCAGTAAGACANTTATAGCTTTCCTCATCCTCAAAAAACTGCGGAGTAAATTTCTGGTTCAACAATGTTCCTCCGGTCTGCAGATGATCTATTTTTGAAGCAGATTTTATCACAGATGTTGGTCCATGCTTATCAACNCCCTGTGATGGNGATATCCCTTCTGAAAGAGGTTTGAATGCTTTGCGGCCATCGGCAGTAGCACCTGTAACGCTTCCGAAATAAACATGCGAGGTAGTCGGAAGCATATTTATCCTGTGAATTCCTCCTCTGGAGTCAGGCTTACCGTTAACTGCATAATAAAATATCTTAAAAACCGACACAGCCAGCTGATCGGCGTAATCATCATCATTTCCGTATTTTGGTGTGTCATATATACAATCGTGCTGTATCTGTTCATGTCCAATGAAATCATTCTCCAAAGCCTTTATCAGCTTGGCCCAGGAGAGTTTTTTTTCGTCATAAATATTATACCTGATGGAAGTAAGGGTATCCGTTACAGTGCCAAGACCAACACCCTGTATATAAGTAGTATTATATCTTGCTCCACCGTTATTATAATCCATTCCATTACAAATGCAATCTTCAACAAGAAGTGAAAGAAATGGTACCGGCAGCCAGGTAGCGAAAGTTTTCAGGATTACATTATTGCCACGTATCTTAATATTAATCAGATAGTTAACCTGTTCCCTGAACGCATCCATAAGATTGTCAAACGAATTGTAATCAAATCCATAACCTGTTTTCAATCCCACCTGTATGCCTGTTCTGGTATCGAATCCATTGTTCAACGTGAGTTCGAGTACCTTGGGGAGATTGAAATAACCGGTGAGCCAGTAAGCTTCAGTGCCAAAAGCTCCTGTTTCGACACATCCCGACGCACCTCCATTCCTTGCGTCCACGATATTTTTACCTTGTCTAAGAAGTTCCTGAATGATGGCTTCTGTATTGAAGCATGATGGTTGTCCAAAACCGGTGCGAATAATATCAAGAGCTTTATGAACAAAACTGTCAGGATTCTTTTTGCTTATCTGAACCATTGAGCCGGGTTGAAGAATCCGCATCTCCTTTATCACATCGAGAATAATATAGGATATTTCATTAACAGCATCTGTGCCATCAGGCTTGACACCGCCCAGGTTAATAAGGCAGAAATCTGTGTAAGTGCTGCTCTCTGAAGCAGTAACTCCCATTTTGGGTGGAGAGGGATGATTATTGAATTTGACCCAGAAACAACCTAAAAGATCAAATAATTCCTCTTCAGAAATATTCCCTTCCTCTTTTTCTTTTACATATACAGGGTAAAGATGCTGGTCCAGGCGCCCGGGATTGAAAGAGTCCCATGGATTAAGTTCTGAGATCACACCAAGATGGATAAACCAGTAATGCTGGAGCATTTCATGGATCGTTTCAGGGGCATTTGCCGGCACTTTACGGCAGACTTCCGACATCTTCCTTAGTTCAAGCTTCCTTTTATCATCAGCAGTCAGGTAAGAGAGTTCTTCTAATTCATCAGCATAACGGGTTGCATACATGATAATAGCATCGCATGCAATATCCATTGCCTTCAGTTCTTCTCTCTTGTCAGAAGCCTGAGGATCATTGAGATAATCAAGTTTAAAAATGTTTTCGGCTACTTCCTCCTTTAAGCTGATAAATCCTTTCTGGAACATCTTGTACCCCAAAACAGTATGCCCCATTGACCTCTGTTCCTGGAATTCTGTAAATATTCCGGCATTATATGCACTAATCCATTCCGGAGTCATAAGGCTCCATATCCTGGTACGATTGCATTTTCCGGTCCAGTATGGTATGATCTGATCCCTGTAAACGCTCCTGGTTTCCTTATCGACTTTAAATGATATCTTTTCTCTTGAGTTAAGAATATCCAGATCTTTAACAGAATGAAGGCTTATCTCCGGATATGTTGGCGTTTCCTTTGGCGCAGGTCCTCTTTCTCCTACGATTAATTCTCCTTCTCCAATATAGAGTTTCTTGTTTCTCAGAAGAAACTCAAAAGCTTTTGCCCTCTTTACGGGAATTGAAAGTTCACTGGCTTCATCGCTTTTATAAAATTGTGTAATAAGCAAGGCACGCTCTGAAGAGAGCTTCTCAACAGCGTTCAGACTATCTTCCCTTAACTTTTTTACTCTTTCAGAAATTATCATAATGTCTTACCCTCCTATTTTAACTTTAATTCCTGTTTCCTCAAGAAATGCTTTCAGGTTATACATCCTTTCTGAAGAAGGAGGTTTAATACTGCCCATTTTAGTCGGAATATTGAACTTTTTATATTTTGTTATCCCTATCTTATGGTACGGAAGTAAGCTGATCTTTTTCAGGTTTTTGCATTTTAACCCGACAAGAAATGCTTTCACTTTTTCAAGGTTCCCGGGATCATCATTCAGACCGGGGATAATGGGGATCCTGAGAATAGTGTCTTTCCCACTTTGAAGAATCATCTGAAAATTACTTAATATCAATTCATTAGATACACCTGTATACAAAATATGTTTTCTCTCATCAAGGTGTTTAATATCGAACAGAAAAAGATCTGTAAATGGTATAATAGTTTCTAAAATCTCCGGATTAAAATATCCTGAAGTATCTATAGCTGTATGATAGCCATTTTCTTTACATTGCTTAAGCGCTTCAAGCAGAAAACCACTCTGAAAAAGTGGTTCTCCTCCCGAGAATGTAACGCCTCCGTTGGATTGTAAAATGAAAATCTTATCTTTTTCAAGTATCTCTATGATCTCACCTACTGAATAAAATTCACCTGCCGTTTCAGTTTTTATGAACTCCACTTCTCCTACTTTTTCAATCTGTTCAACCTTCTCGGGCAAAGGTGATATCCCTTCCGGATTATGACACCACCAGCAAGAGAGAGGGCATCCTTTCAAAAAAAATGTTACCCTGATTCCGGGACCATCATGGACTGAATATCGTTTGATGCTGAAAATTAGACCCTTCATATAAAGGAAAAAGTTAAAAGGAAAAAGGAGAAAGGAGGATTGATAAAGTCAGGGGTGCAGCATAGATTAAGCTATCTGCCTTCAGGTGAAGGAGAATAGAACATCAGACAGCAATAGAGACGTCGCCCGAGACGCTGCATCATGAAGCTGTATTTAAGTTTTTGAATCATAGAATTAAAACCGGAGCAAGTTAAAAAGAAATAATAATTTTAACGCAAAATTAACATTGAATTATGCAACATATTCAGGTTCAGAACGTCTTTATATTGATTTTACAAGTCACTTCTAAGGCCGTTCTGGCCAATTCTACGATCAGGTTTATAGTTAATCCAGGAAGACATCATCTGATGTCTTCTTTTCTTTTGTGCACTTTTTTAACAACTGATATGCATATGTTTAATTATTATTTACTGAAGGAATAAACTCCGGGACTCTGAAGAATACAATGACTGAATTTATTTATATTTGCAGCCGTTATCCGGATATGCCATGAAAATCCGCTTTTTGTTTTTTCTTATAATTTACACATTAACTTCCAACCTCTCTGCGAAGGATGTGCCTCTTGCTATTCAGGGTGTTTTTGATCTCAGAGAATCAGTCAGATCGGAAAAGTTTATTTACAATTTGAATGGTGAATGGGAGTTTTACTGGAACAAAATGATTCACCCATATGATTTTAAATCAGGAAAGTTTATCCCTGATTATTATGGCCATGTTCCTTCATACTGGACAGATTACCCAAATGGTATCGTGGGAAAGGGTAAAGAGGGTTATGCAACCTACAGGTTAACAGTATTATTGCCAGCCGGATTCAGAAAAGCTCTTGCTTTCGATATGCCTGTATTTGACTCGTCATATGACATTTATGTTAATGGGAAATACTTTGGGGGAAATGGCATCCCGGGTAAAACTGCTGAAGAGACAACGCCTGAATACAACAGGGTATTTTTCAGGTATGAACCTGCATCGGATACCCTCTCCGTAATAATAAATGTTTCAAATTTTGATCATCGCAGGGGAGGCTTCTGGCTCCCTGTGAAATTTGGAACTTTTAATGAAGTACAGAAGCCGCTGGCAAATAATTTCGCCGCATCATGGGCAACCATAAGCCTTCTTTTGGGATTTTCATTGTTTTTCTTATTCTTTTTTATTATTTACCCCAAGGAAAAAGTAATGGGATACTTCTGTCTGGCAACTATTGGCCTGGCTGTCAGACCATTGTTCACATCCCACTTTTTAATTGCTAATTTTATTAATATCTCATGGACATGGATGGTAAGATTCGAGTATATAGGGCTATACCTTATTATTTTGGGATGGTTATGGTTTGCCATTTGTCTTTATCACAACAAATTTTTTAAAATAATAGTCTGGATACTGACTATCTTCTTTTCCATGGTTTTTATACTAACCCTATTTCTGCCAGTTAAAGTTTTCAGTTACACTATGCTCATAGTTTACCCGGTAATGATACTGCTGATGGTATATTTAATTACTCAGAGTATTATTGGAATACTGAAAAAGAACCTGCTGGATATTGCATATTTCGCTGCTTTCCTCTTACTGGTAATCGGTGCTGCTCATGATATCAGAGTATCTATGGGAAAATCAGAGGAGAATTCTGGTTATTTACTAACTTATATTGTTGTAATTTTTGTTTTAATCCAGTCTGCACTTCTTCTTTACAAATGGGTGAGGTCGTACTATGATAAAGAAAGGCTTCAAAATGAACTGGCATTCATGAACAGGAATCTTGAAGTACTCGTAACCGAAAGAACTCTGGAATTGAATAACCGAACTAACGAGATTGAAAAACAAAATGACAGAATAGCTCAGCAAAACAAACAGCTTTCAGAAACCCTTCAGCTTAAGAACAAGATATTCTCCGTTATCGCTCATGATCTCAGGAGCCCTGTCGTCAACATTCTTTATATGCTTAATCTTCTTAAGGAGAANGAATACAAGGAGAANTATGACACATTCGCCAATTCAAGCATTCAGTATGCACAGATGGTAATCTCCCTTCTGGAGAATATGCTGGTTTGGGGAAGAGGACAGGAGGATAAAATCAAGTATTCTCCGGAAAAAAGAAATCTCGCTGATATTATATTTACCAATCTTAGCATTTTCAAAGAGACAGCTGACAAAAAAGATATCTCTTTAAACTTTACCCAGGTTGGCAGCTCCATAGCATACTTTGATAAGGACCTGATGGATATTATAATCCGGAATCTTTTATCAAATTCCGTAAAGTATACTCATCGCGGAGGCCGGATAAGCTTACTCCTTAAAGATAATATCTCAGATAAGAACATGATTCTCCTGAAAATTTGTGACAATGGAACTGGCATTCCTGAAACTAAACAAAAATATCTTTTCACATCCACAGAAATGTCGAGTACCCCAGGTACAGAAAATGAAAAAGGAACTGGACTAGGGCTGAAACTGTGCTACGAATTAGTACAAATCAACAGGGGAACTATTAGTGTGGAAAGCAAGGAGGGTGAAGGATCATGTTTTTTAATTACGATCCCGGCAACTGCTGTCAATAAATAACATTAAACNGGTCAGGANATAGTCANTNCCCCAAGACTCATTTTGTCAATAATCCTTATACTCTTGCCTTTTGCTTCAATGACCTTCTCTTCTTCCATTTCCTTCAGGGCTCTTGCTATAGATGGCCTTGCAACTCCAAAATAATCTGCAAGATCTTTCTGCGTCATTTCAAGTGTTATGAAATTCTTGTCCTTTCCAGCTCTTTGAAGAAAGAACTGGGCAAGTTTCCCTTTTATAGTTTTGAAATTCAAAAACTTGATCTTATCAGAAAGAAACTGGGAACGGTTTGAAATCATATTGAGAAAGTTGATGAGCATCCTGTCCTCTGCTATAAGGAGTTTCAGAAAATCGGGTTTCTCAATCACTAGCAATTCAGTATTTGTAACCGCATTCACATTTACTGGAAATCGATTGTTGGTTCCAAACATAAATGCTGAAGCAATTGCTCCTGGTGCAGCTATCTCTTCAATTTTAATAACCCTGCCTGTAAAATCCACCATTTCGCCCTTTACTTTCCCTTCAATAACTATCATCATTGAATTTATTTTATCCCCGCTTTGTGCGATTAGAGTGTCGGCTTTGTATTTTCTGATTCTGAACGGGACTGTAAAAAGTACACTTTTAATTTCCTCTTCTGAGATACTCTGGAATAGTGGTGCCCTGGTTAGTAATGAATAATCCATAATATTTGCGTATCTATTTCTGTTTTAAATAAATCCTATAAATAGATTTACGATAAAAATACTATTTTGTAACATATGTTACAATCTCTGCAATAATAATAATGCAATTTTACGCCAGGAAAACTTAACAAAAATATTATGAAAAGAGACATACTTAGAATTGATGATGATAAATGCAACGGATGCGGTCTTTGTGTTCCCAACTGCCAGGAAGGAGCGTTGCAGGTCATAGACGGCAAAGTAAGACTTGTCAGCGAACTGATGTGTGACGGTCTTGGCGCCTGTATCGGGCATTGCCCTGAGGGGGCTATCACTATCGAAACAAGAGAAGCTGAACCTTATAATGAAATCAAGGTGTTGGAACAGATGGCAGGCAAAGGAAAAAACACAATAATTGCCCATTTCAGGCACCTTAAGGAACATGGGGAAACCGGTTTTCTGCAGGATGGTGTGAAATGGCTCAGTGAGAACAAAAGTAAACTGCCATTTTCGTCAGAGGAAATTATGCAGGAAGTTCATAATCATGGGAAAACAGATTCAGGACCTAGTAAGACACACACTCACATACAAGGCAGCGAAGGAGGCGGTTGTCCTGGTTCACGTGCAATGGTCATTGGTGAAATGGAATATGCAAGCAATAGTAGTACTAGTTATAACCAGCCTTCTGAACTAAGGCAATGGCCTGTGCAAATGCATCTTATCAACCATAATGCACCATATTTCAGAGGATCCGATCTTTTACTGGCAGCGGATTGTGTTGCATTTTCAATGGGCAATTTTCACAGCAAATTTTTAAAGGGAAAAACCCTTGCGATAGCCTGCCCAAAGCTTGATCATGGATCAGATGTGTATGTAGAAAAAATTACTGCCCTTGTGGACATAGCAATGTTGAATACAATCACAGTCATGATGATGGAAGTCCCCTGCTGCGGAGGTCTCCTTCAGATTGTTAAAACAGCAATGGCAAAAGCCACGAGGAAAGTGCCTGTGAAAATGATGATTATCGGGCTCCAGGGAAACGTTTTAAAGGAAGAGTGGGTATAAGAGAAAACTCAGGGAGCCAGGAATTAAGGGCTTACAAATTTATTTATCCTTCATGTTAAGAAGGATCAGGATTTTTGCACTTTCTGACAGAACTAATCATTGTCACTCGGATATTAGAAGTACAGGTTCATGCAAAAAAACCTTCTGATAAGATCTCTTCTATTAATATCTGTCTGCCAATAAACAACCTACACAATAACCTTAAACCCTAATTCTTCCAACAATTTACCAATCCTGTTTGTTCCTCCCTTCAGATAAACTTTGTATGCTTTGAATTCCCTTCTTAAATGATAATCACTCCTTTGTTTTTCAAAATCAGAAGGTGAGAATCTGAGTTTAATATTATCCTCATCGATATTGTATGTTTGAGTAACTACTTCTTCAAGAATAGCTTCATCATTTTTCCCTATGCAATTAATCTTAATATCAGGCTTTTCTGGTTTTGGAATATTATCCGGGTACCAATTTTTCAGCGGCAGATTAAAATGAGAGGAAAGTGATCTTACCACCATAGATGTTCCGTTTGCTTTTCCGTCAGTAGAGTATCCTGCAATATGCGGTGTTGAAAGAAAAGTCTTTGACATCAGTTCACGGTCAAAATCAGGTTCATTTTCCCAAACATCAATTACTGCGCCTCCCAATTTCCCTGATGAAAGAGCTTTCTTTAGAGCGGCTGTCTCAGTGACTTCTCCGCGCGAAGAATTTATGAACCATGCCCCTTTCTTCATTTTTTTGAAACTTTTATTATTAAACATGTGATAGGTACTATCTTCTCCAACCACATTCAGGGGTACATGAAGAGTTACAATATCTGAATCATATAAAACGGTTCCAAGATTAACAAAATCCTTCTCTCCTTCCTGCCTTGCCCTTGGAGGGTCGTTCAGAAGTACATTCATACCGATGGAACGGGCTAGCTTCTCTATCTTTGAGCCAACGTTTCCTACACCTATAATNCCGATTGTCCTGTCTTTCAGGTNGACTCTGAACTCAGAAGATANCTTAAGGAGGGCTGCTGCAATATATTGCTGAACGGAATATGAATTGCATCCGGGAGCATTTGTCCAGAAAATATTATTCTTTTCACAGTATCCTGTGTCAATATGGTCAAACCCGATTGTTGCTGTCCCAATAAAGCTAACTTTGGTACCTTTAAGAAGTGACTCGGTGCATTTTGTTCTTGTCCGTATAATCAGGGCGTCTGCATCAATCAGANCCTTTTGGGTAATTTCTTTCCCCGGAAGGTAGATCACATCAGCATAAGGTTCAATGGCTCCCATCAGAAAAGGGATCTTATCATCAGCAACAATCTTCATATAAAAATTCTTAAATTCAGGGAAAGTTAATAATTTTATATATCGGAAAACCTGATTGAAAAGCCTAAAGTTTTATAATTTTATTAATTCATTAAGACTCATANTATTCCTAATNATATTTAAAATGAAAATCAGACACTTTGCCCAGATTACTATATTAATAGTAATTTGCCAACCTCTATTTTCCCAGGATATTACACAGCCATCAGGGAAATCAGACATCTATTTTTACAGGATTCCTGACTATCTTGGATCAGCTATAAAAATGACAATTCTGATAGATAAAGAGCCTGTTGTCAGGTTAGAAAAGAATTCTTTTTACAGACATACAGTTAGTGCTGGCGACCATGAGTTTTCATTCCTTTTTGGTTCACCAATGAAGCTAAGGTTAAGAACAGAACCAGGAAAAAGNTATTATTTGAGATGCTCAGTAAATATGGGGTTCTGGTCAGGCATCCCGGTGATGGAATTAATGGAATCAACCTCCGGAAGGGCAATAATCGATGGGCATGGTCTTATAGAACAATCTTTTACACCAATTTCAATTAAACCTCGTAAATCGCATCTGGCATTCTCAATGGGAGGTGGCGTGGGATTTGAAAAAATGGACTGGTTTGTGGATGAGAACAATAACGATATAACTCTTAGTACAGGTGGTGGTTTTAATATTGGAGCAGAATACGGGTACCTTGTTAACAGGAATCTTGATATTTCTATCAATTGCTCCTTTATAGGCAGTTCATTGTCTCCTACTGTTAGTAATGCGTCAGGAACTTTTAACCGGATGGGGCTAACAATTACTCCTTCGTTTGTAATTCCGATAAAAGGAGGCAGTATTTTCAGGTTAAAAGCAGGTGCCGGAGCAGGTTTATACAGTTTTGGAACAATGAAGGTAGATGCTACAGAACTGGGTGGTGAGAATTATACCTATAAGTATAAAAGTGCTCCCGGGTTTCATGGACAGCTTATATTTGAATCAAACTTCGCTGAAAAAGGAGCAATGGGGTTTGGATTGCGTTATGAGAATATCAGATATGAATATACATCAGAGGGAAGTACCCATATCTCCAGTTATCCACAGATCTCAAAACCTGATGGATCCGGAATGATATTCTTCATTAACTATAGTTTCCTGTTTTGAACCGGGTTCAAAATACCATTCAGTAAATTAACTCACGACAAGTTTGTTATTTAGAAATAAGAAAAATGAAATCTGAAATTGAACCATTAACTGTTGATGAATATATTGCCGGGTTTCCTCCTTCTATACAGGAAAGAATGAACAAAATAAGAACCATCATCAAAAAAGCCGCTCCTGATGCAAATGAAAAAATCAGCTACCGGATGCCTGCTTATACACTTAATGGAATGCTTTTATACTTTGCAGGACATACGAAACACATTGGCTTTTATCCGATGACTTCTGCCATATATGCTTTTAAGGATGAACTACAGAAATTTAAAACATCCAGGGGAACAATCCGGTTCCCCCATGAAAACGCGCTCCCTGCAGTTCTTATAAAGAATATTGTAAAATTCAGGGTAAAAGAAAACCTCTTCAAAGCTTCCAATACCCGAAAAAGATAGTATAATA
>JGI20214J51088_10002804_pt1 | contig 11529 bp, 15 predicted proteins | sample WetSurMetagenome_FD_51088 | JGI IMG/M metagenome (IMG submission 51088)
CTCTTATCTAATTTTGCTCAGGGAAAATTACAGAATTAAAATGGTCAATTTGTAGTTGATTTTTCGCAGATTTGAAAAGAATTGTTTGCAAAACATAAATATCCACAAAGCGGTTATCTTAACACGGAAAATCCTTAAAACACCTTGTCTGAGTTTATACATTTCTATCCATTATCTATAAAAAACGTGGAATAGTTTTGTTATAATTCGTTATCATAACATCAACGAAAATTGTAACGCAGGCAATGGAAACGTGATTATAGCATTTAATTGATATTTGGTTACTGTTGATAAACTCAAGGCTACACGTAAGGTATTAAGTGATAATTTGATTGGAATTTAAAAAAAAGTTTGAAGTTCAGTATGGAAACAAAATTAGTTGATCCCTTAACNCATAATATTTGAAAAGTGAAACAGAATAATAATTTACGTGACCCTTTGTCTAAAATCTTATTCCTAAAATTCNTCCCTTCCCCTTTTAGCTGTTTAGCTAAACCTAACTCCATCTCTAAAAATATCAAAAAAATTAGATAAGCATTCTTCATCAAATTTCCTTGCAAATTCGTGTTATAATCTCCTTGATATTCCCAATGTGCAGACATTTTTAAATACTCAAACATCAACCATTGAGAGTGTGGGAAAACATGAAGTTTGATAAAGTCAAAATAATTAATTTTCCACAAGTTACCGAAGCAAGGGGCAACTTGTCTTTCATTGAAGAAAACAAACACGTGCCTTTTTCAATTAAGCGAGTATACTATCTTTACGATGTTCCTAGTGGAGCGACAAGAGGAGGACATGCTCACAAAACTTTATGTGAACTCCTTATTGCATTAAGTGGAAGTTTTGATGTGGTGTTAAATAATGGGAATGAGAAAAAAACTTTTTTCCTCAATAGGCCACACTACGGTCTATTTATTCCTCCTGGATTCTGGAGAGAGATTGAGAACTTTTCTTCTAATTCAGTAGCTTTAGCTTTAGCTTCTGATTTCTATAACGAAAAAGATTACATCAGAGATTATGAAGTTTTCAAAAAAATGATTGATAGCGGTGAATTATAAAACTTAGATAGCAAGCAAGAAACAGATTATGGCGGATATAGGAAAGCAAAAATCAATTTGTTTTGGATTCAATCAATGTAAAAATGATTCATTGGGGCGGGTTAAGCATCCTTCACAACAAAAATAAGCCAATAGAAATATGTGTTTACAATTCAGAACTGAAAAGCTTATGGAACAATTTTGTTGAGTGTTCACGAAATGGTATGTTTCTTTTTGATAGAGATTACATGGAATATCACTCAGATAGGTTCATTGATCATTCGCTTTTATTTTTCCAGGATTCAAAATTATTATGCATTCTACCTGCTAACGTGCGTGAGGGTACTCTTTATAGTCATGAAGGTTTGACATTTGGTGGCATAATTTCAGATCGCCAAATGAAAGTTTCAATTTTATTGGATGTCTTTGATGCTCTCTCTGAACACTGCAAAAAAGAAAACATAAAAGAAATTTTGTATAAAGTAATTCCTCACATTTACCATTCAATTCCTTCCGAAGAAGACCTTTATGCTTTATTTTTTCATAAGGCAGAGCTTGTTAGCAGAAGTGTTTCATTAGCAATTTGCCAAACGAACGTCTCGCAATTTGAAAGCAATAGAATAAGAACAATTAAGAAAGCAAAACAAAACAATCTTATTGTAAAAGAAAGTTTAGATTTAAAATTCTTTATGGAAATGGTGGAGGCAAACTTATTGGAGCGGCATAATGCAAAACCCACCCATTCGATTAAAGAGTTACAACTATTGGCAGAGAAATTTCCTAACAATATAAAATTGTTTGCTTCTTTGAAAGATGACGTTATGTTGGCCGGAGTTTTGATATACGAGAGCAAAAATGTTGCAAAAGTGCAATATGTTGCCACTTCACAATTGGGTCGATCTCTTGGAGCTGGCGATATTGTCTTCGATTTTCTGATTAACCAACATTATAAAGAAAAGAGATACTTTGATTTTGGGACATCAATGTCGCCCCAGGGCCTTTCACTAAATGTTGGTTTGATTGAGTATAAAGAAAGTTTTGGAGCTAGAACGGTAGTATATGATTCCTATAAATTCGCACCTTAAAATCATATTTTACGTTGAACTCTGATTATCTAAATTTTGCAACATTTTTAAATTTGTATGATCATCGAAATTAACGAAATCCCTCAAATATTTGGTACTTGATTAAGATATTTGGCTTAACAAATCCATAAAACCGCAATAGCCTTTAAAAGACGCATTACTAGTGCACGTTAAACGTACTTTAAGTCTAATAAATGAGTTTAACACGCGTTATTCTCAAATTTATCTTAAACATGGATATAAGGTGGCCTTCATTCATTGAAAGTATTTTTGAAAGCCCACCAGTCTATAAAGAAATTTTTAATGAACATTGATTTCGTTTTGAGAAATGAATCAGAATACGCCGCACCGGTTTTTCTTAACACCTCTGGAAAACAGAGGCAAACTCAAAAAGGTAAAAGACAGAATCAGGCTACACAAAAACAAGCAGGCATAAAATCGAAGATTTTTAAGTGTGTAATAATTTAATAAAAAATATGCTCAGACACTACTGGCATGTCGGAAAATATCAGTACGTGTTTTACGAATTCTTATTGGAGCAGATCATTGAGAGACAAAACTTAGACTTTGTTTTAGATGCGGGATGCGGATTTAGAGGCAGTACTTTTGCACCTGTTAAGCACCTTATTGGCGTCGACATCAGCAGAAGCAATGTCCTAGCGATACATCAGACTAAGCAAGGGGATTTCATAGTTGCAAGTCTTACCCATTTGCCTTTTCGTTCGGAGGTTTTTGATACAGTATTAAATGTTGATGTTTTGGAGCATATAAAAGGAAAACTTACTGTCTTTGCAGAAATTGCTCGGATATCTCGAAAGTCTGCGCACTTTGTAGGATCAACAACCAACCAGTTGAACCCCCTATTGTTACTAGATTAACTGTTACCCATTTTGAGCCAGCTCCTTGCGGGGAATGTGGGTCAATATTATGATAGACATTCAAGACTAAATCCAGAAACACTGACAAACATGACAAAAAACAACGGCTTTAACATTTACATCTCCTTAGTAGGGTACCCCCAACTATATGCTGCATCTTATGAATACAAAAATAATAAAATGGAATGGTTCGGTTCTCTCTGGATACTATTTGACAAAATAACAGACCATTTCAGATTTCTGAAATCTATGATGGTATTTGAGGCAGTAAAGCAATAGTGCGTTGATTTATTACGGTTAAGCAGAAACCAGTTGCAATTCCAGAAAACTACTTGTCCTAAGTGAAAAAATATTGCGTGCTGTAGAGGAGCATTGGATGAAAAGTTGGAGATAAGAAGAAACGCCTTATTCTGCTTGATTGCGCTCCTTCCAAGCACAGTCGCTGGGCTTAAGTTGCCAGTGTGTGAAAAGGTTAATCAAGTTTACTCGCAAAATTAGAAGAAACAAAAAAAATTATTTTGCATACATTAACTGGACTGGGAAATTAAGAAAGCATTAACCTTGGCTTCAGGTAGATACATTCTAATTGATGTCTTAAGAGACTGCTAATAACAAGTTTTAGTTCGATTCGATCTCTATGCATGGTTTTTTGAAGACCATTCTATACAATAACTATATTCTGGAAATCAAAGGGCCTATTTGATTCAAAATATCTATGAAGGATCAATATTGCTTTTTCTTTCTCTTGGTAGTCTGAATCGGCTAAATCGCAAGTTTGTAAAAATCATGCATTACGGCCCTAGCTCCAAAACCTTCTTTGTGCCTTAGCAACCCGTCATTCAGAACTTGACCATTGTTTTCTGTAGAGCCTCCGAAATCAAAGAACTTCTTATTTTTGTAGTACTCGGAGATGAGGTAGTCAAAAACTAAATCCAACGCACCTAGATCCCAGCCTTTATTTGAGTCAGCTGCATATTGAGCGTGAGCCACATTCTTGCTTTCGAAGATTATCGAACCTGCAAGCATAGAATCTTCTTTGAAGGAGGCAAACAACTTGATGTTGTCAGGAAATCTCTCTGATAGACGAATAATCTCATTAACTCTATGCACGGGTCTTGCGCCGTGTCGTTCTCGCAGTACTTCTTCGAGAATCTTCATAAATGTTTTGAAGTCAAAGCTTTGCTTCACAACAATATTGTTGTTTTTTGCCTTTTTTATTGTCCTTTGTCTCTCTTTTGTGTAAGTCACGTTTAGTGGCATATGTATTGAAGAAATTATGTTTCTGCAGGTTAGTTCTGCATTGTGGCGGAACAAAACGTATAGATCTTCTTCCGCTGGAATTTGATGATATATATAGGGTACAGTTTTGTACAATAGTTCTGTAAAACCTTCTTCTCTGCAGTGGACAATCATTTTTTCGAAGATTTCCATCATTATCGGTGTTTTCATTTCATTGTCTGAAATTATCCCGCCAAACGTTAGACCCTCGTGGCTGCTTAGTCGATTGTTGTTTATGTTGGCAGGCATTAATCCAACTAGTTTTCCATTTTTGAAAAATAGAAGGGAATGATCGTGAAATCTGTCAGAATGATATTCCATATAATCTCTATATAACAAGAAAATACCGTTTTTTGAGGTGGAAACGAAATTGTCCCATAAGAGTTTGTATTCGGGACTATAGTTGACTACAGTAATATCATTTTTGCAGCCGTCGTTGTGAGATATTTTGAAAGCATTCTCGTAAATTTCCATTTGTCTTCCCACAGGTCTTGATGCGGAAATCCAGCATATAAACTATATTACGAATTCAGATATAACTCTGCAGAGACCAAATTCACGTATCCTCCACAACCAAAAGCCTTCAATGACCATAAACGCCTAAACAAGAATAGAACACAACAAGAACAAATACATCCAAAAACGAAAAACAAGAGCCCTCCCAAATGAATTCAAAATCTATTCAATGCCCGGACTGTGTAAAATAAAAAGCATATTTTGACTAAACATTATTTATTAACCGAAGGTTAATTAATATTATTTTCCTAAAAAAACGAAGGCAATACTTCATGACAAAACACATTGATAAATCCGCAATTATCGGGCAACAATTCTTTTCAGGTTTTAATATTGTTGTGATGGAAAATGTAGTTATTGGAGACAACGTTAAAATCGGCCACAATTCAATAATTTATCCCTTCACCAAAATTTCCAACAATGTAGAGATCCTTGACAATGCAGTAATAGGCAAAAGACCTGCCAGTGTTTCCACTCTGGCTCGCAAAACAGATGAACCCCTTTCTCCATGTGAAATCGGAGAAGGCTCCATCATCGGGACCTCAGCAATCATTTACGCAGGCACAACGGTGGGAAAAAACTGTTTAATCTCGGATCTAGCTTCAATTCGAGAAAAATGTGTAATAAAAGACCATGTTATTATTGGCAGAGCAGTAACAATTGAATACGAGACAACTGTGGGTGAGTATTCAAAAATAATGACTCACTCACAAGTTACCGGAAATATGGTCATAGAAGATCACGTTTTCTTTGGCGGAGCAGTTGCCAGCACCAATGATAAATATATGGCCAGAACTGGCAATCAATTTAATGGACCAAGAGTCAAATCAGGTGCTAGAGTTGGGGCTAATGCAACAATATTAGCTGGTGTTACAATCGGGAAGGAAGCAGTTGTGGGTGCAGGNGCAGTTGTAACTAGTGACATTCCAGATTATAAGGTAGCTTTAGGAATACCAGCAAGAGTAGTTAAAGATGTACCTTTAGATCAACGTCGAGTTTAGGAAAAGAAATAGGATTTAATTCTAATTAGCAAAAACGGCGAACTTATGGTGAATGTATGGTGCTAAATGAGATTGCGGAAAAATATGATCCTACCTCTCCCGAAAAGGATTTTGATTATTGGCTTTTAACTTTTGATTTTGAGATCCTAGCTAAATTTCTGAAAGGAAAGAAGGTTATCGAACTGGGTTGTGGTAGAGGTTTGGTAACCGAAAAACTCGCAAGCATTTGCCAAACACTTATGGTTTCAGAGGGATCAGATAAGAACATAAGCTTCGCAAAAGAGAGAACAAAAAACTATTCAAATATACAATTCTCTAACTCATTTTGGCAAGATTTTGAATACGATGGAAATGATGTTAGTGACGTAGTTTTTTTTATGGGTCTTGAGTATTTGGATAAATATATGGCATTAAAAGTATTGAATAAAATAAACAGTTGGCTTGAGCCTAATGGAAGGTTGCATGTCGTTGTTCCGAACGCTTTGTCTTTGCATAGAAGAATTGCATATTACATGGGGCTAATTAATGATGTTCATGAATTGAGTGACCGAGACAAATTGTATGGACAGCGCGCACGGGGAGTGTACGATAGAGAGACTCTATTTAATGAGTTCAAAGAATGCGGTTTCAAAGTCTTCCATTGGGAGGGCATATTTTTGAAGCCTCTCCCTAACCAGATGATGATGAATCTAAATGAGAAAATAGTAAGAGGTTTTAATGAAGTAGGCAAAGAACTACCAGATTATTGTGCACACATTTTTGCCACGTGCACAAAAACGGAATCTACTTTGAGCGATAAGGTTTAAAAAATCATTGTTTTGCATAATGTTTTAGACCTTCTGTCCTTGGAGTTTCTTCTTGTCGCACAATTCTCAAAGAGCAGGAACTAATGGGAAAACATTGACGCCCACGAACGCGTTTTAAATTAGAAAACGCTACAATGGTTCTTATTCATATCAGATCTTGTGCTAGACAGCGCTTAATATTATAAGCTAAAGAGATTATCAGTAAGTATCAATTAGAAAAAACTCGGGGATGAACTGAAATTGATAAGATCAATTGCAGATCGGTTGCTGGAGCCTATCATAACTTACAAAAAAAAGATTACCTCGCGCCCAAAAATAACAATACCTTATGGTAGACACAGCTACGGACCGCAACCAGAAATAATGACTAATTATCTCCCTGGACTAGCAAATAAAGCGCGCGGAAGTAGGATAGGTAATTTTTGCTCACTTTCTGATGGTCTAAAATTTACTTTTTATGATAGTCACAACTATCAATGGATTTCAGATTACCCCTTCTATGCTTTTTATAGCAAGTGGAAATACGATAATGGAAAAACATATTATGACAACGGTTTGTTGATCGATTCAAGATTTAAAGCTGCTCCAATTGTGATAGAGAATGATGTCTGGATTGCTAGTAATGTAACAATAAAAGAGGGGGTAAAAATAGGCAATGGGGCAGTAGTAGCAATGGAATCGCTAGTTACCAAAGATGTCCAACCATACGCAATAGTTGGTGGAAACCCAGCTAAAATAATTAAGTATCGTTTTAATGAAGAACAAATTAAAGAATTATTGGAAATTGCTTGGTGGAATTGGACTGATGAAGAAATAACTAAATTCCTACCGTTAATCCTTTCTGAAGATGTTAATGAATTTATTAAAGCAGCTAAAAGCAAATACAAGAAGTAAGAATCTGGATGACGTGTGGATTTCAAAGAACAANNGGTGATTGGATATGAAAAGAATTCTGGTTTTCTCAGATTTGCATGCAAATTGCCGAGCACTTGAAGATATTATCCCCATGCTCAAAGAGGTGGATTTGAGCATCTTCTGCGGAGANATTCTTGGATATGGAAAAGATATAGATTCTTGCATCGATTTTGTGCTTAACAATATCGATTTGGTTGTTATTGGCAATCATGAAAGGCTGGCTGTTTCAGAGGAAGATATTAATAGTCAAATTCCAGCGGTTCAAAAATCAACCATCTACACTNGAAGCAAGTTAACTTCTAAGCACAAAGAGTTACTGATGGATCTTCCGACCGAAATTTGGTATGAGGATTTCTACATTACACATTCGATAAAAGATGATTACTTGAGGACAGATNCTGACTTTGAGAAATTATTTAGTAAAATGCGAGAACACACAAAATATGCTTTTTTTGGACACACACANGAACAGGTTCTAATTAGTCGGAACAACAAAACCATAATAAATCCTGGTTCAATTACTAAAGGAAGACGAAGCTTACCGAGAGGTTATGTTCTGATGAACCCTGGAGAAATAGCTTTTGTACGTTTGGAGCCTATTGTATGAACGTTGCCGTAACAGCTGTTGGCGGAATTGTCGGACAGAGCGTTATCAAAGCTTTAAACAATACAGAATACTCAGTGGTGGGCATTAATAGTGAAATACTAGGCGCTGGGCTATTTGCCACAAAGAAATCTTACATTGGCCTAAACGCCACCGATCCTCAATTCATTGATCGCCTAATTGAAATCTGCAAAAAAACGAATTGCAACACTATTTTTTCAGGTCTCGATGCAGAATTAATTCACCTCTCGAATAGCAAAAATCGATTGGAGAAAGAGGGAATATTTGCCGTCGTAAGTGACCCCGAAATAGTAAAAATATGTGGTGATAAGCTAAAAACTATTGATTTTTTGAAAAGTAATCATTTTCCGGCACCAGAAACATTCAATTTGCGCGATTACTCGCTTCAACTCGATTTTCCAGTTATTTTGAAGCCAAAAACAGGAGGACAAGCCTCCCAAGGTCTCATACTTGCTAAGAATCTTAAGGATTTCGAGAAAGCAGTAGATTCATTGAATGTGGATAATTATGTGGTTCAAGAGCTTATTGAAGGTGATGAATACACATGCGGAACAGTTACCTTCGAAAACCGATGCATCGGCGCGATTCTAATGAAGCGTGAACTTCGTTTTGGCAATACGTACAAAGCTTTTGTAGTGCAAGATGAAAAACTATCGGGTTTTGTGAAGAATGTTGTCGATGTGTTGANGCCTTTTGGTCCTTGTAATGTTCAGCTAAGGTTAANGCAAGGTATCCCCTACATTTTCGAGTTTAATGCTCGTTGTTCTGGTACAACTGCAATGCGAGCTTTGGCAGGGTTCAATGAACCTAAAATGGTTTGTGACTACCTTTCAAAGGGTATTGCAAATCCCTTCTTCAAAATAAAAGAAATCGTCATCCTAAGATATTGGAATGAAATAGCTGTTGATTTCGAAAAAATAAGAAAAATGGAATCAACTGGCTNCATAGAAAATGACGGGATTAACTTATGAATCTCCGCTTCAAAAACTATTTATTCGTTTACATCATAATTTCTCTTTTCTAATCGATTGGTTCATCAAAAAAAAATAAAAAACAACAAGGTAGCTACAATGATTAACATGAACGATTTCAAAAGAGAATATGCTGCGATAAATAAAGAAGTTATGCCCGCGACTAGGAAAGTCCTCAAAAGCGGATGGTACATCTTAGGTGACGAAGGAAACAAGTTTGAGTTAGAATTCTCCAAATATGTAGGTGCAAAATTTGGTGTTGGAATTAACTCTGGATCTGACGCACTTTATCTTGCAGTTAAAGCTCTGGGAATATCTCAAGGCGATGAAGTTATCACCGTAGCTCATACAATGATCTCTTCGGTTGATGCAATCTCAAGAAATGGCGCCAAACCAGTTTTCGCAGATATTGATCCTTCAACATACGTTATGGANCCAGCTAAAGTTGAGGCCAAAATATCTAAAAAAACNAANGCAATTCTTCCCGTTCATCTTTATGGACATCCAGTAGACATGGATCCCTTAATCGANATCGCTAAGAAGCATAACCTCCTTCTGATAGAAGATGCTTGCCAAGCTCACGGCTCAAAGTACAAAGGAAAGNTTGTTGGAAACNTAGGTGANGTAGGGTGCTTCAGTTTTTACCCTACCAAGAATCTTGGAGCCTATGGCGATGCGGGCATGATAACAACAAACAGTGAAGAACTGGCAATTAAGTTGAAGAAAATGAGAAACTATGGGCAATCAAAAAGATATTACCATGATTTTGTTGGTGTCAACAGTCGCTTAGATGAAATGCAAGCNGCTATTCTTAGGACAAAACTTCTTCATCTTGATGAATGGAATGAGAGAAGACGAAATCTCGCCCGACTCTATAATAGTCTCCTGAATAATTCAAATTTAATAACGCCTGTTGAAAGAGAATTCGCAAAACACGTGTACCATCTTTATGTTGTAAGGGCTAAACGCAGAAATGAGCTCCAACAGTACCTTCTAAACAAGGGTATTCAGACATTAATTCATTACCCAATTCCAGTTCACCTGCAGGAAGCATACAAGACTAATGATAAATTACCAGTAACAGAGAAAATCTGCAACGAAATAGTATCCTTACCTATACACCCGTGGCTTAGAGAAAACGAAGTTAAGAAGATATCAGCAAGCTTAAAGCAATTTTGTGAGGGCAAATGAGCATCTAATTGAGAGCGGATTAAATTAAACATAATAACAATAAAGAAATGGTTAATCGACTGGAAATCTTTTTTCGTATCTGTTAGTTTAAGGTGAGCTATGGAAGGAAGCTTGTTTTCATACAAGCAATCTTCTTATTCTACAAATTCAATTTTCTAATAACACTTCAAATTAGGAATAAAATATTAATCAAAGTATTACTTACGGTGTACCGAATGCAATTAATCCGAAGGTCTGAATCAAATCAAGATTTGTTCTTAGTGGTCATGATAGGTGTGGCCATGGTAACAGGTTCAACCATGATAGTGTTTTCAGCACTAAACAATTCATCATTTTTAGCTATTCTGGGCGTTTCTATTTCCTTCTGGAGCGTGCTGCTTCTCTTTTTCACTCCAACGAAACGTGCATTTCTTTCTTTGTTGAAGGCTTACGCAAGCGCAAGTGGAAGCAACATTGAACGCGCCTTAATAGAATTTGATTTACTTGAAAAAGGAGTTTATTTGCCACCTCAAAACCTTCGAAACTTTGAATCCAGCCTCGTTTTTGTTCCAAGACAAGCTGCAACAACTTTACCTACATCTGATGAAACAAACGATAAGTTGGTCACAGGGAAGAAAAAAGGTTTGTTTTTAACTCCACCAGGAATTGAGCTATGTTCACTTGTTTGAAAAAGAAATCGGTTTGTCTTTCAGGAAAATTCCTCTACCTCAAATGCAGGAAATAATTAAAAAAATGTTTAACAGTTTAAAATTTGCAGAAGATGTTAAAGTTAGAATAAATGAGAGCATCATAACCTTGGAAGTAACTGGNAGCATATTTAATGCACTATGCCAAGAAATCAGAATTAGTCAACCCCGAACGCATTCACAGATCGGGTGTAGTTTTGCAAGCGCTTTTGCTTGTGCTTTTGCAAAAGCTTCTGATAAACCAATCACAATACAAAAAGATACACTAGACCTCAACACAAAAACTCTAACCTTAGAATATCAAATGGAAAAAACATAATATGTCATTACCTCCCTTAGTTATACAAGATCTGAGCATTCTTCTTGCAATTAGCTCCATACTTCTCCTTGCTACTGCTGAACTTTTACCGTACATATTCGGGGAAAAAACAGTAACCTCAGACATAAAAAAACTTCGAAACTTGTCTTTAGTGCTTGGCATATTATTCTTGGTAACTATAGTCATTAATTATTTAGTTTAATCTTAAGCTCTCATCT
>JGI20214J51088_10002805_pt1 | contig 11528 bp, 9 predicted proteins | sample WetSurMetagenome_FD_51088 | JGI IMG/M metagenome (IMG submission 51088)
GCAAAACTGCTGTATCTTCTTGAAGAGTGGAATCTCTTCCTCCGTGACCCCTGGGGAATGACCTTCTCTGCGGGTGGGTTGACCTGGTACGGCGGTTTCCTTGTTGCCCTGCTGGCTGTGTCACTCTACGTCCGCGCAAAACGTATACCCTTCATGAAGGTGTGGGATGGACTCGGCCTTGCCCTGATTCTTGCGTACGGCGTCGGCCGCGTCGGATGCCATCTGTCCGGCGATGGCGACTACGGCGCACCTACCCGACTTCCCTGGGGAACTATCTATGCGCAGGGAACAGCGAAACCCACCGTTATGCTGCAAGAATATTTCCTGCACAATCCTGAAGAGCGGGCTGCGTGGCAGTACGACTCGCTCCGCGTGATCATCGCAGGAAAAGACCGCATGGGACATTGGTATTCCCGTTTCGATGAGATCACTCCGCTCCACCCTACACCCCTGTACGAACTCCTTCTGGGGTGTGCCGGATTCGGTATCCTGCTCTGGCTGCGCTCGCGCCTTCCCGTCGATGGCATGCTGTTCATGGTGTACGTTATGCTCGCAAGCACGTTCAGATTCTTTGTCGAATTCCTGCGCCTGAACCCGCACCTTCTTGGTGGGCTCTCCGAAGCGCAACTCTTCAGCGTCATCCTGTTCGTGCTCGCGACGGCGGGGCTGCTCATCCTGCGCCGTCGAACACCTCCACTCACATCAGGAACGGGGTAGTCCCCCGCGGGACGCCATGGGACAGATGCTGACCGGGCGGAAGCCCATCATCGAGGCCCTCAAGTCCGGAAAGCCAATCGAACGCATCGGCATCCTGCAGGGGATCCGGGGTGGCGTGATCGAGGAAATCCGGCGCCTCGCTGAACACCACGGCGTCCCGCTCGCGGAGATCGACAGGCAATCCTTCCGGCAACTAGCCGTCGATGCGACAACACAGGGCGTCATCGCGTTCATTCCTGCACGGCCCACCGCCGACCTCGAACGTGTCCTGGCGTCACTCGCCGAACACCATACCACAGGCTTTCTTCTCATCCTGGACCAGATCGAAGACCCGCAAAATCTCGGGGCACTTGTGCGCACCGCGGAATGCGCCGGAGTCCATTGCGTCATCATCCCCAAACACCACGCGGCAAGTATCACCCCCGCCGTCGTGAAAGCCTCGGCCGGAGCCACGGAACACATACCGATCACCGAGGTCACCAATGTCGTCGCGACAGTTGACCGGCTCAAGGAAGCAGGGTTTTGGATCGTCGGGCTGGCAGGTGAGGGCGACAAGGCATACAACGAACCCGACTACACACTACCCGTGGTGCTGGTGGTGGGAAACGAAGGCCGCGGGGTCAGACGTCTCGTGAAAGAACACTGCGACCATCTCGTGCGCATCCCCCTCTTCGGCAAAGTGGGATCGCTGAACGCGTCCGTGGCCGGCGCGTTGGGGATGTATGAAGTGGTGCGGCAGAGGACACGAAACAGCACCGAACTCTGACCTCAGAACCGCATGCAGAAACCAGTTCACGACCGTTCCAGACCATATTTCTTCATCTTGCTGTAGAGATGGCTTCGCTGGATCTGCAAAATATCCGCGGTTTTGCTGACGTTCCATCCTGAGAGCCCAAGCTGTTTCTTGATGAACGCCGCCTCGGCCCTGTCTTTAAATTCCTGAAACGTGAGTCCTTCCACCATGAGCTCCTCCGCCTCGCCATGGTGCACGGGCTGTGGCATCATGATCTCGGATTCTGAAATGATGGGACCCGGCGTCATGATGACCATGCGCTCAATCGCGTTGCGCANCTCCCTGACGTTCCCACTCCACTCAAGGGTTTGCAGCCTCCGAAGAGCTTCGTCGGTGATCGTTTTCGTCGCCATCCCGTTCTGTGCGCACACCTCTTCAACAAACGCCCGCGCCAGGAGCGGGATATCCTCCCTCCGCTCGCGCAAACTCGGTACACGTATCGGTATCACGTTCAACCGGTGGTAGAGGTCCTCCCGAAATGCGCCGTTCTTCACAGAGTCGAGGAGATTCTTGTTCGTCGCTGCAATGACCCGCACGTCAACAGAGACGGTGCGCGACCCTCCAACCCGTTCAATGCGCCCCTCTTCAAGCGCACGCAAGACCTTGGCCTGCGCATTCATGCTCATATCACCGATCTCGTCGAGAAAGATCGTGCCGTGATCGGCAAGCTCGAACTTCCCTACCCTCTGGTTCGTCGCCCCCGTAAACGATCCTTTTTCGTGGCCGAACAACTCCGACTCAATCAGCTCATTCGGAATCGCAGCGCAATTCACCTCCACGAGCGGCTGTGAAGAACGCTTGCTGAACCGGTGAATCGCCTGGGCAACCAGCTCTTTGCCCGAACCGTTTTCCCCCGTGATCATGACCCGGGCCTCCGTGGGCGCCACCCGCTGGATGAGCACAAGCAAATCCTTCATGAGCTGAGTTTCCCCGATGATCCGGGATTTCCGCTCCACCTGTTCACGCAGATGCTTGTACTCCGTAGCGTTCCGCACGACAATGAGCAAACGCTCGCGGTCGATGGGCTTGGGGAGAAAATCGTACGCGCCAAGTCGCGTGGCTTCAACCGCAGTCTCAATCGTGCCATGCCCCGAAATCATCACGATGGGAAGCGCAGGAGCCGACTCCCGCAATACCTGTAGTACGCGCATGCCGTCAATGCCGGGCATCTTGATGTCCAACAACACAAGATCAATCCCGCCGGCTTGCACCCGGGAGATGGCCGACGGGCCGTCTTCCGCAAACTGGACGGAGAACTTCTCATATTCCAGAATCATCCTGATGGAATCACGAATCGCTTGTTCGTCATCAACAACGAGTACTGTTTTCATAGGTCTTTGCCTGAGTGGGGTTCCTTGGTTCCCGGACTATTCCGGCGCTTCACGCACACGCTGCGGAATTGCCAGAGGAACCTGCATGTCACCCGATGGGAGCGCTTCGCGGTCCTCGCGCAGCCGTGCCGCAAAACGGCGCCCTCGTTCGTTTGCCTCAAGATCACGGGGATCGTACCCGCCATCCACCACAAACGCATCCTCCCCCCACTCGATGAAGTCGCCGACGCGTTCTGCAGGACCGGAACCCCCAAAGACATACGCCAGAAACGCCGAACCAAAGAAATGTTGCAGCTTGTCCCTGTCCCCACCCCCCCCTGGCGGTGAATCCGGAAATGGGTGAGCGGGCAACGCCTGGACACGCTCCGTGAATTCGTCTGGGAATTCGCCGGTCAACGGAAGCCAGACCACCGGTCCAAGCAACGGAATCCGAAACCCCACTGTGCGATGGTCTATCACCGCCAGAAAAACCACCAGAAGAGATACGGCCCGGTTGTTCCAGCACAACTGTTCAGCCCACCGGAACGCCACATCAACTGCATACCGGTCACCCCACCGCGCCCGGATGTGCCTGAACTCCTCGCCGTGCAACATCGTCCTGAGTTCCTGCACCGAATGAAAGACCATCGGAATCAGCAGCGGGAATACGGCCTCCTGAAGCGGATGAACCTCCTCCAGTGCAGGAAGCGGAGGAGGCACACCACCCACCCACCCGTCCTGTGCACAACACGTGACTGCTCCCCACACCACGAGCGCAACGACCATCCCCGCACGGATGCGATTCATCGACGACGGAAGAACTCCACAGTGTTCCGGAGACCATCCTGCAACGTCACCGTCGGATGCCAGCCGAGCTCCGCCCCGATGCGACGGCAGTCCAAGACACTCCTCGTCTGTTCACCTTTCTTTGCCGCTCCATGGGTTTCTTCACAGGTGCTGCGTGTCGCTGCCTTGATCGTGCGGAAAATGGTGTTCACATCTGTTTCAATCCCCGTGCCCACATTGTAGACGCGGCATCCCTCCGCGCGAAGAGCGAGCACATTGGCCCGGACAACATCACCTACAAACACGTAGTCCCGGGTCTGCTTCCCGTCACCGTTGATCACCGGAGTCCCGCCCTGAAGCATCTTCGTCGCAAAGATGGCCACGACTCCTGCTTCGCCCTCGGGGTTCTGTCTCGGTCCGTAGACGTTCGCATAGCGCAGTGCGACCGGTGCGAAACCATGGACCTGAGCATAGTAGAAGAGATACTGCTCGGTGGTAAGCTTCGCAACGCCATACGGGGAAATCGGCCGTGTGGGATGCGTTTCGGGCGCGGGAAACGTCTCCTGCTCTCCGTACGCCGCCCCTCCACTCGAAGCAAACACCACGCGTCGAACTCCCGACCGCATCCCCAACTCCATCAGCGTCAACATGCCGATAATGTTGACGGATGCATCGTAGACGGGGTCTGCAACGGAACGACGGATGTCCATCTGCGCGGCGTGATGGTTCACGACATCGAAATTCCCGCGGGTCATCACTTCACCAAGCGCATTAGCATCCCGGATGTCAATAGCATGAAATTCGGCAGCAGGGCTGACGTTATCCTTCTTGCCGGTTGACAGGTTGTCAACGACCGTTACCCGATGGCCCTCGGCAAGATACGCATCAACGATATGAGAACCGATGAAGCCTGCGCCTCCCGTGACAAGAATATTCATCGCCGTGCTGTCCCTTCAATATATGAACCGATAGCGTAGATCAACGCCCTGTGGCCGATGTCGCGCCGATAGTGCATACCCTCGAAGTGCACCTTGGCAACCGCGGCATACGCGTCGCGGATCGTTTCTGCAATCGTCCCCGACGAACGCACTGCAGTAATGCCGAGAACCCTGCCACCGGAAGTGACCAGGTGTTCTCCGTCCAGCCTCGTCCCCGCATGGAACGCAACGACCCCCTGCTGGTTCTCGATGCGCTCAAGCCCGGTAATCATTTTCCCCTGTGCATAGGCATCAGGATACCCTCCGGAGGCAAGAACCACACAAACCGCTGTGCCATGGGCTTGCGGCGACCAACTCAACCCCCGGTATGCGCCGATCCCGCCACGCGCCGCCGCAAGCAACAACTGAGCAAGATCTCCCGCAAACAGCGGGAGAACAACCTGCGTTTCGGGATCTCCAAACCGGGAATTGTATTCAATCACCTTTGCTCCCGCAGGAGTAATCATCAGACCGACATACAAACACCCCGAGTATGGTCGACCTTCCGCAGCCATCCCTGCAAGGGTCGGCCGCACAATTTCNNCTTCCACCTGCCGTAGNAGCGCACCATTCACGTTGGGCGCAGGAGCATAGGCTCCCATGCCGCCGGTATTCTTCCCTTCGTCGTTGTCCAGCGCGCGCTTGTGATCCTGGGCCGGAGCAAGAATCACATACTCCCGGCCGTCGGTGATCGCAAAGACCGATGCCTCCTCGCCTTCAAGAAATTCCTCCACCACAACACGTGCACCTGCCTGACCAAAACTCCCTCCCCCGAGCATGCCCAGCATTTCCCGTGCAGCCTCTTCACGATCACGGCAGATGAGCACACCTTTTCCCGCCGCCAATCCGTCCGCTTTCAGAACAACCGGCAGTGCAACCTGCCGTATGTAGTCCCGCGCTTCAGCCTCCTGACCCCGTGCAAATGTCCGGCTTGAGGCCGTCGGTATGCGATGGCGCGACATGAAGTCTTTGGCAAACGCCTTGCTCCATTCGAGTTCCGCGGCCCGACGCGTCGGACCGAATACCGTAAGACCATGGTCGAGAAACTTATCAACCACTCCGTCGGCAAGGGGCTGCTCGGGTCCAACGACAGTCAGATCAATCTGCTCCTTCACCGCAAAATCCAACAACCCCTGCCGGTCGGTGGACGCGATCGGCACCACCTCTGCTTGACGGGCAATCCCGGGGTTGCCGGGAGCACAGCACAGCCTGGTGATGCCGGCACTGCGGGAAAGCCCCCAGACCAACGCATGTTCCCTCCCTCCGGACCCTATCACGAGCACTTTCATGTCAATTCTCCACCAGCAGAGATTCGAAAATCCGTACCAACGACCTCGTCAGGATGAAGCGACTGTACCGGTCAATCACTTCCTGCTCCGGCCCGCGNAGCTCATGCCGCTCCCAGCGATTGAACAGCGTCATCAGGGCCTCCTTGATCGCAGGGATATCGTCAGGAAGAGTGACGATTCCTCCGGCCTCAAGAACAGCGTTTTTAATGAACCCCTCGGGGGCGCATGCAAGGATCGGCTTTCCCGCACCAATGTATTCGTAGGTCTTGCCGGGCGAACCCAGATCATCGCCAACAATCATCCAGAGAACATCGGAAGCCAGGAGCTCCCGGATGCAATCCACATGCGGCAGATACCCTGTTTCCGTAACGGAGTCATGGAGGCCGAGACGGACAACCAGCTTGCGATTCTCTTCCCGGAAGTTCCCCACAAAGTGCGCGTCAATGCGTCCGCGCAAACGGGGCTGCTCCTTCTGCAGCTCGGCCAACGCCCGGAGAAAGTAATCAGGCCTCCGATCCTCCCAGAAAACCCCGGCGTATGTTATGCGCATCGCCTTCCGTTGAGGCCGCTCAAGCGGTGTGCTCCGCGCCTTTTCAAAGTCGGCCGGATCAAACCCCTGTGAAATAATGTCGACATCCTGGTAGCCGAGGAACCGGTGTCTCCGGAGAACAGTCTCCTTAACCTTCCTGTTGGTCGTCACCACATGACTGCTGGCCCGGAGGGCACGGCGCTCGAGACGGACATTCAAAAGCTTNTGTAGGGGGGTTGGATAGAATTTNAACGGGTAGTCGATCCAGGGATCCCGATAATCGAGCACGAGAGGGATGTTGAGCTTCTTTTTCAGCTCCCGACCGATAAGGAAATCCGTGAACGGCGGTGCAGTGGCAAAAATCATGTCAAACGGCGTCTCGCGCGCAAGCTCCAGCGCCCGTGCGACAGCCTTACGCTTCCAGCCGATCTTGTTGTCGGGGATGAATAGCGTGTCGCTGAGGCGGCTGAGCAGCTTCCGGCTCCATTCCGAGGGAAAGCGCACAACCTCCTTCTTCGTGACAAGCTTGCCGGGACCGGCGGCAGTAGTACGGACAATGCGAACATCGCGTCCCGCAAGATCATCCAGAAGAGAATCGTCCTGTGCCAGATACCCCCGCGGTTGAACGGTCAACACTGTGGGATGCCAGCCAAAATCGGAGAAATACTTGACAAATTTCAGCGTCCGCTGCACACCACTCAACCCCATGGGGGGGAAGTAGTAGGCGATGACCAACACACGTCGCGGAGTATCTGTGCGTAGAGCCATGGTCAGAGAATCAATAGTTCCTTGGGAGCCGTGGTAAGCACCCTGCATCCGGAAGAAGTGAGCACAACATCGTCTTCAATGCGCACACCGAAGCGCTCAGGGATGTAGATCCCCGGTTCAATGGTAATGACACTCCCCACGTGCAGGAGCTCGGTGCTCAGACGCGACACACGCGGCCGCTCGTGGATCCGCAATCCCAGGCCGTGGCCGAGAGAATGCCCAAAAAACCTTCCATATCCCTCTGCTGCGATCCGCGTGCGTGCCACGGCATCAAGCTCGGACGCTACCATGCCGGCCCGTGCGACCTCAATGGCGTCACGCTGGGCGTGCAATACGGTTGCATACGCCTCCCGTCTCCCGCGATCAATCCGCCCGATTCCCACAGTCCTCGTTAGATCGGAGCAGTAACCGTTCACCGTGCATCCAAAGTCCAATGTGACAAATTCACCGCTCCTGACTGCCTTCGCCGTGGCTCGTGCGTGAGGAGAAGCCCCGCGACTCCCGCTGGCGACAATCGGTTCGAAGGCGTCACCTTCAGCCCCATGGCATCGCTGGCGATAGCTGATCTCAGCTGCGATTTCGAGTTCGCTCATTCCAGGACGAAGAAGAGGAAGTATCTCCAGAAACACACGATCACTGATCTCCACCGCCCTGCCAATACACGCGAGCTCCTCTGCATCCTTGACAACGGCAAGCTCTTCAACCAGGTTGCGCGACGGCACCAGGATGGCGCGGTCTACACACCCACGGAAGAGCAGGTATTGCGCGTACGTCACAGCTTCTGACTCGAATGCCACACGACGACACCCACCCAGCAGCTTGCGCGACGCGATCGTCCTCCACAGATCATGCATCGTGATGATGCGGCTGAATCCACGGACCTCGCGTGCACTCTGCGTGCGGTACCGCGTGTCGGTCAGAAACCACGCGTCCGAGAACGTAATAACCGCCACCCCATGGGAACCCGTGAATCCGGTCAGGTAGCGGACATTGGAAAGAAGGGAGACCACCAGCGCCGCAACGTTCTGTTCACGCATGCGCGCCCGCAATCGGGCGAGACGGTCAGCGCGGAATGACCGGTGCCGGCCGTCAGTGAACGTGGTAATTCGGAGCCTCTTTCGTAATGGTGATGTCGTGCGGATGGCTCTCACGAAGCCCTGCATCCGTCATGCGGACAAATCTCCCCTTGCTCTGCAGCTCACGGACAGTTCGGGCGCCACTATATCCCATCGCCGCACGTAATCCCCCGATCATCTGGTAGATGGTCTCACCCAGAGACCCCTTGAATGGTACGCGTCCCTCGATCCCCTCAGGCACCAACTTCTGAACGTCATCTTCAGCATCTTGAAAATAACGGTCCTTGCTACCCGCCTTCATGGCCTCAATGGACCCCATACCTCGATAGATCTTGTAGCTCCGACCTTCATACAACACTTTTTCGCCCGGACTTTCTTCCACGCCGGCAAAGAGCCCCCCAATCATCACGGAATCCGCCCCGGCTGCAATGGCTTTGGCGATATCTCCTGTCTGCTTGATTCCTCCATCGGCAATCACCGGAACACCGGCCCTGTGTGCGACACCCGCGCATTCCATGATCGCCGTGACCTGCGGTACACCCACACCGGCAACGACACGCGTCGTACAAATGGAGCCGGGGCCGATGCCAACTTTCACCCCGTCGACACCCGCCCGGATAAGAGCCCTGGCGCCTTCTCCGGTCCCCACGTTCCCCGCGACAAGATCGAGCGAAGGAAACTTCTTGCGTAGCATCTTCACCGTGTCAATTACCCCCTGCGAATGACCGTGCGCGGTATCGACGATGACCAGATCCACTCCCGCCTTCACCAGCGCAGCCACGCGATCACCTGTTTCACCGGTTACCCCGACCGCCGCGCCCACGCGCAAACGCCCGTGCTCGTCCTTGCAGGCGTTGGGATGGCGGATTTTCTTCAGGATGTCTTTGAAGGTGATCAAGCCCTTAAGCACCCCCTGCTTGTCGACCACCGGCAGTTTCTCGATCTTGTGCTTCATCAACAGGTGTTTCGCCTGCTCCAGACCCGTTCCGACCGGCGCGGTAATGAGATGGTCACGCGTCATGATTGCTGCAACCTGCTGATTCTCGTCCGGATCAAAGCGCAGGTCCCTGTTCGTGATGATGCCGATCAAACGGTGCTGGTCGTCGACAACGGGAATCCCGGAGATCTTGTATTTGTTCATGAGCAGCAGAACATCATACACCTTCTGCGATGCCTTGACAGTAACCGGTTGCAGAATCATCCCGCTTTCCGAACGCTTCACACGATCCACCTCTTCCGCCTGCGCAGCAATCGGCATATTCTTGTGCAGGATGCCGATGCCGCCCTCCCGCGCCATCGCAATCGCCATCGCGGATTCCGTGACCGTGTCCATCGCCGCGCTCAGCAATGGAATATTCATGGTGATCCGCCGGGTCAAACGGGTCCGCACCTCAACATCCCGAGGGAGAACAGTGGAGTGATTCGGAACGAGAAGCACGTCGTCGTACGTGAGCGCTTCGCCGATAATCTTTGCTGATTTCACAAGAAGAAACCCCGATCGCCGATGAGTGCCTTAGTGAGTGAACATTATGAATACGCCGGAATGCCGGTGATGTCTTCCCCCACAATAAGCGTGTGCATCTCGTGCGTCCCTTCGTACGTGAGCACCGACTCAAGATTCGCAGCATGGCGCATGACAGGATACTCGTCCAGAATACCATTTGCCCCAAGGATGGTGCGCGCATCCCGGGCAATCCTCAGCGCGTGCTCAACATTGTTGCGCTTGGCAAGGGAAATCTGCTGGAACCGCGCCGTGCCGGCGTCCTTGAGCCGCCCGAGTTGAACACAGAGCAACTGCGCTTTGGAGATCTCGGAAAGCATCTCGACCAGCTTCGCCTGTGTGAGCTGAAACGATGCAATGGGTTTGTCAAACTGAATGCGCGTCTGCGCATATGTCAGGGCGGCATCATAGCAGGCCATCGCCGCACCGAGCGCACCCCACGCAATGCCGTAGCGTGCCTGACTCAAGCATGACAGGGGCGCACGCAAGCCCTCAGCGCGGGGGAGCATGCTCGCGGCCGGCACGACCACATCCTGGAACACTAACTCCGACGTCACGGACGCACGCAAGGAGTGCTTGCCCTTCATTTCGGGAGCAGAAAAACCGGCAGTGCCCTTCTCCACGAGAAATCCTCTGATCGTGTCATCCAGCTTTGCCCAGACGACTGCAACGTCTGCGACGGTGCCGTTGGTTATCCACATCTTGGCACCATTAAGCAGGTAGTCTCCGCCGTGACGGGCAGCGCGGGTACGCATCCCCCCGGGGTTCGATCCGAAATCCGGCTCCGTCAGTCCGAAGCATCCCACCTTCTCTCCCCTTGCAAGGCGCGGCAACCAGAAGTCCTTCTGATCCTCCGAGCCGTAGGCGTAAATCGGATACATGACAAGGGCGCTCTGTACGGAGGCGAAACTCCTGACGGCACTGTCCCCTCTCTCCAGTTCCTGCATTGCCAGACCATATGCCACGTTGTTCATCCCGGCGCAGCCATAGTCAGCCGGAAGCGTCGCGCCGAACAGACCCAGGTCTGCCATGCGCGGGATCAGATCGGCGGGAAATGTCCCTCTGCGGTAATGGTCTTCAATGACCGGAAGAACGTTGTCTTCCACAAATCCACGGACCGTGGAACGCACAAGGATCTCTTCCTCGCTGAAGAGTCCGTCTATACCGAAGTAGTCAACCCCGTGGAATTTCGACATGCGTGGCACCGGCGCAGGTGAGGATGAACAAGATAGCGAAATGGGGACCTGAAAAGCAAGGTGCTATTCGGGCACTGACAGACCGTAGCGTTTGATTTTCAGGTAGAGCGTCTTCTTGCTGATCCCGAGCAGTTGCGCCGTGCGGGCGCGATTGAAATCGTTCTCCCGCAACACCCGGTCAATGTGCACTCGCTCAAGATCTTCGAGAGTTGCACCACGTTCCAGTGGTGGCGGTTCAAACCGCGGAGAGGAATCCACCGGACGGTGGACAGCAAGTTGCAGATCGTTCTCGCCAATGACATCCCCTGCTGAGAGAAGAATTGCCCCCTCAATCACGTGCTCCAGCTCCCGTATGTTGCCCGGCCACGTGTATTCCTGCAGCAGGCGGACAGCCCCCGGCGAGAGCGTCTTCACGTTTTTTGATTTTGCTTTCTGCTTCAGGAAATATTCCGAAAGAAGCGGGATGTCCTCTGCCCGTTCCTGGAGTGACGGCATCGGCAACGTGATAACATTCAGCCGGTAGAGTAGGTCCTCGCGGAACCGGCCCATGCCAACTTCTTCCCGTAGATTCTTGTTTGTCGCACTG
>JGI20214J51088_10002808_pt1 | contig 11522 bp, 6 predicted proteins | sample WetSurMetagenome_FD_51088 | JGI IMG/M metagenome (IMG submission 51088)
GAGTTCATTTTTTATCAACTCTTTCATCCAAAGTTTTTCTTTAATCCATAAGGGCATTGCTTTTATGAATGACTGAATTCCAATTGGAGCAAAGGTTAAATATGTTTCAAGTAGTCGTTCAAATTTCAAGAATGGCTTATCATAAAATGCGACAATATCCAGTTCATTCGCTTTAATTCCTGTATAATCGAGACAAAACTTAATTGCGTACACTGGGAAACGATGATCGTGTTTTTTTCTCGAGAAACGTTCCTCCTGAGCTGCAGCTAAGATTACTCCATCTTTTACAATGCAAGCTGCACTATCGTGATAAAAAGCTGAAATACCGAGTATGTAGATATCTTTATGACTCAAAATGTGTTAATATTAAAAGATGGTTATGGATTAATATTCGATTGATTCTCCCATTGCTTTACCCAATCATAATTCGGTATTATCATCGGAACAGCCAGTAACTTTCCACCAAAACCAAAAGTTCTGTAAATAACTGTTGTTGTATTTAAGACTTCAACTGATTTTAAAATTTCCTCGTTAATCTGAATTTTATACTTGTTAGCAAGTTCAACAGTTTTATTGATTACTACTTCTCTATATTTTCTATTTTTAATTTCCTCAATTATTCGTGAGCGTTCCAATTTATAATCATTTGATGGTAAATCTGAGATTTCTTTTTTATCCACAAGTTCGAATAGTGAATANCCTTCTGGAACTTTAACTGGACCATACATTTCTCCNATATTCATAGTAGCTGCTTTTCTTCCTATTTCACCATATTCATCNATGTTGAAATATCCAAGTTCACCNTTATTATTTTTTGCTTCTTCTCTGATTGTATATTTCATTGCAAGCCCTCTGAAATCTGCTCCCTCATTCAGCTGATCCAACACTAATTTAATNACATCCAGATCGTTTGTGAGCAGCTCTATTATTTTTACCTCAACTATAAATAGAGTATCTTTTTTCTCACGGAAGTATTCATCTGCCTCTTCATCACTAATGTTAATTGAATCAATAATTTGCCTGCGAAGTGCTTCACAAAGATAGTATGATTTCCAATTGTTTAAATCACCGCGAACAGCCGGAAGATTTTCTAATCCGCGTTTATAACCCTCACGAGCAAAAAGTTCGTGTTCAATAAATTTTCTTGCATAATAATTTAATCTTCCCCTTATATGATCGTTGTCAAGGGAGTCAACATAAAATTTTTCAATTGAAAGTTCTTGCAAAAAATCATCAATTGTTTCATTCTGATCATCTAATTTTATAAATACAGCATTGAGTTTTTCGCTTCCGATATTTGCCTCAATATCATATAAGTCATCCGGTGTAAGATAAATTTTATCTGAAGCAGAGATGTTATCTGTCTGACTTCGGTTTCGCAATGATTCAATTACAAGGTCAGAAAGCTGTAAAAGAAGTTCTTTGTTTGTTTCAGCTTTAACATTTTGAAAGCACTTTGAATAAAACTCTCTGAATAAACTATCTATTATTGTTTCTCTGGCAATCTTTACAATCCGTTTCTCTTCAGCACTGGCTTGTTGAGAATTTTCTATTGTTTTTTCCTGAATAGATAATAATTTAAAAATATACCAACCATTTGGTGATATAACGGGGGTTGTAAATTCACCAAGTTTTAAGCTATACAATTTGTCTTCAACAGATTTATCCATTTGACCATAAGTAATAGCATAAGGTTTTTCCTGCAACTTGGCTTCAGGTCTACTTAGCAAAATAGAATAAAAATTTGTTCCTCCCTGAAGCTGTTGATAGATCACCTCAATCTCTTTGGGATCCGTTGAGAAAATGTAATTTAAATTCAGAATTTTACTATTTCTTTGGAAAGCTTCGACTAGGTATTCATCTGAAATATTTACTTTATCTAAAATTTCTTCACGATAAAGAGCGTCTCGTACATACATCTTTTCAATAGCTTTATACGTAGAAGTTATTAGTTCGGACTTATCTAAACCCATCGATTTCGCTTCTAAAGCCCAAAGTTTTTCTGCAATAAGTGAATAAAGAAATTCCTTTTTGAAAGACTCCTCTGCACCAAGCATTCCAGCTTGGAGTTGGGGTGTCAGTTCATATCTTTCAACGAATTCATCTTTTGAAATGATATCATTTCCTACTTTAGCTACCGTTTCATCATCATTTATTTGCCCAAAATTAATTACGGTAAAAGTAGNTATTAAGAAAAAAGAGAAAACTTTGTGTTTTAAAAAATTTATTCCAATTAAATAACTTTTCACAAGAAATATTTTCTGATTATTAGATATAATGATTAAACTATTTTATCGGGATAAAATAACGATATTCAAGAAAATGAGATATGAAAAAAGAATTATATAAAGGAGCTTTTCTTCTAAATAACTAATTTTTTGCTAGTATTTCAACTAAATTAACAAGAATAATTTCATATTTTTCTCGTCAAATTATTTATTAACCATTGCTGTTTAAATTTTAGCATTTTAATGTTAAAAGTGGATTTTTTAATTGTCTGATTCTAAAAAAAATAAATTAACCACAAATAAAACAAAGCAACCTTTAGCAAAAAAAGAGAGATCGTCCTCACCTACATCTCCTTGGTGGTTCTATCTGGTTTTAGTGGTCATCCCACTTTTTATTTTGCTGCTACTCGAATTTGGATTAAGAATTTTTAATTACGGTAGAGTTTATGATCAATGGATTCCGGCAGGTAACGGTAAATTGACTCTTAACCCGGAAATTGCTTTCAGATATTTTTATAATACTGAAAAAGTTCCTTCAGCTAATTATAACTGCTTTGATGAAATCAAAAAGGAAAATTCTTACAGAGTATTTGTAATGGGAGGAAGCAGTGCGGCCGGATTTCCTTACACACCCAACGGTGCTTTTTCAAGATATATAAGAAAAAGACTTGAGCTTCAATATCCTGAGAAAAATATTGAAGTAGTAAACATTGCTATGTCAGCAATTAATTCTTACGCTTTAAGAGATATGCTGCCGGGTGTTTTAGAAAAGCAGCCTGATCTTATAATAATCTATGCTGGACACAATGAATATTACGGGGCTCTAGGTATTGGTTCAGTTGAAACTCTTGGTGATACGAGATTTTTGGTTAATTCTGTTGTCTGGTTAAACCGGTTTAAAACTTTTGAACTATTACGCAACACTTTCAATTTTGTTTCTGAGATATTCTCAAAACCAGTTCACCAGGACGGAACTTTGATGGCAAGAATGTCTCAGCGCCAGTTAATTCCAATTGATTCAGAGAAATATTTTGGTGGGTTGGATCAATTTGAAGGCAACCTGGACGATATTCTTAAGTTTACCAAAGAAAAAAATGTTCCTGTAATTCTTGGAAGGCTGGTCAGTAATCTGAAGGATCAAAAACCTTTTGAATCTTATAAGGATCAGAAAAATCCATCGGCAGATGAAGTATTTGAATCAGCAGGGTTGCAGTTGAGATCGGGCAATATTGCTTCTGCAGATTCCTTATTTAGATTTGCAAAGGATCTCGACGCATTGAGATGGAGAGCCCCTGAAAAAATAAATGAGATTATTGATTCGCTTGGCAGAGTATATAATTATCCGGTTGTAAATCTTGATTCAGTATTTAACGCTGAATCTGATAGTGGCATTGTTGGCAATGATTTAATTACCGATCATCTTCATCCCAATTTAAGAGGTTTCCAAATTATCGGGAGAGAAATTTATAACACAGGAATTAATTCCGGATTGTTACCTAAATCCAACACTTCACTGTCGATTGAGCTACAGGATAGCATAACAATAAACCAATATGAATTTACAAGATTTGATTCAACAATTGCATTATACCAGATAATTATCTTGAAAAGTGATTGGCCATATACAAAGAAAAAAATTTCTGATCAGGAAAAATTTAAGCTACTGAATTTGAAAACTTATGCTGATACTCTCGCATATTTAGTGGGTAAAGGTGAATTGGAATGGGAGTCAGCTCATCTTCAACTTGCACAATATTTTATAAAGAATGGTGACTTTGAATCATCTAAGAAAGAAATTAGTGCCGCAACAGACGAATATCCTTTTGATCCTTATCCTAATGAATTTGCTGCAAAGTTACTCGTTGATCAGAAAAAATTTGAAGATGCCTATCCTTATTTATTGAAACTCAATGAGATAAAACCCGGTTCATATTCGACTAAATGGCTTGGGATAATGGACCTGATGAACAGCAAAGTTGAAACGGCAATAAAATATCTTTCCGAAAGTTTAAGTTTTAATTCCTCCGATGCACAGGTTTACTATAATCTTGCTGGTGCCTACTCAATGAAAAAAGATTACAATTCAGCTTTACGACTGATAAATCGATGTCTTCAAATCGAGCCAAATTATTCAATGGCAAAAGATCTCCAAAGACAATTAATCAATGCAATAAAATCAAACAGATAAAAAATAATAATTGGCGTTATCAGAAAAACAAATACAATTTATTGAAAAAAACTATCGCAATCTTTCCATCAAGGATATAGCAAAACAATTAAATGTTTTGGAGAGCGATGTGGAATTATTTGTAAAAAAAATTAAAGCTCCGGCACCCAAATGGTTTTATTTATTCTTATTTATAATTCCAATTCTCTTTTTTGTACTGTTAGAAATAAGCCTAAGATTATTTAACTATGGGTATGATAGTAGAGTTTGGATCGACATTTCAAAAGACACACAAATCCTAAATCCTGAAATCGGGCATCGATACTTTTTTACTACAAAAAATTTACCCTTCTCAGTTGAATCATTCTTATTCAAAGAAAAAAAAGAAAATAGTTTCAGGATATTTGTAGTCGGAGCGAGTTCAGCTGCTGGTTATCCATACCTATCGAGTGCCTCGTTCAGCAAATTCATCAGAAAAAAATTAGAGATTCTTTATCCGGAAAAAGTCATAGAAGTTTGCAATGTGAGTATGTCGGCTATCAACTCGTATACTATTAGAGATTTAATGCCGGACATTCTGGAAAAAGAACCTGACTTAATCTTGATTTACCTTGGACATAATGAATATTATGGCGCGCTCGGAGTGGGCTCGCTTGAATCGCTTGGTTCTTCCAGATTTTTTGTTAACACAACTTTATGGTTAAACAAATTTAAAACGATTGAGCTAGTAAGAAACATAGTTAAATGGATTTCAGGATTATTTTCATCGGGTGGTGAAATTACCGGCGGCACTTTAATGGCGCAAATGGCTAAGGATAAATTGATTGAATATAATTCGGATATTTATTGGGCTGGCATTGAACAGTTTGAAGGAAATTTTCGGGATATATTACGGATGTGTAAAGAAGCAGGAGTTCCTGTAATTGCAAGTACATTATCCAGCAATTTAAAAGATCAAAAACCTTTCGTTTCAATTAACGATTCAGAGTTTCCTTCTGCTGATGAAATTTTTAAATATGCAAACGAAGAATTACTTCACAACAATTTTGATTCAGCAAAATCACTTTATATCAATTCAAAAGATCTTGATGCTTTAAGATTCCGGGCACCTGAGGAAATAAACAAAACGATTATTCGTTTATGTAATGAATTCAGATGCCCTGTAGTAAAAAGTGATTCTCTGCTAAACCACTTAAGTGAGGCAGGAATTGTTGGAAATAATCTTATGACAGACCACCTGCATCCAAATGTGAGGGGATACCAATTAATCGGAAACTTATTCTTTGGCTCAATGAAAAAAAGTGGTTATTTGCCAACGACTGAACCTTCTGATCTTGATGAAAATACAGCTGATAGTCTCGTAATTGCCTATTACAATTTTACTCCCTTTGATTCAACAGTAGCTGATTTCAGAATAAAAATTCTTAAAAACGACTGGCCATACCTCGATCCCAAAAATCAGATTCCAAGAAATCGCCTAATTAAACTTCGCAATTTTACTGATAGTCTGTCGATGGATGTAATTGATGGAAGAATTTCAAGAGAACAGGCAAGATTGAAAGTATCATCTCATTATCTTAAGCAAAAACTTTTTGATGAATATGCTATCGAAATGGCTGCATTAATCGAAGAGTTTCCTTTTCTATATAAATATTATAACCAGACAGCGCGAGAGTTAATTGTCGCTGGTAAATTTAATCAGGCTTATTATTTTTTAAAAAGAGGCTATGACAGAAAACCTGATGCGTTTAATTCAAAGTGGCTTGGAATAATAGACCTTTCACAAGGTTTTGTAGATGAAGCCATTAACTATCTTGAAATCAGTTTGAGATATGATAAAAGAGATGCTCAAACTTATTTCAACATAACAGGGGCATATGCGCAGAAAAAGGAATTCAATAAATCACTTGAGTCAATAAATAAGTGCCTGCAGATAAATCCTGATTTCGCCAGAGCAAAACAAATTCAGGAACAGCTTACAGCTATCATCAACAAAAATAGTCAAGTTGAGTAACCGTCAAGAAAATACTGCAGTTAGTAAAACAAAATCTCCATTTTGGTTCTACCTGGTTTTGTTTATCATTCCTATTCTCTTCTTTGTATTACTGGAAATATCACTCAAGCTATTTAACTACGGAAGAAATGATGAGCAATGGATAAAGATTAGTGAAACAAAACAAATGCTGAATCCGGATATTGCCGGCAGATATTTTTTTAACACAAAAGACTTACCACAATCAAACAATGATGCATTTGATATTGTAAAAAGAAAAAATGCATTCAGAGTTTTTGTTATGGGTGGAAGCAGTGCCCAGGGGTTTCCGTTTTCACCAAACGGAACTTTCTCAAGATATATTCGCGATCGTCTGCAGCTTATCTACCCGGATAATTACATTGAAGTAATAAATCTTGGAATTACTGCCACCAATTCTTATACAATTAGAGATCTCATTCCAGGAGTTCTCAAACAAAACCCGGATCTGATAATTATTTACGCTGGACATAATGAATATTACGGGGCTTTGGGCGTTGGATCAAATGAGAATATTGGTAATTCCAGAATGATCGTAAACTCGCTAATCTGGCTTAACAAGTTTAAATCGGTTCAATTGATAGGAGATATAATTAGTTCCCTAACAAGTTTATTTGAACAAAATAAAAGCCATGAAAGACAACGTGGGGGAACTCTGATGGCAAGAATTGTAAAAGATCAATTGATTCCATTTAATTCTGATGTTTTCAATTCTGGCTTAAAACAATTTGAAAACAATTTTGAGGATATACTACGAATGACCACAGACACAGGAGTTCCTGTATTGATTGGAACTCTGGTAAGCAATCTAAAAGATCAAAAGCCATTTATCTCAGTTGGAAATGATAATAGTACAAATGCTGATTCGGTTTACTTCAATGCACAAACTCAACTTAGTTTTGGAAATTTTAATATTGCAGATTCATTATTTCGCAAAGCCAAAGATCTTGATGCACTAAGATTCAGAGCTCCTGAAAAAATAAATGGTTTTATCCTTAAATTTCCTGAAAAATATAATTGCTCAATTGTAAATGTAGATTCGATATTTAGTAGTGAAAGTGCGGATCATGTTGTAGGAAATAATTTGATAGTTGACCATTTACATCCTTCACTTAGTGGTTATATGCTGATGGGAAAAATCTATTTTGAAACGATGCAAAAGTATGGCTATCTGCCTGATGATCAGTCAATGAATATTTCCGATTCTGAACAGGATGAATTAGTAGTTGAAAAATTTGCATTCTCCAGACTTGATTCCTCGATATCAAAAATAAGATTAACCGGTTTACTCAACGACTGGCCATTTGTTGAAAAGCCGGATTTTTCGTTCATAAAAAACCTACAACTACTTGATAGGATAGATTCAATTGCCTATAAAATTGCATTCGAAAATATGAATTGGGAAAAAGGGCACAGAGAAGCAGCTGACTGGTATCTGCATAAAAATGATTACAAGAATTTCGCAAAAGAATACATCGTTCTGATTTCTCAATATCCATTTAAATTAGCAGATTACGATTATGCGGCTTCTCAATTAATTAACGTCAAGAAATTTGAACTTGCATATATTTTTCTGCTCAAAAAGTATAAGGAAACTCCTGATGCCTTTTCAACCAAGTGGTTGGGAAGTATAAATCTGATCTGGGATAAAACTGATGAAGCCATTAAATATTTGACTGAGAGTATTTCTTTCAATCCTAATGATGCTCAGGTTTTTTACAATCTCGCCGGGGCGTATATTCAAATTAAGGATTTCTCTAAAGCACTGAATTCTATTAAGGAATGTTTGAGAATAAAGCCAGACTATCATGATGCTCAAAGTTTGAAAATTCAGCTCACCGAATTATTAGAACAATAAAAAAGCCCCGCGAACGGGGCTTTAAGTTTTAATGAATAATTCCGAATGGATTACTTCATCAAAATCATTTTCTTTGTTTCAGTAAAGTTGCCAGCGCTAATCTTGTAGAAATAAATTCCACTTGTAAGAGTAGAAGCATTGAAATCTACTGAATAATTTCCAGCTGATTTGGTTTCATTAACCAATGAAGCAACTTTTTGTCCGATAGCATTGTATATATCAATTGTTACAAATCCTCCAACAGGTATACTGAAATTAATTGTAGTTGATGGATTGAACGGATTCGGATAATTTTGATCAAGCGCATATTCACTTGGGGTGTTGCCAGCCACAGGCTCAACGTCAGTTGTGAATGTATGATTACCCATTGTACCGAAAACGTTATCAACACGGCAATACCAAGCAGTAGAAAATAAATCAATTACATGGTTTGCACCGATAGCATTTTCATTATCGTTACCGCCACCATTATTAACAGCATCACCGTAGTTAATTCCATATTTATACTGAATTTCAAAAACAGTATAAGCTGGGAATGTAACAATGGCTGAAAATATTTTGTCGCCTGCAGTTTCATCACCATTAGTTCCATCATCGTACATTGGAATCATTAAATTGATTTCAGCATCAGGCCATCCTAAGCTGGGCCACTGTAAAGGAGGTGTACCTCCTGCCATATGAACTGTATTAACAACTGGGAATGGTTGGTTGTTAATTGCAGAAATAGCATTATTACAGTCAACAGTAAAGAGTACATCTGTTGCCTGGTTTGTAACAGTAGCAAGTGTCCCATCGTTAAATGGTCTTGCAACGGTGCATTCACCTAAATCATAATCAGCCTGGGTTAAGACATAAATTTTATTATCTCCACCTTCCCAGCTATTAGGTGTATAGAAAAATTTATACTGAACTATTGTATCACCAACTTCCGCACTGAAAGCAGTATCCGGAACTTCGCTTACATAGAGATTAGTATTTATTGGATTTGGGACTAGATCATGGCGTCCCCAACCATTGAAGTTTCCTCTTGCTGCTACTGTATCTGCGAGATTATATCTGCCAGATAGGATTTCGATTTCCATATTGCATTCCCAATTTATGAGAATATCCTTTGGTTGTGCAAACGTAATACCGGAAAGAAAGAGCAAAAGGGAAACGTAGAGTATTTTATTCATTTGGTTCTCCTTGTTTTAATGAATGAATTGAATTATAAGTGTTTACTTTTAATTCGTTGAAATATAGAAATAATTTTACTCAAAAATAACCGACCTATGGTCAAAATTTAATCCCTATCGAGTAATGTTGTGTATAATCTAAAACCCCGAAATTCTGATATGCGTAATCTATTCTTACACCAAAATCAGATGTAAAATCATAATTAAGTCCAACACCAGCAGTAAAACCTTCCTCTGAATTTTCTAAGAATAACGATTTATAACCAACCCTGAATGCAATCAAATTATTGTACATATATTCAGCTCCAACATTTAAAGATTCATCATTATCAGTTGGGTGTAATGCATCGGCTGCGATGGTTACTCTGTTTTCTTCATTATTTAAAACATCCATCGCAAGACCAATTCTAAAAGTTAACGGTAATGGATAGACACCTGTTTGTAATGTCGCAAGAATTTGATCATTGTTCCCATAATTATTTGGATCAATGTCATGCTGGACAAGTAATGCATCACCACCAAGTTGCATTTCGGTTCCGAAGTTTGTTATCGTGGCGGCAATTCTTAACCCATAAATATCTGATTGGAAGAGAACACCTAAATCCAGTGCAAACGCACTCGCCGAAACACTCCAGATTGATTGTTGAATATATTTAACGGTTCCACCCAACGAAAATCTATCAGTCAAATTATAAGCGTAAGTTAAACCCATAGTTAAATCAGAAGCAGAAAAAAATTGACCGGTTCCATCTTGTTCCGCCAGTGTNGTAATTTCAATATCCCCATAATCAAGATAAGTTAAACTTAATCCTATAGTTCCNGCATCACCAAGCTTAACCATTGCACCGGTCCAGCTGTAGTTGATATCTGCAAACCACGTTGTATAAGCAAACATTGCATCATTCTTATCACTTCTGGAAGCGCCTGCGGGATTCCAATATAACGAGGTTACATCATTAGCTGTTCCGATAAATGCACCGCCCATGGCAATTGCGCGTGGGCCAACTCCAATATTTAAGAAGGGTGCTGCGGTTGTTCCTATTTTTGATTGACTTGCTATGAAAGATGAAGCCAGCAAGAAAATAACTAAAACCTTTTTCATAAATAAATTCTCCATTATTTAATTAAGGCAAGCTTGCCCATTTTGGTTCCTATATTTGGAGCGTCTATTACATAAACATATACTCCGTACGCGACCTCAATATTTTCTTCACTTCTTAAATTCCAATAAACATCTCCGACATATAAATCCTCAGCATATAGTGTTCTGACTAACTCACCTCTTACAGTAAATATTGAAATCTTAGAACCTGGTGGAACATAAGTGAATCTTACTTCCCGTTCACCCCGACCGCTGGTTTGTGAACTTAATAATCTTTGTTCACCCTCGTGCGTAACTACATATGGATTCGGAACCACTTTAATTTTATTTAACTGATCCTGTGCCTGTTCATTATCAATTCTTGCACCTATCATGGTGAAGAAGAAATTGTCCTCCTGGTTAAATGGTTTCAGTGTTTGAATGTTAAATGTGCCCGCTGATTCAAGAGGAATAAGTGATCTATATCTGATATTTACACGCCATGTTCGTACATATTGTTCTTTCAAATATTCTTTGAACCAAATACTATAAGTATAACTCAATGTTCCAACTCTTAAATAAACGGCATCAATGTATTGATTAGTTGTTAAATTTTTGACTTTAAAATTGATCGGTTGTGAAGGTACGATATTGCTTTGACCAGAACCAACCGTATCAACAACTGATGTATCAACGATGGAATCATAGAACTCAATCAGATAGTCATTAGGTGTAGCATAACCGTTGTATTTAGAATTTAAAGCAGTGAATCTTAAAACCTCAAAAGTTGGAGGTGGATCTGTTGTAATATTTTGTGCATACGAAGTGTCAACCTTAACCGGATCATTATAAAGTTGAACTCTGAAGCCTTCTCGTATTGGAGTTTCCCCGGCAAAAACTGTCGACTGATCAACAAGCTTATGATACTCAGCAGTATAGTAAGAACCTGATACAGCAAACTCTGAACCGTTAACTAAAATT
>JGI20214J51088_10002809_pt1 | contig 11522 bp, 5 predicted proteins | sample WetSurMetagenome_FD_51088 | JGI IMG/M metagenome (IMG submission 51088)
GTAACTGCAAACGTAGGACGTTTCGGCCCGTATATACATAATGATTCATTGTATGTTTCCATTCCTAAAGATAAAGACCCGATGAACATCACACTTGATGAGGCCACCGAACTTATTCAAGCTAAACGTGAAGCTGATAAAAAGAAGATCATCAAGGTTTTTGAAGGAGAAGACCTCCATGTGCTTAACGGTCGTTTCGGCCCTTATATCTCATATAAAGGCAACAACTACAAAATTCCAAAGACACAAAAGCCGGAAGAACTAACGTTGGAAGGTTGCCACGCTCTCATTGACAAACAAGGCGAGAAACCTGAGAAAGTTAAACGCGGAGCCAAGAAAACAGTAGCTAAAAAGGTAGTTGCCAGTAAAGCTGCTACTAAAAAGGCCGCCACTACAAAAAAGGCTGCACCTAAAAAGAAAGCATCAAAGGCAAAGACAAAATAAAAGCGATGCGGAATAATATTATTCCGCAATCAGAGGCAGAAAGCAGCATAAAGAGGCACAACCTTTATCTGATTGGCAAAACCGAAGTTCTTTTGAGAAATACGGATGCCATATTCGCTTTTATATTTTTCCATAAACACGTTCAAACTCTTACTGCGTGTATGTAAGCCGGCTTTCACTTCCACAGGTATGACTTTGCTATCATATTGCAACACAAAATCAACCTCCGCTGCATTGTCGCTACGCCAATAATACAGAGGTATGGCATTAGCGGCAAAAGCCTGAGCTATATAATTCTCAGTCAACGCACCAATAAAAGTATTATCATCATTAAGTTCAGACAAAATGATACTTTGAGGCATTCCAGATTTCAACGTAAGCATACCGACATCGCTCATATACAATTTAAAATCACTCAAATCAACATTAACGGCAATAGGCACATTCCCATTATTTATTTTCCGACATTTTAATGCAATACCGGCAAAATACAACCAATCTATTGATTCTCCGAAAATAGAAGTAGAGCCGCCATGCAAAACCACCTTATATTGAAACTTCTTATTATATTTAGCCAATTGTGCAGGTATTGAATTATAGCAAGCCCTGACCTTCACACTTGTGGATGCATTTGCATATTTAGCCATATCGGCAATATATTCATTTATGATTCTATTCTGAATTACTGGTACATTCACCAAACTCTTATTGTCGATATATTCATTTACCACAGCCGGCATACCTCCGATTATCAGATATTTTTTATATGCCTCAATGGCATCCTGATGCAAAGCTTCCGGAAGAGCCTCATTCGTGGCAAAATGCTTTCTTATCAAATCAGCTAAACGTTCCTTATTTATTGCCCACAGAAATTCTTCAAAATCCAATGGATAAAGAGATAATTCATTTACTTTGCCGACAGGATATGAATATTTTTCACGATTAATGGCAACACCCAGTAAACTACCGGCTGCCACAATATGGTATTCCGGAGCTTCTTCGCAAAACACCTTAAGAGAAAGCAAGGCCCGTTCACACGACTGTATTTCATCAAGTATAAGCAAAGTATCTCCCGGCACAATCTTCTCGTTAACCGTAGCTTCTAAAAACTCAATAATACGTTTAGGTTCGATGTTATTATCGAAATAAGAATTAATCAGCAAATTTGTTTCCAAGTTTACATGCACCGTATTCTTATAATAACGACGTCCGAACTCTTGCAAAATATAAGTTTTGCCAACCTGTCGCGCACCGTTTAATATCAACGGCATCCGTCTTGGATCATTCTTCCAAGCAATCAAATTTGTTAAAATCTTTCTTTCCATAATATGCTCATCTGATAGTTATCTGCAAATTAATCAGAAAAATCTGATTTTTTGTCACATAACAATCAGGAATCGTGTTTTTATAAACATAGTTTAACATTAACAGTTAAATACATAAGACTGCAGAATTGCTTGGTTTAATAGAAAGTGCTTAACTTACTCTTCGCCTACCGAAATTTCGCCGCCGCGAAAATAACCGCCGCGAAATTTGTTATATTCTATCGTTTACTTTATCTTTACATTAAATTATTCTATGATAATTCCTCTATAATATATTAAAGGTATAGTAATATGAAGTTTTACGATAGAGAAAAAGAAATGGAGTCATTGGCTAAAATAAGGCAAATAGCATTCAATGACCATTCGCAAATGACGGCTATAACCGGACGTAGACGAATAGGAAAAACAAAACTCATACTGAAGAGCTGTGAAGGTACGCCAACAGTATATCTTTTCGTAAGCAGGAGCAGTGAAGCTGCATTGTGCAACCAATTTGCTCAAACAGCAGGTAAGTCTTTAAATACTTTTATTCCTTCTGAAATATCATCCTTTGTAAATTTATTTGAAGTTATTATGGGATTAAGTAAAACCATACCCTTTAATTTGGTAATCGATGAATTTCAAGAGTTCTTTTACATAAACCCTTCTATCTATAGCGGAATGCAAGATGTTTGGGACAGATATAAAGATGCCACACATGTAAATTTCATTGCAAGTGGCTCGGTATATACCTTGATGCACCGTATATTTATGGAATATCGCGAACCTTTATATGGCCGTTGCGACAGCATTATAAAGTTAAAACCTTTCACTACATCGGTTATCAAAGAAATACTTGCCGACTACTATCCTAACTATACAAATGATGATTTGTTGGCATTATATACCTTTACCGGAGGAGTTCCAAAATATATCGAGCTACTTCTTGACAAAGGTTGTTATACCATAAATGATATGATTAACTGTATAATTCAGGAAAATTCAATCTTTCTCGAGGAAGGAAACGTGCTGCTTATTCAGGAATTCGGAAAGAAATACGGCAACTATTATTCCATTCTTTCTGCCATTGCTTCAGGCAAGAACACAACAGCGGAAATATCTGATTTTGCAGGCAGCACAAGCGTTGGAGGATTGTTGCAACGCCTTGAAACCGATTACGAAGTAATAACAAAAAAGAGACCTATTCTTTCCAAAGAAGGTACACAAACCGTTCGTTATGAAATTTCGGATAATTTTCTCAGGTTCTGGTTTCGGTATATTGTAAAATATCAGGACTATGTGCAATCCGGACTTTTAAATAACCTTGCCGACATTATTAAGAACGACTACCCTACTTATTCCGGTTTGACATTAGAAAGGTATTTCAGAGAGCAATTACAAGAGAAGCAATTATTTTGCAATATCGGTTCATGGTGGGAAGCATCTAAAGGAAAAGACAAAGAACAGAATGAAATTGACATTGTAGCAATTTATGCCGACAAGAAGAGAGTGCTTATTGCCGAAGTGAAACGCCAACGCAAAAACTTTAAACCGGAATTGCTGCAACAAAAAGTTGATGTTATTCGCACAAGACTATTTTTCAAATACAAAATAGAAACGATGTGTCTAACATTGGAAGATATGTAATATAAATATTTGAATCTGCATGATACCTTATTACGGCGAATTCGCCATAATTAAGATTAGAGTTTTGTCCGAAATTATAACTTTTTTTCGGACAAAACAAGTAATACAACATATAATGAGCAGAATGATATATTTGTTCATAAATAAAGAAGAGACTATGTCACATTCACAGTCTCTTCTTTTATTTAAATATTGATTATATTACCAATTACCAACCAAGTTTTTATTTGCTTGCAAATCATTTGAAGGAAATTCCCATATAAATCTCTTATTTGAAGCATCTACTGATAAATCTCCATAACCTGCATTTGTAGCTGATATTAAGACTGACTGATCTTGTGGATCATGACGAGCAAAGCCATCATGCCACCTCTTTAAATCATCCAAGCGCTTGCCTTCACCAATAAATTCTCTAACCCATTCATTTTTAATTTCAGTAAATAAAGCACTACCACTTAATGTAGTTGGAATCAAATCTGCGTGACGAGCTGTTTTTAGCTCATTAAGAAAAGTTACTGCTTGAGATGCATTACCACCTTCATAAGAAGCTTCAGCTGCTATAAGATATGCTTCTCCGGCTCTAAACAATTTCTCCATATTATAATATTGATATTGGGAAGTTTTCAAAGCAGGGTTTCCTGGATATTTGTTCAAAAGATAAACATCAGATGCAGTTACAGAAAGACTTGTCATCGGAGCGTTTACAAAATATGCAGATTTACGAATATCATCATTACTATAAAGATCTATGACCCATTTTGTCGGAACAAAATCCGGTTGAAATGTACTCGATCCTGTGCTATAGTTTAAATACGGTAAATAATCATTTCCTTGTTCAGAAGAAGACTGGAATACACTAAACAACACTTCACTGCTTGCATCATTCAACCACATAGATGCCAATGAACTTTCATCGGTATCTAAAGGATATTTAGCAATTACATTTTGCGCTAATGTCACAGCATCACTATATTTATGTTCGTATAAATCGACACGAGCCTGAAAAGCATCAATCACATCCTTAGTAAGATAATGAGAATTAGCAGTTCCCACTGTTGACAAATACTTACGTGCATTTGCAATATCATTTTGAATTTGATCATATGTTTGTTGCAAGGTACTTCTTGAAGGTTTAACTGTCGGATCATAGTGTAATATCAATGGAAGTCCTAAGTCCGTAGTGGCACTTGATGGCTCATAATCTTTTGCAAATCTAATAGCCAAAGTATGATAGCAAATAGCTCTAATTAAATAAGCTTCACCTTTATAATTAGCCAATTTAATAGAATCACTACTACTTGTTGTCTTGATGTTATCAATATTATCAATTAATTCATCGCACTGATTAATGCAATAATAATTATTTTCATAAATATCGACTATATCATATTGTGAAGAAGTAAATGTCCATGTATACATATCTCCTTCACGATTACCAAATCCGCTTGTAGCATTAAATTCGTCAGCTTGATCATCGGTTAAATACGTATACTTACCACTAGTACAAGCTTTAAAGCTGGAATATAAACCTGTACGAAAATTGCCGGCATCATTTACAGATTGCCATGCAGTATTTGCAACCAGACTATCATGCGGATACTCATCTAAATTACATGATGATAATGCCAACATCCCCAGTGACAATATTATTGTTGAAATTTTTATTCTTCTTTTCATAATAAAATAATTTTACAAATTAAAATATAAATTCTACACCTACAGTATATTGACGTGTATTAGGATAAGCTCCATATGTTAGATTAGAATCAACTTCCGGATCAGCTCCTTTATACTTAGTTATTGTAAATAAATTGCGCGCAGTTGCCGTAACTTTAATTCCATTAACGACTTTTGTATAGCCTAATAAAGATTTAGGTATATCATAAGACAATGAAATATTTTTCAAACGTAAGAAAGATGCATTTTCCAACAAGTGTGTATCAAATTGCATTTGATTGCCAAAAGCTGGGAAATTACCATTCTTATTAGTGCTTGACCATTCATCCAATACAGCTGTTGATTGATTAAATCCTGGAAATGAAGATGGATTTTCTGTAAAATATCTATCATTATTTACCAAATATTTTTTATAGACCCAAGCAAAATCAGAACTCAAAGATAATCCCTTATATCCTATAGTAAGACCAAACCCTCCATGATACGGAGCATATAAAGGTTTACCCGTATCTTGATATAAACTACTTCCATCACCGAAATCTTTAGTTACCGTACCTGATTTACCTGGAACCGACCATGTAGGAGAACCATCTGTCTTATCTACACCTTTATATACTGGTAAATAAAAATCTACGGTTTTACCTACGATATAAGCCGTTAACTGATTTTCCATAGGCCATTCTTTATAACCATAGAATAATTTTGTTATTTTGTTTTTGTTATAAGAGAAATTAGTCCTAAATCCTACATACCAATCTTTACTCTTATATAAATCCAAATCCAAGCTTAATTCTATACCGGTATTACTCATTGAACCGATATTTTGAGTAGAAGTTTGAAATCCTGCTGTGTATGGCAAAGGAACATACATTAACATTTTATCGGTAGTTCTCTTATACCAAGAAAAATCGATATGATATTTTTTTAATAAAGATAATTCCATACCTATATTGGTCAACGTTTGTTTTTCCCAGCCCAAATCTTCATTACCAGGGCTTGATAATTCCCAACCTGTCGCTCCATTATATGAACTCGTACCAACTTGAGCCAGATGATCATAATTGCCGATCTCAGAATTACCGGTAGTTCCTATGTTTGCTTTCAACTCCAAGTCTGAGATAACATCAATATTTTTTAAGAAGTTTTCTTTCTTAGCATTCCACATAACTCCGGCTGAATAGAAAGTCGCGGTACGATTATTTTTACCAAATCTTGAAGAACCATCACTACGAATAGAAAAATCAGCAAAATACTTATCACTCCATGAATAATCTAAACGTCCAAAAAATGATAAATACTTATATGTATATATATCATTATAATCACGTGTTGTCTGACCAGCATCGGCATCAACTAATTGGCTAATAGGAGTTAAAGCAGTTCCATTCCCTAGCATTGTTAAACGATCATCAGATATACCTGTAGCCTGTACATAATATTTTTGGAAATCATTTCTAATTCCTTCTTGACCCGCTAACAAAGTAAATGCATTTTTACCTACATTAAATTTATACTCGGCTGTATTAGTAATAGTCAAATTAGCATCACGTATAAAACCTTCTGTTGTAGTTCCAGCTCCTGTACGACCTGGATAGGAAGGTAAATATTTACTAGTAGAACGATAATCATAAGCATCAATACCAGCTTGAGAACGTATTGTTAAACCATCGATAGGGGTTAGCTGAATAAAAATATCACCATTAGCACGGGCGGTATTAGCATTCGAAGGAGCATTATCACTTAAATAATAGTAACTATATCTATTCAATCCGCTAATATAATTCAAACGTTTGCCATTAGCATCGTAAGGATTATAATAAGGAGCAAATAATTGAGATCCGAAAATACCTCCATTAAGAGAATTAGATGTTTGATACGTAAACATTGCCCTTTCAATATTATCATATGTACCAGCAACATTAGCTCCCATACGTAACCAATTATTGAGTTGAGATTCAATATTTGAGCGGAAAGTGTACCTTTTATATGCAGAATGATATACTATTCCTTGTTGATTAAGATAAGACCCTGATAAATAATACATAGTATTTTTAGTACCTCCTTGAGCTGACAAATCGGCCATTCGTGTAGGAGCATCATCCTTAAAGAAATAATCTTGCCAATTTGTATTTACTCCTGATTTCTTATATTTATTATAAGTATCTTGATTAATAACGCCATCTTTCAATTGATAATCCAACAATTGCGAAGAATTCATAGGTGTACCGATACGTCTACCTAAATCTGAGGTTCCATAAGAATAAGAAGCTTTTATAACAGCTTTTTCTCCTATCGCACCTCTTTTTGTAGTAATATAGATAACACCATTTGCAGCACGAGAGCCATAAATTGATGTAGCCGAAGCATCTTTAAGTACAGTAACGCTTGCAATATCATTAGAATTTATTGTGGTCATTATTGAAGGATCAACAGGACTACCATCCAATACATATAATGGATCATTACCAGCTGTCAAAGAACCTACACCTCGTATATAAGAACTTGTTGTAGATTGAACCGTTGAATTGCCAATAGCTCCGGCACCTGGTTCACCGGAGCTTTGGAATACAGATAAACCAGCTACTTCGCCTTGCAGTGCATCCAATGCATTTGCAACAGGTTTATTGTCTATTTTGTCTCCACTAACCTGAGATACAGAACCTACAATTGTTCCTATTTTCTTTGCAGTACCATATCCGACAACTACAACTTCATTAAGTTGTTTGTCCTGCGATTTAAGAACAATACTCAACTTTGGTTTTATAACCACTTCTTGAGATACCATTCCAATATATGAAACAACTAAAGTTTTTTCATCACTTGGAATATTGCCTAATGTAAAAGATCCGTCGATATCCGTTGTTGTACCGATTCTAGTTCCTTTTACTGACACAGACGCACCGATAACCGGCTGTCCATCATCCTCAGAAACCACAACACCTGTGACTTTCTTAGAATTTTGTGCCGACACTAACCCTACTCCTATTAGAAGCAAGGACAAAAACAGCATTAATTTTCTCTTCATAACACACTAAATTTACTATAATAATAATTCTAATTTACCTTTTTAGTTTTTATATTACTTGATAACAACATTTTTAATCCTAAAACAACATTAATCTATATTTTTTACATATTTACTAAATCTCTAATATATTGCTGCGTAATAAAATACGAGCATTATCCAAACGGATCATACTATTCTTTAGTTTGACAATACAAATGTATCACAAAATTATTATTTATGCAATACCTTTTTTAAAAAAAATCTGTATTTTAGCTCTTTTGAAATGTAATATCCGGAAAATATGGACAAAATGCAACTTTGCTCTTACGTTGATACATACTATATTGCATAATTATCACACAGTGATATGTTAACCTATATTATTTAACTATGTTAAAGATGAAATATTTGTATGTTATATATCATCTTCTTAAGAAAAATATTTGGAACAATAAATAAATTTCCTTTTAATATGAAGTCCGTTTTATTTTATTAATGAAGACAAGGTCGGTGAAATAGAAGTTTAAAAATATATTAAAGCAGGCATAACTTCCGATTTTTACGGTATTTTACTTCCGAAAATAACGGTGATTTACTTCCGATTTTTACGGTAAAAACTTAAAAGCCTTGCATGCATTAATCACGCAAACAGGCCAAAGGAATAATCTTTACGCCATCAGGACGAACATAAGCAATAGGACCGCCAGTAATTATCATCAATAAATCCGGCTCACGCAACCGTATTTGCCCTTCTTTCTTATTGTAATCTCTCACCAATTGTTTAATTTCAATCAGGTGCTTTGAGCCTTCTTCAATTTCATTGCTTCCAAGTTTGAACTCTATCAGCGCATATCGCCCATCCGCCAAATGTAACACGGCATCCGCTTCCAAATCATAACGGTCATGATAATATGCAATAGAACTGCCAAGTGCTTGAGAATAAGCCTTTAAATCGCGAATGCACATACATTCAAAGATGAATCCGAAAGTTTTCAAATCAACCTGCAAACGCTCCGGTGTCAAACCTAACGCAGCTACAGCAATAGACGGATCAATAAACTCGCGCTTTACGCCATTGCGAATGGCAGAAGCCGAACGTATAGCAGGATTCCATGCTCCTATATCTTCTATCACAAATAAATTTCTAAGTGCGGTTAGATAGTCATCAAACGTATTTTCAGAACAATTTTCCTCATTAGCTCGAATATCCTTTAGCATATTTGTTTTTTTTGCCAATGTAGAAATATTACGGGCATAAGTTTGCAATATCAATCTTGCAAGTGTGGCGTCACGCTTCACACCATCTATTGTTGAAATATCCACTTTACACACACTGTTAAGATAGTCATTCGCTATCATTAGCTCGGTTTTCCGACTATTGCCTCGTAGCGATGCCGGCCAACCACCTCTACACGCTGAAAATATTAGATCTTCTACTGTCATAGATGAAGTAATGCCATCAATAGATAAGTCGGGATTAGCGAAAAGATCTGATATGGAAATTAAACCATTGGATTCTTTTGACTCAAATAAGCTCATCGGATACATTTTCATCCTCGTAATTCGTCCTGTGCCTGAATGCATAATTTTTGACTCATCCACTGTATTTGATCCTGTAAGAATAAATTGCCCGACTTCACCTCGCCTGTCTATCATCACACGAACAGCATCCCATAATATCGGTGCCACTTGCCATTCATCTATCAAGCGTGGAGTTTCACCGGCCAAAAGTAATGACGGACGTATAGCAGCCGTAGCTAGGTACCCTTCTCTTGTATCAGGGTCCTGTAGTTGCAATATACTTTTTGCCTTCTGTGTTGCAGTTGTGGTTTTTCCACACCATTTCGGGCCTTCTATCAACACAGCACCAAATGCTTCAAGATTTTCCTGAAGTAGTTTGTCAAACATTCTACTTAAATATTCCATATCATTCTTATAAATCTTTATGCATTGCAAATATACTGATTATATTTGGATTAGCTATCTTCGTTGAGATTTTTTGTGGCATTTCGTTGAGTGTTTTTGTGGCATTTCGTTGAGTGTTTTTGTGGCATTTCGTTGAGGCTTTTTGTGATGAATGTATCAGCTATGTACCAGCCTAATAAAGTAGACTGTACCAGCTTAATAAAGTAGACACTGAAAAAAGTTTTTAATTAATTATATTTTTAAAAGTAGACATTGATAATATTTTCAGTGAAGTGAACCCCAAAAGTTGTACAAATTAATCACAATAAATTATTCAGTACATACGCGCAAAATAAAAATCACATTTGGAACTTGAAAAGACACAATGCCGCGTGAAAAAAAATCTGACGGTACGTATTTTTTCAACTTACGCTCCATGAAAAAAAAAGACACGCTCCGTGAAAAAAAAAGTTACGTAGCGTCAAATTTTTTTTCATGGAGCGTAAGTTGAAATTTTATGTAGCGTCAAATTTTTTATACTGATTTTCAGCAAGAAAAGCAATAGCAAAAACATCCGACACATACACAGTTTGGACTAAAAACACACTGGGAAAATATGTTAAATGCTCTGAGAACGCGGCGCTTTCCCAGAATGAAACGAACGTCGGTGCTGAAACATTTTAATAATTCGTAAGGTAAAGCTTCATAATAGTTATAAATATATAATATTGCCATAATAGGTACGTTGAAACACAATATTGGCACAGCAGTGGTAATCTTTAATGTTACCTGAATACTCCTCACTCGCATAATATTTATGCAATGAATATTCTCTGCAATTTGTTGCGGCTGAATAGTTGCAGGTATTCAGGGCTTCAGCTGATTAAGCCTTTATTAATAGGGGTTTTGAAAGATGAAACGATTGTTGCATTTTATGTAAACAGAGAGAGAGGAATGCCGGGTGACATGTAAAATACCACCTTATTATATTAGCCTGAACAGGCTTTTATTCAAATAAAAATTAAACAGACTCCATTTAATAATACATCTTCTTCATGAAAAGTTGTATCTTTGCATAATTATTTTTATTGAAATACAAAGGATTATATAATGGAGAATAAGTTTAAAAGAACCATAGTAACTTCCGCTTTGCCATACGCAAACGGACCGGTACATATCGGTCATTTGGCAGGAGTATATGTGCCTGCCGACATTTACGTGCGTTATTTGCGTTTGAAAAAACAACCGGTATTGTTTATTGGCGGCTCTGACGAGCATGGAGTGCCTATCACCATAAGGGCACGTAAAGAAGGCTGTACTCCTCAAGACATTGTTGACCGTTACCATATGATTATAAAAGATTCTTTTGAAGAATTCGGCATTTCTTTTGATATTTATTCGCGTACGACCAGTAAGACACATACTGAAGTCGCTTCAAAATTCTTTAAAGACTTGTATGACGCGGGAAAGTTCATCAAGAAAACCGCTAAACAATATTATGACCCTGAAGCCAAACAGTTCTTGGCAGACCGTTATAT
>JGI20214J51088_10002810_pt1 | contig 11520 bp, 26 predicted proteins | sample WetSurMetagenome_FD_51088 | JGI IMG/M metagenome (IMG submission 51088)
CCCATAGATAATTGTATCTATAGGTATTTGCATAATCTTATCATAATTATCACTCGCCCAACTTTTAAATCTATTAAATTGTTCATGTTCAGATGTATCTACTAAACTTCCTCTTTTTTGAAGACGATAATGGTCTTTTATTCTAATTATTCCTGTGTTAGCACCATCAACCTTTTCTTCAATTACTATTCTACCTGCAAAAAGGTGTTTCTCATCCTCTTTAGAGATAGCCAATTTATGTGGCACCTCAAATCCTGGAAGATTTAATCTAAAAGTTTTTTCATATTTTCGAAACATTAAAAATTCCTGAAACTATCATTTCTCATATTTTTCAAACGTTTAAATGTACACGTAAACCAACGCATAAATAATTCTATGATAATAAAAAGAAGAATAAGCCCAACAATAGGTGGACCAATTATCCACCACCAGGATATAGTATAACCAATAATTTTTAAAATCCCTGCTATCGCAGCAATCAATAATCCTATAATAAATGGATTCATTTTCTTTCCTCTTTAATTATCTTAGTAGTGATAGTGCCCTTTTATAACCCAGAATAAGGCCATCAAGTCGCATAGCTTCTGGATGATTAGCTTTTATTCCTATATTTAATTTATAAGAAGATTCTTTGAAATTGCCTGTGAAATGATGCCTATAGGCATCTTCGGTTTCCTTTATCATTTTAATTAATTTTAAAGCTGCTTTATTTTTTGTCATACTGGCTTCCTCGTAATTTCTAAATTTCGAAACATTACTTTTCCTTAAATTTTATAATTTCTTTATGTTTTTTAGCTCCAGAACAATGAACTTTAGTGCCACCGATTCTAGCCGCTGAAGCTTTTATAATGGCTTTGCTTGGCGGGCCTTGCCACCTTGGTGTAGAAAATTCTTTAGGATAAAGGTATCTGGCGCACCATAGGCAGTCATACCAAATCCATTTTCTACCAATTTTTACAGTGCCCCAATCTCCGCCAATTTCTTTATACCAGTTAGATTGTCTATTGCCCATTATAAATCTTCCTCAATATAATAAGTCATTTCTTTAGTCTTATGATCTTCGCCTTCAAATAATTCTTCGGCCCCGCCTTCTAAAAGAAGTGGGGCCGCTTGATAAGTAATTTGTAGCCAAAGAGCAATCTCTTTTAGAATCGTAGCTAATTTAGGATCTTGGCCATATCCAGTAATTTTTAATGCTACTGTTTTCATATTACACCAAAACCATCTGCATCCATTATTATATTCCAAGCGTATTTAAGAAGCTGTGCAAAATTGCCTTTTATTTGCAAAATTGCAAGTCGATATTGTGTTTTCTTTCGATACTCTTGAGAAGCTGAAATTGATTTCTCAAGAGTTAAATTATAAATTGTATCGTGAAGTTCCTGAAATTCCCAGTTTCCCTTTTTACTTTCTAAGATTGCTCTAAGTCTAAAAGCAAAAGTTTTTTCAATCTTTGAGAGTTCGGGCATTGAAAACCTCTTTTTAATTTAATTATATCAAAATTTCAAAATTTTGTAAACGATTTTATCCTTTTATATTGATCAAAGGTTTAATAAAATCAACAACTTCAATGACAATTCCTTCCTGGGCCTCAATTACTTTTTTAAGATTTTTATACGCGTCTGGCGCTTCATCTAAAGTGCCCTGATTAACTCTGGCCAATACCCCAGCATCATGCATAGACTTTTCAAAATGATTTAAATTGATATTCTCTTTGGCTTTTTTACGAGACATCTTTCTACCGGCTCCATGTGAAGCAGATGAAAGGAATTCTTTATTACCAAGGCCAATGGTAATAAAGACACCGTCTTTCATATTGCCGGGTATTACACCTAACTGGCCCACATCGGCGGGGGTGGCTCCTTTACGATGTAAAACGGTATTATTTTCAGAAACAATTGCGTGATTATGGGTCTCATTAATGTAATCGTTGCCCACGGAGAAATTAAAAATCTCTTGGGCGATCGCATAAAGCATAATAGTTCTATTATTAAGAGCATATTTTAATGCAAATTCCATATCCATTAAATATGCTTGTCCATGCTCAGAAGTAATATCTAAAAAGCCGCCAGGCAAATTGGTATCTACAGTTTTACTAAGTTTCATATAATAACTAGCAATTGAATGGCCGGGGTTTCTTGAACCAGAATGTATAGTAATAGCCAAGAGGCCGAGGCGAGTTTCACCAATTTCAATAAAATGATTACCACTACCTAATGTACCTAGTTGAATGCCAAGTTTTTCATTAACTTTAGAATTTAAGTCCCGGTCACCACTTGCAGACTTAAATTCAATATATTTTTTAGCCTTAGAACGGCAGGTGAAGCCAACTGGAACAAGGTTATATATATCATTAAAAATTTTTTCTCTTTCTCTGGGTGTGATCTGAGAAGCTTTAATATCAGTGATAAGACACGTCATGCCACATCCAATATCGTAGCCAACATATTCAGGAGATATAACACCATCTAGTAAGGCTACCCCACCAATTGGCAAACAATAGCCAGTGTGGCAATCTGGCATAATTGCCAATTGAAGAAGAAAATCATGGCTAAGATTATCCCAAATCTGTTGCTGAGCCGAGGNCTCGAGATCTTCTAATTTTATTAGTGTTGATAATTTCGTGTGATATTTCATTTATTCCTCTTTATTAATTAATCCTCCAAGATAAAGTATGCCAATAGCCAAGTGTTCAATTGTGTTACCACGATACATTTCTTTAGAAGAATTAATGGCTATTAATTCAGCCTTTTCGTTAAATACTAATTCAATTTTATAATCAGTTGATGTTACAAGTTTAGGAATTTCAAGTTTAGGAATTTCAGATTTAATTTCAACATCTTTCCTTTTAATGAGTGGACTGGCACCAGCATTCTTTTCTGACATTATAATTCCTCCATTTTAGTTTAATTATTCCTTCCATTTAATAGGATTAGGGCCCTCTAATTGCTCGCGTGTTGACGCTTTATTTTCTTCACACCATTTAACATAATCTTCGCTTACTTGACCGAGAGTATAAATTGAGCCAGAATATGTAGTAATAATTCGTCCCTCAACATTAGTAATTCTTGAGGTTCGAATATTAGTACCGTCTTTAATTTTCTTATGGCCGGTCACTGTACCGTAAAGCATCGGTATTTGCAATTCAGGCGCTTTATATGGATCATATTCATCAAATCCTATGGACCAATTTTCGATGGTTGGCATGGTTTTATTCCTCCACTTTGAGCATTTTCATAAAGAAGTTTCCTGCACGAGGCCCATCATTAGGGCCAAGATGTTTGTAACCAATAAGACCAGCAAGACAAGCATCAAGAGAATCAAATGAATGGCAGGTGTCACAGCACTCAATATAACCATGATATTGAGTGCGGTCAAAGTCGTATTCTTTTGTTGAGAATCCATCTTTAAATTTCACGGGATGGTAGCGAATAATTTGATAGATGCCAATTTCTAAACGTTGGACTACCATCCCCCAGGGGAAAGGCTTATCAATGTCTTTTTGTTTAGTTGCCATTTTCTCTCTCCATAATGTATTTTATACCACAATATTTAACAATGGCTTGAAAATTCATAAGACCCATATATTCATTCTTTTCCAAAAGCGCATAAGCTTGTTCTGGAGATTCAAGAAAAACAAATTTCTTAAAGCCTACTATCATTACAATGGAATACTCATCATCTTTTCTGATTACATCGCCAACAGAAGTTGAACGGTGTCTCTTCCCAATAGGAATTACATGTTCATTTTCAGACCAGGGTTCATCAATATTTTGTGTAAGTCTAAAGGCATCATCAAGATTTCCAGCTTCTATATTAGCTACAATTTGAAATTGGTTTTTTGGAAGATAAACGACATCAACATTATCATATTTAAATTTCTCGAAATCCAAAAATTTTTCATTGTGCCATACCTGGAGCATTTTGAAAACCCTCTTTTTAATTTAATTATATCAAATCTAAGGAATTTTGTAAACGAAAAATGAAAATTTGGTGGTCCTGCCTGGTTTCGCGCCAGGTTCTAGCCCTTATAAGGAGCTTGCTCTACTATTGAGCTACAGGACCGAATCGGTTTCTGGCTAATTACTATTTTAGTTGCAATTTTTTTAATTATATCTATACGTATTTTATTAACAGGACTTTCAATAGGTTCAATTAAACTAATAACTTTTATGCACTCTTTACACAATCTTAAAACACTATAATAAACTTCTCCAAGGGGGGTTTCATCATCCATGTCCAAGTAGTACTCTATATTGAAACAAAGTACGTTTTTCCAACTCTTACAAAGATCACATGAATAAACCTCTTCTTCAAGACTAAGACCTTTTAACATGTTATTTCTCCTTTAATTTAGTTTAGTCTTGAAGAGATTCGAACTCTTACTGAATGCCATTTGAAGACATTGCCTCTACCAATTGGGCTACAAGACCAGATGCTTAAAATATGGAGCGGGTTGACGGAAACGATCCGACGTCTTTGGGTTGGAAACCCAAGGCACTGCCTCTATACCAAACCCGCAATATAAATTCTCTTAATATAGATTATATTCTTTTATTGCTTTTTCGATTCGTGGATCAAATTTCTTATTTAATTCAAATTGATTAGCTAATATTCCAGCCATAAGTAAATCATTAAATGTTCCAGCATCAAACCATTCATCCACAAGAGTGATATAATCGAGTTCTCCTCTATTCATATATCTCCTAATTATGTCAACTATTTCTAATTCACCGCGAGGAGAAGGTTTAAGTTTTTTAGCATAATTTATAACATTATTATCAAATAGATACACACCAGTTATTGCTTTATCACCTATAAACACTGCTGGCTTTTCTACAACATCAATGATATAATCAAAAGCATTAAAGCTAGCAATACCATATTGTGAAGGATTATCCACCGATTTTAAAAATATCTTGCAGCCTTCTTGAAAGTTTTTAAAATGATATGAAAGGTCTTCTACAAAAATATTATCACCTAAAATCATAGCAACATTATCGTCTCCAATAAAACTTGCTCCAAGAATAAAAGCATCAGCCAATCCTCTCGGCTTCGTTTGCACTTTAAAGCTAAGATTTATTCCGGTTCCCTCAAACATTGGGCCAAGTAATGAAATAAACTGCCCAGCATATGTTGGATTTACAATAATTAAAATATCTTCTATTCCTGCTTTTACTAATGTATTCAGAGGATAAAAGATCATTTGTCTATCATAAATTGGTAATAATTGTTTACTTATTGTATGGGTAACCGGAAATAACCTTGTTGCTCGGCCACCAGCTAAGATAATTCCTTTCATAAAGATTTATTCCTTATTTTATTTTATCCAAATGTTCTAAAATTTTTATGAGAACACTATAAATTAAATTTAAAGATATATATAAAAATATTCCTATAGAACATATTAAAAGTTCTAAACCGCCTTCTTTTCGATTATTTCGGGCTTCTTCTGCTGCAACATAGCCAAGAAAACCCAACCACAAAATTATAATAATAGTCATAACATCGCTATTCATAATTATCTCCATGTTTCATTTAAGAATTATGGTCTGGATGGGAGGATTCGAACCTCCGGCTCCTCGGGTCCAGGCCGAGTACTCTGACCACTGAGCTACATCCAGATTATTATTTTGGATAAAGGCATTTTAACATTTCAATTGAAACCTTAAATGATCCATTTCCATTAACTTTAGATAACTTATCAAAAAGTTCACCAATATCTTTATTTGTAAGAGATTTATCACCTGCCCATTCATTGATAACTTCTCTTATTTCATTTAAAGTTTTTCCACTAATAGCCATTTAAAATCTCCTTGGTAGCGTGTACGGGATTCGAACCCGCTTCACCCGGATTGAAAGTCCGGCATCCTAATCCTGTAGACGAACACGCTATATTTTAATTTTATATTAAATGGTTGGTTTTGTAAACGAACTGTTTTTAAAGTTATCAGTTCTTCGTGTAGCTTGAACAACTCCGCGCCCATTTAAAAATTTTACTTCCCAAATAGCACTAGAAAAGTAGATCGGTGGACTTTTCTGGCCCTTTTCAATATACGGCAAAATTAATTTACTGAAAACCTCGGCTTTAGCACTAGAAAATGTGCCGGCGTCATTTTCCATTATAGCAAATGTATATCCTATCCATTTTCCAACATTATAAGAATTGAGTTTTTGCATAGATGGCACCACGAGAGCAGACTGGACAATAACACCATGTTTATTTACTGCGAATGTACAGCCGGCAAGATTTTCAGGTACAAGAAAGGTAAAAAAGACGAATTCGCCCCTTCTTTGAACTTCTTTAAATTCCATTGCCAACTCAGATTTCAATATATCAGCATACATAGAAGTTGACGGCGAAATTTTTTCTGTAGCAAAAGAAACTGAAAAAAACGACAAAATAAACATAACGACCATAAAACATGTAACAACTTTTTTCATTTTGTTTCTCCCTTTTTAATTGGTAGCCCTAGAGAGATTCGAACTCTCAACCTTCCGATTCGTAGTCGGATGCTCTAAATCCATTGAGCTATAGAGCTTTATTTTTTTTGTGCCATCATAAGTTTGACCAGCACGAAAACGAATAGCAAACCAAATAGCGGTAACAATAATAGCAGGAGCAATTACTTGCAACCACGTCACTACCACAATTCCGGTAATTTTAAGAAGAAATAATCCAAATGTAAGACCCCATCCTACTTTGGTTTCAATGATTGATTTTAACACATCTTGCTTACCGAGAAGATAAGCTTTTTCTAATTCAGATTTTATCCAATCGTAATCTCTTAGAAAACTATTGTCTTCTGGTTCCCCNTAATCACAATATGAATTAATAAGTTTTCCGTTATGCATTATTAGAAGTTCATTGTCTTTTAGCTCATGAACAATTTTAACCTCGTATGACATATTATCTCCTTTGGCTCTGGGAGCGAAATTTGAATTCGCATAAGCCTTCTTACCAAGAAGGAAATCTACCAATTGAAATATCCCAGAGTATTATTTATTTTTCAATAAGGGTAAAACATTCACTATTACCACAGACAAGTCTATTAAATGTATCTAAGGTAATATGATCATAATCATCATCATATTGTTCGCGACCATAGATGGAGCCGTCAGTAATACAAACAAAAATTATAGAATTTTTCCCTTTACTTAGTCCATCAAGAACACAATCTCTATTACGTCCGCAGAGAATATATTCTTCGTTTCTTTTAGTATGTTTAAATCTATCTCCGATCTTATAAGTCTTTTCAAAAAGGCTTGGCCGAAGATTTTTAAGCCACACACATGTTTCTGGAATATCTTCTATTAACCTGCGTAATTCACTTATAGTAAATACAGCATTATCAAAATTTTTTAACATTTTTTCCTCCTTAAATTTTGGTGGGCCCAGGAGGGATCGAACCTCCGCTCCATGATTAAAAGTCATGTACTCTACCAACTGAGTTATGGGCCCGAGTTTAATCTCTTGAAAATAAATAATACTCCATTTCTTCTTTTTGTAAAATTTTCCTTACTCTATCGAGTTCTTCGGAGGTATGAGCCACACCGGAATTTAAATCAAGATACCATTGAAGAATATCTTTCCTTTTTGTAAGATCATTAATATAAAATCGAAATCTAGCTGTAAGTAAGTGTAAAGAATCCTCATACTCTTCATAATAATGTCTAAATGCTGGTATTTTATTATGAAGAAATTTCAAAACAGCAGTAATTCGTTGCTTTCCATCAACTAATTCTAGAGGACCTTTCCAGTCTTTCCTCCAACCTGGACAATTCCAATAAATATCTTTTCCGCCTGTACCTCCTCTAAGAATATGTTCAATATAAGCAATTTGTTGTGGCAAATACCATACATGTCCTCTTTGATAATCAGGATCAAGATTAATGTCCATATCTCCATGACCAGCTAACCAATCTTCGAGATAACTCCAAGAAATGTCACATTCATAACCGGCAAGAGATATCTGTTGAATATCACGAAATTTTGGCATTTGTTCCTCTTTTTAATTTTGGTAGCCTCAGTTGGATTCGAACCAACGACCTGAGCCTTATCAAGACCCTGCTCTAAAACCACTGAGCTATGAGGCTATAGTTTAAATCTCTGTTTATTTATGATAATATTTTGGAGCCATATTTTAATGATAAAGTAATAATTAAACAGATACTAAAGATAATCCACAATATTAGGGCTGTATTTACAATGGATGAACCCTTTAGCCAAAAAACACATATTAAAATAGGAACAAATACTAATATTTCTGAAATAATTAACCATATAAATAATTTCAAAATATTCCCCTCTTTCTCGACCAGTCAAAGTAAAGTTTGTTTAAATCACATCCATATGTCATTTTTAAGATTATCCTATTATTTACACTTTGGCCTCCCAGACAGGACTCGAACCTGCATCCTAGTGATTAGAAGTCACTTGCTGCTCCAATTTCAGCTACTGGGAGACAATTCTTATTTTTTTGTCAGTTTTAATACCCGCCAAGAAGATGCACTTCCCAGCCGCCGATATCTTCTACGATAGAATAGGTAAGGCCCTCTTTGACGATAGCGGCAAGAAATTTTGCCATGGCCACAACCTCAACATTAGAAAAGCGCACATAGTGCTTAGTATTCATATTATCTTCATCTTTCTTTTCATCAATAAATTTAAATCCTTGATGGCTAAGATCACAAATCTCATTAGGTGTGAGATAAACTACCCGATTTTCACCGGATAAAAGCTGCTCAATAATTTCTTTTGACTCCATTATACTCATATTACTGCCCCGTTTCCATTTTTTAATCAGATCCAGTTTCTGATCAGGAAACCGCCCTTCGGGGTTTATAGATAAAATCGCTACTTTTTTATGCATTTTTTTTCACCTTTTTTTAATTTGATTATATCATATCCATCAAATTTTGTAAACGAAGAAAAGAAAATTGGTCCGCCTACCTGGATTCGAACCAGGACGCCTTTCGGCATGGGGTCTAAGCCCATTGACTAGGCCAATTCGTCTATAGGCGGATATCTAACTTTATGTGCGGAAGATAGACGAATCGAACGCCCGGCTGTTACGCCGCCCAGGGGTTCAGGCCCTGTTGCCAACCATTTAGCGGTACCTTCCATTTATTATATTAATCTTCTTCTTTCTTTACATGAGCAATCTGAATGGCACTGTCTTTGTCCATTTTATAGAGTTTGTAAATTTCATTTTTATGGATAATTTCACCATTAGTGGTAATTATTCCATTAAAAATAAATTTTAGTAAGTCCCATTTAGTTGGGTGAACCTTTACCAATTTAATATCAGTATAAGTAGGTTCATATATTTGCACCTTTACATATTCTGGCATTTTCTTTTAACCTCACTGAACATTTTTTTACAATAAGCATCTGTTACTTCTTTATCAGCGTTTGTTAGGCAATTTGGACAAAGAGAAATCATAATATTCCACCCATGGCCGGGCATTATGCCCGGGCTGGGAACCTCTACGCTAAATTCCATTACACTTGCGAATTTGCCGCAATCATCGCATTTTGTGCCGTTCTCAAACTTATCACCGAGCCATTTATTTAAAACGATCTTTTTAGTTATCATGCCTCAGTAACCTCCTTATACCCCAATAATGCTAATAAATCAAAAAGAAGATTTCCTGGGCGATGAGATACAATTCTGTCATCACCTTTATAAAAACTTACTACATCATTATCAACTACTACTAAATCAATATCTTCAGGATCGGGCAGATTCTTCTGATAACAAGTAACTACCCGATCCCACATTACAGGCTTTTTTGACATGACTCCTCCAAATTTTAGTTTAATTATAAATAAAAAAGCCGGAAAAGTAAACGTCCCGGCTTAAAATTTTTGGTTTAAATTGAAACTTTTATGCCGTGGTTGCCTTTTGAACATTAATAAAAATGTCTGACGATTTGTAAAGAGTTTGATCTGAATCGTTAAACAGGAGTTTGAGCTCTCCAAACAACATCCCATTTTCTCTGGTGTCCTCTTCAGTTAAAAGTACTGATACTATTCCTGTTCCAGCTGAAGTTTTATCAAAATCAGTATCAGCCTTTGAAAAGAGATAATTTAAATCTCTCCTTTCAGCTTTAACGCCAAGAAAAAACTCGACATCTGAAAAATTATCAACATCTAGATCTAAGTCGTCTAAAGTGATATAAATTCTTTGTCTTGCTCCCTGCTTTATGTTAATCATTTGTTCTTTTAACTCCCGCGGTAATATTTATATTTTTTATTCGTGTTCTAGGTTTGAATGGCAAAGAAATTTTATCAAATAATACTTCTTGACTTTGTATTAGATTCTTTTTTTCATTACAAAAGCCTATATCTGTTGTAATAATAATATTAGTGCTCTGCCTAATAAGTTCTTCCTGTAGATAATTATTAGGATAATAATTACGTAGCCAATAATTATTAGGCCAAAATGAACTGATATTTATCATGATCCATCTAATGTAACAGAAAGTCTATTGCCAGTTGAATCTACAGTAGCAACAACTCTATTTTTGCTATTTGCATGATCTCTGAAGATTAAAGTATTTGTACCACCGCCAGAGGCTTTACCTGCGATAACAGCAAATATAATTCTTAACACTTCACCAATTGTTTGATCATCTTCTAAAATAGTTGTTAATATATCATTAACTGATATATTATTAAGATTATTTATAGCATCAAAGACAGTTTTTAATGTCTCGTTTGTCCAACCGGCACCTTTGATAGCTGTTAGAGTTGCTTCTGAAGCTAGTGGTGCTATAGCAGCCTCCAATAAAGATTCATCAGCAGGATTTACTGGCAAATTATCAGTTTTCAGCTTGATCGCATCCACTATCCCATCAACTGTGGTTAAAACAGATGCCTGAGCAACAGCCCCGGCAGAAAGATTATCAAGATAACCAGCCCTGGTGGCGGTAAAGACCGTGGGATAAATAACGGTGGGTGAGAACAACACCCCCGGAGTGGTACTCGTGGGTGTTAGAATCAAAACATCAGCGTTGGTTTCAGACTGGGCCAGATCAAAGACATACCACCCAGGATGGTTAATGGCGTCCAACTCCACCGGGTTGGTGTCAGTTAAGGCCCCAGAGACTCCATAGTCCTTACTTAGTTGGGTGGTAATATTAGCAGCATCACCGGTGATGGGAGATGCATAGGCATCGTAGGCATAAACAGGAACTTTCTGCCCAGTACTATTTTTAAGCAGTGACATTACTTATCTCCATTGGCACTTTAATTCTTCTTGGAATATCTCTGTCTACTACTATCTCACCACAATTCCAATGAACAGTGAAGGCTTGTCCAGCTACTTCAGGCAGAGGATCAACCCATACTTTCTTGTTTGCTTCATACTGAGTTAAATATAAATAAAATTTAACTGGACCATCCAAACCAGGATTAACGGTTATCTCCACATATTGACTCCAATCAGACTGATTGGCTCTTGTTGTAAAATTACCGGCTTGACTACTATTAATAGTAGAGGTATGACCAGTACC
>JGI20214J51088_10002811_pt1 | contig 11520 bp, 7 predicted proteins | sample WetSurMetagenome_FD_51088 | JGI IMG/M metagenome (IMG submission 51088)
AATAATGGAATTGTTGTAGGAAGATTTCGCGATACGAGTTTAACTGTCAGCGGAGATCCTGTTCTTCGTGCTGGCTATTTTTCAAACAATCAATGGACAGGTTTTGAAGGAATTTCAGGAGTTCCACCATTAGATCCTCAATCGTTTACGCACGCTTACGGAATAAATAGTGAAGGTAATAAAGTTGTTGGAATGGTATGGCATGCCGACTGGCGTGTTGAAGCTTGTTATTGGTCAATTCCTGATACGGGTATTGGATTACTAGGCCAGACAGGCAACTTTAACAGCCGTGCAAACACAGTGTCAAATGATGGTTCGATTGTAGCTGGATGGGATGGAGAAAATGGTGGACCAGACAGAAGAGCTTTTTATTGGGATCCAACTCCTCATTTTATGGGTGGATTTGATCCTACATACCTTGTTGGTGAATGCCGTGGTATGAACTCTGATGGAAGTGTGATTGTTGGTGGCTCAGTATGGCCATTTGTTTGGACAGAAGGTACCGGGATGCAGCACGTTGTAGCTGATTCATCTGAATTTTGGAACGGTGATGCAGTTGGGATTTCTGATAACGGTATAATAGTTGGTTTTGTTGATCCGGGTGGATTTAATTACCAGGCATTTATTAAAAAACCGGAATGGGATGATATAATATATTTACGCGATTACATTCCTGACAGTCTTGGAATAACAAATTACGCAGGTTGGTACTTTGCCTTTGCAGGAGCGATTTCTGCTGATGGAAATATGATTGGAATGACTGCATACCCTCCGGGTTCAAGTTTTGCACACGCACTTTTGCTTACGTTGGATACGACGGTTCCCGTTGAACTGTCAAATTTTACTGCAAGCGTTTCAGATAAAAATGTTCAATTGAATTGGACAACTACTACAGAAACAAATAATTCCGGATTTGAAATTCATAGAAGATCTGCTAATAAAGATTGGGAAACTTTGGCATTTGTTGCTGGCAGAGGAACAACGACCGAGCCATCGAACTATAGTTACAATGATGATCTAATGTCATCGGGTAGTTTTTCTTATAGATTAAAACAAATTGATTTCGATGGAACTTTTGATTACTCAGATATCATTAATATTGAAGTAGAACCAGTTGCCGAGTATTCATTAAACCAGAACTATCCAAATCCTTTCAATCCTTCAACAATTATTTCATTTTCAATTGCACAGAGAACAAACGTTAATCTATCGATATTCAACATTCTCGGAGAAAAGGTTGCAACACTGATGAATGAAACAAAAGATGCCGGTAATTATGAATCTGAATTCAATGCATCATCCGCCGCAGGCGGACTGACGAGTGGAATTTACATATACAAGTTAGAAGCAGGCAATTTTCAAAGTACGAAAAAAATGATGCTGGTTAAATAGGTAAGCAATAAATTAATAAATCATTAATAATAATTCATAGATAATTTCTAATAAATTTCAGGAGCGTTACATGTTCAAAAATATGTTTTTTACTATTGCTGCTCTGTTAATGCTTGGTATGAATATAAATACTCAAGCACAGGCAGCATACACATTCAATGGTGGGGTATTCTCATACGGAACAATAAATCTTACAACAGGTGCATTCACAACAATGAACTTTACTCCACAAGGTAGTTCATACTATCCTCAAACAGCAGACAATAAGGAAGAAGATGCACAATATGCAATAATGTCTGATTTCGGATTTCCAGCAACCTATTATTTATCGCACGTTAATTTCACAACATTGACTGCAGACAGTATAGGTATTGTAGGTCCATTAGCAACAGGACAGAATTACATAAAAGGAATGGCATACAATATAATGACAGATAGCTGGTATGTAGTAAGTGGAGATGATTTTGGAAATGCTGCATATCTGTACACAATAGATATTGCAACAGGAGTTTTGACAGAAGTAGGCCAGATACAGAATGCAAATCTACCGACAAGCATAGCGATAGATTGTAACGGTAATGCATATATAATAAATGTTGAATTTGGAATCTCGTCAACGGCAATACTAAATTCATTAAATCTATCGACAGCAGTAGCAACAGCAATAGGCACAGATTTAGGATTAGATCAGGTATCAGGATATAGTCAGGATATGGATTTCAACCCTGACAACGGGAATTTATATTGGACAGGCGTATGGTCATCAGGATTCTTTGGTGGCGGAGTATCATTCAGGTTAGTAGATGTAACAGCGGGAACGTCGACAGAGATAGCACCATTCGGAGAGTTTGAAACACTTACCGGGTTTAATGTTAATGGAATATGCAGTGCTACATCAACATTCCCATTAACTGTTGACGTATCTGATGGTTGGAATATGGTATCAGTACCCGGAATAAATCCTGATGGAATGTTAGTCGGTGACTGGTGGTCTAATCTTAACGGCACCGCTTATAAATTTGTTCCAGGTTCAGGATATTCTGGAATAACGACCACTGTCCCAGGAGAAGGTTACTGGATGAAGAACACAGGGGCAAGTACATATAATTATCCAGCAATAAGTACAGTTGCTCACGATCCGATAGCAGCAACAGCTGGATGGAATATGATTGGAGGATTTGAGGATGTAGTGAATGCCAATATACTAACAACCAATACTGGTAATATAGTATATCCAATCTATCAATTTAATCCTGGAAGTGGCTATGCAGCTGCAACTAATTTAACTCCTGGTTCCGGCTACTGGGTAAAAGTATCAGCAGATTGTGAAATAACAATTCCAGATGCAATGTCAAAGAGTAATGGGGATGTAGTTCAATATTTCAAAGAGTCATGGGGTCAGATTATTCTTACAGACGCATCAGGGAACAATTTTACACTCTATGCAATCTCAGGAGATGTTGACCTAAATAATTACGAACTTCCTCCCGCACCTCCAGCAGGAATATTCGATATTCGATTCTCAAGCGGAAGAATAGCTGAAGATCTAAATACTACTACTCAAAGTATAACAATGAATGGAATTCAATACCCTGTTAGCATAGAAGTTAAAAATATGAATATTACCTTGCAGGATGAATCAGGTAAAACGATAAATACTGAATTGAATTCTGGTGATTCATATACAATCACTGATAACTCGATTCATAAATTACTTCTTATCTCAGGTGAGATAGCTACTCCAAGTACTTACGAACTTTCACAGAACTATCCAAATCCATTTAACCCAAGTACTGTAATCGAGTTCTCATTACCGGAAGATGTTAGTAATGTAAAGTTGACCATCTATAACGCAATAGGTGAAAAAGTAACTGACTTAGTAAATTCATCATTAAAAGCTGGTAAGTACAGTTACCAATGGAATGCAAGAAATGTTGCAACTGGAATGTATATCTATGAACTAAGGACCGATAAATTCGTATCAGTCAAGAAGATGTTACTCTTGAAATAATTTTGCGCCTCCTTAAACGCAGTGGGAAGTCAACTTCATTTTTGGATGTTGTGGGCTTTCCAACTTTTTCTCCCCTGAAGTGATGATATGAGCCTTCGACCTGTTGATTTCGTCGAGGGCTTTTTTATTGATAGAAATAGTAAGGTTAATTCTCGAGGAACTTTTCCATCTTCTACTTTCCATCTTCAACTTTTCATTAAAAATAAAAAGACCACCGCAAAGGGTGGTCTTAAAATATATTTCTAAGTAATTAAACCAGAAGATAGTATTTGCACTTCTTACATTTCTTTTTCGGCTTCCAATATTTTACCTTCGACAAATAAAGCGTGCTGTAAATGATCCTTTGTTATATAAACAACACCATCTTCATTGTGCGGTTCTCCATAGCGTGAGTGTAATGATTTCAGTCCGCCAAGCCATTTCCGTTTGTCCGAAATGTAAACGAGATCTCCGACATCGGCTGCCATTTTTCCCATATCTTTTTTAGAAAAATTTATAACATCTTTCTCATCTTCTCGTAATTTCCAATTAACTACAACTAATTCACCTTCACGTTCATTAATTTTACTGCCTTTAAAAATTTCTTTCAGTGACTTAACATCCCAGATTGTTAAACCGGTGTTCCTTCGTTCTTCAGTATTTGGTACATAGTAAGATGCAGTTACAGCAACTAAAGCAACTAAAATCCACGCTAAAATCATCAATAAAACTAAATGTGCAAGATTGAATGCAATCATTATAAAAATAATAGTAGACGTCACAATAAATATTGTGATTATTCTTTTATGATTCGGATTGTTTTTGATTTTATTGGCAGCCGATTCTATCTGTTTTGCAAAAATCGTTACAACAATCGCTACGCTAAAGCACGCAAGTGTATTATACAATGCTTCAATATAAATGTAAGGATGATCCTTTGCCATCGGAATTCCATGATCCATAATCCAGATTAATGGATAAGGATAATACATACCCAGAAACATTATAGAAATCCCACCGATCAAAGTTGCAATTACACCCATTGGCGAAAATCGTTTCCAGAAAATTCCCAAAAATATTGCGATGACGAGCGGAGGAGTTAAGGTTGAATGAAAATATCCGTGAGCTTCATATACAGTTTTAAATTGACTAAATGGAATTACGGTCAATGCCGCTAATATTGTAAATACTACAGTTGCAACTCTGGCAATTAATAAATTCCTTTTCTCATCTTCTACTGAATCTTTTTTTATTTTTTTTAACCATAATCGTAAAGGTCGGTCGACATCGTTAATCCATATCGCTGCTGTAGCATTTAAATATGTACTTACTGTGGACATTAATGCTGCTGCTAATGATGCAATGATAAAACCAAAAAATCCGGGACTCATTATTATACTGGATACCAAAACAAAAATACTGTCAGGATTTGAATCGGCAGGAACAAGAGTTGGGCTTAACAATGAAATGGCTTTACCTATCCATCCACCGCTGCTTACTACAATTGCTGAAAGTGGTAACATTAATAGTATATTGAATGTAGCGGCTTTACGGCTTTCGTTAACATTTTTTGTAGCCATAAATCGCATTATCAATCCCATATTTAAAAACAAAAATCCAATCGAACCTGCGATTCCATCTTGCCAGAATATTCCAACAAAATTAAAATCTGCAGGTTTGTTGAAATCGGCCAAAGGAAGTTTAAATGTAGTAGGTAATATGTTCCAGAACGAATGCCAACCACCAACGAAACTTATTCCGATAAAGAAAACCAAAAATCCTGCAAGCAGTAACATAAACCCTTGCACAAGATCAGTAAAGATAACAGCAGTTTGCCCACCAAAAGTAATATATGCACCGGTAATTAAAGCGGTTACTCCAACAATACCCATAAGTGTAACATTAAAATGAATTCCCAAAAAATCGAATGAAGGTGGGAGCATTGGTTGCAATGCTTTTGCCATAGTTAAAAATCCTATGGCGGAGTATCCAACCAGATACATAAGTTGAAGGAGTGTAACCAGGAATCTTGCACCAGGTGAAAATCTTCTTTCAAAGTATTCAGGAATTGACCTGATCTTCGAATAAACAATGATTGGCAGCCATCCAAATAAAAAGAATGGAACAAAGAACCAATCGTTCATATAGGTCATTGAAGATGATAAACCGTATTGAAATCCCTTTGCGGAATATTTGACAAAACTGTGGCTGCTTACTCCAGTTGCAAGTATAGACATAGCAATTATCCACCAGGTAAATCTTCTTCCTCCAAAAAAGAAATCATTTGTATCGTTGTTGTATTTCCCAAAGTAGGTTCCGAAAAGTAATATTGCAATAAAATATATTACTATAACGATCCAGTCTATGCCTGTACCTAAACTATGAATGGTTTGCATAAATATTTACCAGTAGAGTGCAGCAATGGTGAGCAAGAAATGAAGAGCCATATAATAGATAAAACCAAATATTAATATTTTGAACCAGAACCGGTGTTTCTTTTTTGATAAGTCCATTGCGCCGGATTTTTTTGTTATGATTATTCCAATCGTAAAACATATTCCGCCAACTGCATACAAATAAATATATGGCAACCAGGTATGTGAAAATGGAGGCATCTAAACGATTTTATTCAAAATTAATGATTGAGAATTTTCGTTAGAAAGTTAAGAATGAAGTCGTAAAGTTTCAAATTAATAAAAGATTAATTTTTTTAACGGATAATTTACGAAAGCAGTTATGATAAAATCGATTCTAAACTTTTAAACAAGAGTTCTTTCATGTTAACTGATTTAACATCTACGTAATAATCTTTAATAATATTACCAAACAATAATCCCCAGCTTAAATGTACTATGTAAAAGGGGAGTGATAAATTCATACTTTCAATTCTGCCTGTATAAATAGAACTCAAAATAAGTCCAACTACTTCAGATTCAGTTTGTAATAAATTTTTTAGAATTAATTTTTCCTTTTCAAGAGTATCGTCTTTGAAAAGTGCAAGTATCAGGTCGTAAAGTAATTTATATCTGTGATTTATGGATTCTTTAAAGGCAAAATATTCCAATAATCTTGCGCCGACGGGTAAATCTTTGTTGTTAAAAATTGCTTTTATATCTTCTATAAATTCTGATGACTGGAAGTCAATTGAACTATAGTATAGCTCATCCTTTGATTTGAAGTAATGATAGATAGTTGGTTTACCGATTCGAACATCGCGGGCGATCTCTTCAAGCGTTGTTTTTCCGAACCCATGCCTGCTGAACCGCTTCGATGCGGCCCGGACAATTTCTTCTTGTCTTTGTTTAGCCAAAATTTTTAGTCTGAGTTACTTCGGGAGAATAGCTCGTTAATTATTCCATTCTCAGTTTCTTTGTCTAATCGATTATCATCGCCAGGATTACTTTTACCACTTTCATCAAAGATATCATCAATACCTTCGTAAAATTTAAGTTTTCTTTCTCGCTTAAGTCGATTGGATTTGTTAATGAATCGAGAGCTTAAAAATATTACAAGTCCGGCACTGAGTATTCCCCCGATGACGAGACCATAAACCAAAAAATTTGAATCGTTCTTCTTCATCATTTTACCCGAATTTTATTTATAAGTTCAATTGAAATATATATAATTCGAATAAATTTTCAACCTGATTAAAATGACCTTACTTCAGTTTTTGTAAAATTATTTATTATAAAGGCTCCCACAATAACCGTGATACATCCAATAACATTATACCAAAGAAAAGGAATTTCAGTAAAGAAGTAGCAGTATAAAACCAGCAACTCTGCAAAAATAGCTGCAAGAAATGTTGGTGTACCCGAAATCTTTTTAAAATAGAATGCTGTTAAAAATATACCAAGAATAGTCCCATAAACTAATGATCCAAGTATATTTACTGCTTCTATAAGCGAACCAAGTTCTTTCGCAAGCAGTGCGAAAAGCACGGCGTAAAGTCCCCAAAAGACGGTAGCAATTTTTGAAATCATTAAGTATCGTTTATCATTAGCATCTTTATTTATAAGCCTTTTATAAAAGTCAATCACTGTTGTTGAAGCCAGTGCATTAAGTTCTGCAGAAGTTGATGACATAGATGCCGAAAGAATTGCTGCAATTAACAAACCCACAAAACCAATTGGTAAATAATTAATGATAAAAGTTAGAAAAATGTAATTTGTGTCATTTGAATCGGCATCCGGATCCGATTTCTTTATAATCTCACCAGCACTTTTTTTAAGTTCATCTGCTTTTTTTTGCTTATCTACTACGATCTGAGTTTGAGAATTTATGTCTTCTTCATTTCCACTATGAATCGAAGAAATAAGTGCTTTTAATTCATTTTGTTTCTCATCCTGGATTTTAGAATATTCATCTGTAATAGTTTGATATTCGGAAGCATAATTTCCCGATTTAACTTTTGCTTCTTCTACAGGATTAAAAAATAGTGGGGGAGTGACAAACTGAAAAAAAACGAAAACCATCGCACCAATAAATAAAATAACAAACTGCATTGGCACTTTAACCAGACCATTTGTTAATAATGCAAGTCTGCTTTGTTTGATTGAGCTGCCTGCAAGATATCTTTGAACTTGTGATTGATCAGTTCCGAAATAAGAAAGCATCAAAAAAGTTCCACCAATAAGTCCCGACCAGAAAGTGTATCGATTACTTAAATCAAAAGTAAAATCAATTGCGTTTAGTTTTCCCATCTTTCCTGCGATATAAGCTGCATCATAAAATGAAACTTCTTTTGGAAGGAGAGACATCAAAATAAAAAAAGCAGAAAACATTCCAGCAGTAATAATGATCATTTGAAGAAAGTGCGTTTTGTTTACAGCGACTGTTCCTCCAACTGTTGTATATATGATTACCATTATTCCAACAATGATAATTGTAAGGTTCATCTCCCATCCGAGTAATACTGAAAGAATTAACGATGGAGCATAAATAGTAAAACCAGCTGCCAAACCTCTTTGTGTTAAGAACAGCGCACTACCAAGCATTCTGTTTTTGAGGTCGAATCGTTTCTCAAGATATTCATAAGCTGTGTAAACATTTAATTTATTGTAAATTGGTACAGCCGTGATTGAGAGAATAATCATGGCAATTGGTAATCCAAGATAAAACTGAACGAATCGCATTCCATCTACATAGGCTTGTCCGGGAGTTGAGAGAAAAGTAATAGCACTTGCTTGCGTTGCCATAATCGATAAAGCAACCAGCCACCATTTGGAAGTTCTTCCTGCACGAATATATGTATTAACATCTTTAGCGCTTCTGGATTTCCAGGTTCCATAAATAACAACAAAACCTATGAAACCGCACATCACGATCCAGTCGAGACTACTCATTCAAATGCCTTTGTGAAAATATAGAAGAGGATTACTAAAGCAGCGAGTGAAAACAATATAAATCCATATAATTTATTCCAGCTACCAAATATTGGCGGAGATGAATCTTCTGAATTAATTTTTATTTCATCATATTTATTCATCGACTCCTGCAGATAATAAATTAATGAATAATCTGTATGCGCCTTCATCTCCGGCGGGCAATTGCCTGAAGAATGATAATCCTGTGTAAATAAAAATTCCCTTTCCATAATTAGTTATAAGTAATGAACCATCTTTTGGTGTCTCACCTGTGTCATTCATTTCAAGAAGAGGAATAAATTTTTCATCCCACTTGTCTGGAAAATACAAACCTCTTTCCTGAATCCATCCATCAAAATCTTTCGAAGAAATTTTATAAGGATAATTCATTACCTTTTGATTTTTATCGAGGATAATAACCGGTGAATCTTCTTCAGTTACCCGATCTCTTGATATTTGAAGTTGATAAGGCGATGGATCTGCAACCAAATCACCCAAAGTATTGTATTGAACTATTAATGTGCCGCCATTCTCGACAAAATTTAAAAGATATTTTTGGTCGGTAGCAAGTTTCTGATTGGTATTGTATGCACGAATACCGGTAATCACAACATCATAATTTTGCAGCAGCTCGGTTGTTAATGGTTCGTTTGTAAAAACATCAACGGAGAAACCTAAATCTTTTAGCAAGTCAGGAATTTTATCTCCTGAGCCCATTATGTATGCAATCTTGTTTACAGTTTTTTTCTGAAGATCCAGTTTTAAAATTTTTGCTTCAGCTTCTGGTAAAACAATTTGTGGTTGAATATGCGGGTAATCAATAATCACAATACTTTTAGATAACTTTTTCCCATCGATATCAAGTTGAGCGTTAATTGTAGCACTAAGATTATTATTGGTCGAATTTATTTTGAATTTGAATTCCTGCTCCTGTCCTTTATCTGAAAAACTAAAATCGTATTCGGATGGTGTAACCTTCCATCCTTCATCTGTGAGTAGTTTAACTTTCCCGCTTAACTTTCCTTTGATACTTCTGACATTAACAACTATCTCTTTCTCATCATTATTTTTTACGAGATATAATCCTTTATCAAAACTAACTACAGCTTCAGGAACGATTTCAATTCTTTTGTAAACTTCTCCCCTAACAGGATCATTATCTCTGTAAAAGACAGGAATTCGAAAATCAATTTCGACTCCATTAATCTCGGTAATAAATTTAGCATAAAGTGGGTAATCAGTTTTTGGCTGACCAATTAAATTCTGATCTTCAACAATATAAACGTCTTTATGATTTCCTTCTGCTAACCAATAAGGCTGGCTATAACTTGCGTCTTGCGGAATTGAGATTGTTCTTTCAACTGAAACCATCTCTCCTTGAACCAGGTTTGAATTCAATGTTGAATCGCTTTGTTGATAATCAATTTGAACTGATTTTAATATCAACGGAATGTCAGATCGAACTACAAATCCTGTGGAAACTTTTAAATCACTTCCGGGAGAAATTAAGTTTTCATTAGTGACAGCTTCTGCCCAAATTCCCGCAGATGATTTAATCACATTAATCAGTTCTTGAGATTTAACATCCAACCAATATTTATTATCCAGTTTCTGAAGTTCAAAATATGCATCAGTTAGCAGTGGAATTATCTTTGAAGGATTTTCAAAATCAAATTCTTCATCAGCTTTCTTCAACAACATTGAAACTTTTTGGCTTCCGTTAACTCTGTCCCAGCTTAAGTCAATTCCGTCGAACAAATTATTTTTTGCTGGCTCGCCTTCTAGCTGGAGAAAATAATTGTATAAATTTTCTCTTCTTCCCGATGCACCAAATCCCTGACTTTTATGCATCGATCTGCTTTCTGCAGAAATTTCGGTGTAAGATCTGCCAAGAAGATTATTGTATTCACCTAAATTAATTTTGATTAACGTATCAGGATCAATTCCCATCGAAGTTAATGCCGGAGGCCAGGCATTCCAGAAAATTCTTTTAGCCTGCCAGAGCTTTACATATTTTAATTGATCAGGAAACGCATTTGGATCATTTGAAAGATTGAATGCTTCAACTGCAAGTAGTGCTGATGCAGTATGATGGCCGTGCGTTCCAAGTCCATTTGGAGGAAATCGGGTTACAATTACATCTGGTCTAAATTTTCTAATTACCCAAACCACATCAGAAAGAATTTTTTCTTTTCCCCATTTTTCCAGAGTTTCTTCGGGGGTTTTTGAGTAGCCAAAATCAACTGCTCTTGAAAAAAATTGTTCAGCACCATCAATATTTCTTGCTTGCAGAAGTTCCTGTGTACGAATTACGCCAAGAAGATCTCCTTGTTCATCACCAATTAAATTTTGTCCACCATCACCTCTTGTAAGAGCAAGATAACCTGTTCGCAGATGTTCCGCATAATTATAATAAGCAAGGAAAGCCGTGTTTTCATCATCCGGATGTGCGGCTATATAAAGCACAGTCCCAAGCGTGTTTAACCTTTGCAGAGCTATTTTTATTTCGGATGAGTTAAGTGATTCGGAAGGTTGACTGAATATTACCGATGAGGTAATTGCAATAAAGAGAAGAATTTGTTTACGCATATTTGAGCTTATTTTGAGTTATTTTTTTGTGATGTAAATAATATTTTCTTTAAGAGAAACCAAACTAAAAATTTTTCTGAGTTATTTTAAGATAACAATTCAGAAGCAATAAAATTCTATAATTTGTTATATTTACACATTATTACAGTAATTTATTAGATAGAAGTATGATTGAGATAAAAA
>JGI20214J51088_10002812_pt1 | contig 11520 bp, 8 predicted proteins | sample WetSurMetagenome_FD_51088 | JGI IMG/M metagenome (IMG submission 51088)
CCGCCAGTAACTTCATAACCTGATTTTCCTGCCAGTACGGACGCAAGGGTCGATTTTCCTGAACCGTTCGGACCCATAATAGCGTGTACCTCACCGGCATTTACTTTAAGATTGATTCCTTTTAGAATTTCTTTTCCATCTACGTTAGCTTTTAAGCCTTTTATTGTTAACATTTTTGTTTATAAATATTTTTCTACTTTTGTTTTAATAATCTATGTTAATTATTACATAGTTCTTTATTATTCATTAACCCACGCTTCCTTCCAGTGATATTGCAAGTAACTTCTGTGCTTCTACTGCGAATTCCATAGGCAGTTGATTTAAAACTTCTTTTGCGTATCCGTTTACAATCAGAGCTACGGCATCTTCCTGAGATATCCCACGTTGGTTACAATAAAACATAATTTCTTCACTTATTTTTGAAGTCGTTGCTTCGTGTTCAATTGTTGCAGAGCTGTTATTTATATCGAAATACGGAAACGTATGCGCCCCGCATTTATCACCCATTAATAATGAATCGCATTGAGAGTAGTTTCTCGCATTCACTGCATTCTTCGAAACTTTTACCAATCCCCTGTAACTATTTTGACTGAAACCAGATGAGATACCTTTCGATACAATTCTGCTTTTAGTGTTTTTTCCAAGGTGAATCATTTTTGTTCCGGTATCGGCTTGCTGATAATTATTTGTCATTGCAACCGAATAAAACTCTCCGATAGAATTATCGCCTCTTAAAATACAACTCGGATATTTCCACGTAATGGAAGAGCCGGTTTCAACCTGTGTCCAAGAAATTTTTGCATTCTTATAGCATATTCCTCTTTTTGTCACAAAGTTGTAAATTCCACCTTTTCCATTTTTATCACCCGGGTACCAATTTTGCACAGTTGAATATTTTATTTCTGCATTATCCAGAGCAATCAATTCTACTATTGCGGCGTGCAATTGATTTTCATCTCTCATTGGTGCAGTACACCCTTCAAGATAACTGACATAAGCACCTTCATCGGCAATTATTAAAGTTCTTTCGAACTGACCTGTATTAGCGGCGTTAATTCGGAAATAAGTCGAGAGTTCCATTGGACACCTTACACCCTTCGGGATATAAACAAACGAGCCATCACTAAACACAGCAGAGTTCAATGCTCCAAAATAATTATCCTGCGGTGGCACTACCGAGCCGAGATATTTTTTTATAAGTTCGGGATGGAATTGTATTGCTTCGCTAATCGAGCAGAAAATAATTCCAAGGTCATTTAATTTTTCTTTGTATGTTGTGGCTACCGAAACGCTATCCAGCACTGCATCTACAGCAACGCCCGCAAGGAAATTTTGTTCTACCAAAGGAATTCCAAGTTTATCGTATGTCTTTTTTATTTCGGGGTCAAGCTCATCGAGCGAGTTAAGTTTCTTTGCGTTTTTTGGTGCCGAATAATATATTATATCCTGATAATTAATTGGCGGATATTTTACATTTGCCCATTTTGGTTCTTGCATAGTAAGCCAGTGTTTATATGCTTTCATTCTCCATTCGAGCATAAACCCGGGTTCGTCTTTTTTCTTTGAAATAAATTCAACGGTTTTTTCACTCAGACCTTTTGGCAAGGTATCGAGTTCAAAATCATCAGTGAATCCATATTTATATTCACCTTCGGCGAGTTTTTCTAATAATAATTCGTTTTCGGAATTTTCTGCCATATTAAAATATTAAAAGCTTCATTTTACAGTGTTTTTAAAACTGGACTAAATTAGTCGTATTTCTTGTCAAAAAAAAGTCAGATAGTATTTTTCTGACTTAATTTTTAAAAATTATAACAGATAAAGGAATTCAAAAGTTCAAAACCAAAACATTTAGTACTTCGATAAATTAATAGCTTTGCTTGTGAATACGGGCGGAATATTAATAGTCATATTTTGACTGCTTTTTGTAACAGTAGCCTCAATAAGNTTCTCATTGATAGAGCCATTGGTTCTTTTATAATTCACTATCCACAAATCGCTCGGGAAATTTAAAAGTGACGTCACAAATGCAGGCAGATTTAAAGTACCGAGAGCCGGAATCAAAAACATATTGACGGTTTTATTTGTACCAGCGTTGAAGAATGATTGACCGTTATAGGTGCTGGATGTCGGAATATATGATGAATTAAATTTTATTATCGGATTTGAAGAATAAGAATACCCATATGCGATATCACTATTAACAATTTCGCTTGTAGAAGTACTAATAAAGAAGTTGGTATTGTTTAACAAGGATAGTGCGCCTGAAACAATATTTCTTGCAGAAGTATCCGCAATTAAACTTAATACAGTGTTAAAATTAAAAATCGAAGTAAGCTCTATACAATCACGTGCGCCGGGTAACGGATTTGGTGCATAAACGGCAAGTGTATCCGTTCCGGGCTTTTTAAAGATGTAAAGCCATGTTCCAATTGTATCGGGATTGGATAATGCGGAAATACCCGTCATATCCGTTTTTCCAACATCGTTACCTTCGAAAAGGACATTCTTTCCGAATATCATTACCAGTTTAACACTCGGGCTATATTTCCTCGATGCCTGTGCAAATGCGGAATCGAGACGATCTTTAGCCGTTACTTTATTGGAGATTATATCATTAATAATGTTTGTCGCTGTATCCGAGCAAGAAAAAAAAGTTGCTGACGAAAATATTAGTAATATAATAAATGTAAATTTTTTCATATATAGATTTTTTTTGTAAGATAAAAATAATAAGGTTTATATACTATATAATTAATATATTAGGAAAAAGTTTCAAAATAAATATTTTTTCTATGATTAGTTATGGATATATTAATATTAACTGATTTTAAGATTAAAAAAACGTAACTTTTTATGAAAAAATCAGTATATTACATTATAAATATTATCAAATTTTTCTTTCAATTAATTAAAATAATATGCTAATAATTAAACAACTTAGCACAAGGGTGGTTTTTTTATCCTTTGTGTTTTCGCTATTGTATGTCTCCGTTGTTTTTACCCAGCCGGCAATAGATAAAAACAATATGGATTTAACGGTAAAACCCGGAGATGATTTTTTTACGTATGTTAATGGAACGTGGAATAAAAATAACCCGATACCACCTGACCTTGGAAGGTATGGAGCATTCGAAGAATTGATGGATAATAACAGGAAACAGGTTAACGAAATTATCGAGGAAGCTTCAAAAGATGTGAACTTAAAAAAAGGAACTAATAGACAAAAAATAGGTGATTTTTATTTGAGCGGAATGGATGAAGCAAAAATTGATGCTCTTGGATATGAGCCAATAAAAGGAGACCTTGATAAAATAAAATCTCTTTCTTCAAAAAGTGATTTAGTAAAGTTTACTGCTTACCTGCATTCTTATACTATCTATCCGATATTCTACGCAGGTGGAACAACCGATGAAAAAAACAGTAAATATACAATTGCGCTATTATATCAAAGCGGGTTAGGGTTACCCGACAAGAATTATTACTTTAATGATGATGAACGCTCAAAGGCAGTTCGTGAAGAATATGTTAAACAAATCGGAAAGATGTTAAGCTTGATAGGAAATGATGAAGCAACTGCAAATAATAAAGCAAAAATAATTTATGATATTGAACTTAAGCTTGCCGATATTTCATTTACAAAAAAAGAATTACGTGTACCGGCCGATAATTATAATAAANTGACCTTGAATGAATTGGTTTCAATATCAGGTGGATTTGATTGGAAACTTTACTTTATGGAGTTCGGACTTCCTGACCCCGGGGATATAAACGTTGCTCAAAAATCTTATTTCGAAGGATTGGGAAAACTTTTCGAACAGGTGAGTCTGGATGACTGGAAATTATATTATGAATGGGTTGTACTTCGCAATAATGCAACTTTTTTAAGTAATAATATTGTAGCTCAAAATTTCGAGTTCAACGGTAAATTTATGTCCGGGTTAAAGGAAATGAGACCAAGATGGAAAAGGATTACTGATGTAGTAAATGGATCACTTGGAGATGTACTTGGAGAAATATATGTCGAAAAATATTTTCCGCCATCATCTAAAAAAAGAGTCCTCGAATTGGTTGAAAACCTAAAACTTGCATTAAAGGACAGAATTCAAGAACTTACATGGATGAGTGACATAACCAAAAAGAATGCAATTTCAAAACTTGCAAAAATTAATGTAAAAATTGGTTATCCCGATAAATGGAAAGATTATTCATCTCTTGAAATAGATAAAAATTCTTATTTCAATAATATACAAAGATCACGACATTTTTCATTCATTGATGGTCTAAAAAAAATAGGTAAACCTGTAGATAAAACCGAATGGTTTATGACTCCCCAAACGGTTAACGCATATTACAGTCCGAAAAATAACGAAATTGTTTTTCCGGCTGCAATTTTACAACCGCCCTATTTCTGGGCAGATGCTGACGACGCAGTAAATTATGGAGGTATCGGGGTAATAATAGGTCACGAAACTACACATGGCTTTGATAACCGTGGTAGACAATTCGATGAAGATGGAAATATGAAAGACTGGTGGACAGAAGATGATGTCCAAAATTTTGAAAAACGAACTAAAGTTCTTGTTGACCAGTTTGATAACTTTGTACTTCTCGATACTCTGCACGTAGATGGAAACCTTACTTTGGGGGAAAACATTGCGGATTTAGGGGGGATTTCCATTGCATTAGATGCCTTAAAAAAAGCATGGACAAAAAATCCACCTAAAAAAGAAATCGATGGTTTTACTCCTCTACAAAGATTCTTTTTATCTTACGCTCAGATATGGAGGGGAAACATACGGGAAAAAGAATTAATGAGAAGAATAAGGGAAGATGAACACGCGCCTTCGGAGGCGAGAGTAAACGGAGAAGTATTTAATGTCCCTGAATTTTATGGTGCATTTAATATTCAACCAACCGACAAAATATACAAAGCACCGGATAAGCGAGCTAAAATCTGGTAAAGTTGAATTCTAAAATTATAAACCCCTTATCGAGTTATATTNATAAGGGGTTTTTATTTAACAAATTTTTCTCACNGTTTAATATTCAGATAGTAATATTTTCCATTAATACTATCTTTTAATGTATATTCCTCCTCAAATAATTCTTTTTGCAAATGGATAGGATAAAACGTTAAGTAATTGGAAATAAAAATTTCTTTGCCAATTTGATTTGAATTATTTGTAACATTTCTCATACCATATCTATTATCCCATTTAAAAATATTCGCAAAACCAAAAAGTTCTCTAATAAAATCACTGTCATCGTAAGTAATCAACCATCTATGATTACAGCTTTTCATAACCTCAGCAAACCTAAAATGGTCAAAGGTTTTATGCAAATCACCATTTTTACCATATAATGCGGATTTGGTTGCAGAATAATATGGAGGGTCAAGATATAAAAAAACGTTTTCACCCGGTTGTTCAACAACTTTTTGATAATCTAAATTTGTAATTTTAGTATCGTATAAAATTGTCGATAACAACTTAACTCGTTCGATACTCGATTCCGTAAACCTTCCGTTGAATGAAGCATCGGAATAACCTCCACTTTCACTTGTTCCCGAAAATGTGATTCTATTAAAAATAAAAAATGCGGCGGCCGTTTTTATTGAATCGAATTCGGATATTTTATTTTGCAAATATTTGTGTAAGTCTTTTCCTTTATCAAATCCATCTTTTAATTTATTAATATGATTCAATAAAACATCAATATTGTTTTTTGATTCCNGCCAAAAATGGTATAACGGTTCATATAAATCGTTAATCCAATAGGATTTTTCCGGATATTTTTGTTTTAAATAAATAAAATATGAACCNCCACCAACGAGAGGTTCTCTGTATTCATCAAATTCGGGAACGANTTTTGACATTATTTTCACTGCCCTGCTTTTACCACCTGGATATCTTAACGGACTTTTTATCATTAATGTGCGTGTTTTATAAGAGATAGCAAAAACAAATTAAATATTCATTTAATAAATTAACTGAAAAATATAAGATTCTTTTTTAAACCGCGATTTTTAATCAAAAGGAGAAAAAAGAGAAAATAAATGGTAATAATAGTATATATCAAATAAGGTTCAGAAGAGGTATTTTACAGTTAAATAAAATATTACTTTGAATAAAAAATTAGTTACGAATAAAAATCTGCGAAACATCGCTATAATAGCTCACGTTGACCACGGAAAAACGACACTTGTGGATTTTATGTTCAGGCAGAGCGGTATGTTCCGCTCAAATCAGGAAGTGGAAGAGCGGGTTATGGACAATATGGATTTGGAAAGAGAACGGGGAATTACTATTGCGGCAAAAAACTGTTCTGTTTTCTGGAAAGGTGTTAAAATTAATATACTCGATACACCCGGGCATGCGGATTTTGGTGGAGAAGTAGAGCGAGCATTAATGATGGTTGATGGTGCGATATTGCTTGTAGATGCTTCCGAGGGACCGCTTCCTCAAACTCGTTTTGTATTAAAAAAGGCACTTGAATCGGGGAAAAAAATAATTGTAGTTATTAATAAAATCGATAGAAAAGATGCCCGACCGCGGGAAGTGTTAAATGAAATTTATGATTTATTTATTGACCTCGATGCTACGGAAGAACAAATAGAATTTCCTGTTTTATACGCAATTGGAAAAGAAGGAATTGCGCAATTTACTCCGGATGGAAAAGGAACTGACTTACATCCGTTATTCGATAAAATTATAAAGGAAATTCCGGGACCTGTTCATCAGACCGGAACGCCGCTCCAAATGCTTGTTGCAGACCTCGATTATTCGGATTATATTGGCAGGCTTGCAATTGGTAAAGTTTCCAACGGAACGGCAAAAATAAATGATAATCTTGTTTGTATAAACGAAGAAGGAGCTACCGTTCCTCTAAGAATATCGAAACTTCAGGTTTACGAAGGACTATCATTGAAAGAAGTCGAAACAGCTGAACCCGGCGATATAATTGTCATTGCGGGATTTGAAGATGTACACATCGGCGATACGATTTGTACACAGGAAGCACCGAAGGCACTTAAGCGTGTTGCGGTAGATGAACCGACAATATCGATGGTCTTTTCGATTAACACTTCACCCTTTTCGGGAAAAGACGGAAAGTACGTACAGTCAACTAAACTACGTGAGAGACTTTTTAAAGAAACACTCCGCAATGTTGCTTTGAAAGTCGAGGATACCGACAGTGCCGATAAATTTATTGTTAAAGGTCGGGGTGAATTCCAGATGGTAATTTTAATCGAAACTTTAAGACGCGAAGGGTATGAATTAAGTGTTGGAAGACCACACGTAATTTATAAATTCAAAGGAGAAAAAAGACTCGAACCAATAGAACATTTATTTATAGATTGCGGTGAAAACTTTATCGGAATTGTAACCGATAAACTCTCTCAAAGAAAAGGACGTATGCTCAATCTTGTTAATCATAGCACCGGAAGAGTGAGAATAGAATTTTCAATTCCATCACGAGGATTAATAGGGTACAGGAACGAATTTCTAACTGATACAAAAGGAACGGGAATAATGAATAGTTACTTGCGCGGATATGAAGAGTACAGAGGAGACTATCCTTTNCGGCTTACCGGCTCTATNGTTTCGGATAGAATGGGAGAAACTACAGGTTATGCACTTTTTAATCTCGAACCAAGAGGAACGTTATTTGTTGCACCGGGTGAAGCTGTTTACGAGGGTATGATTGTAGGAGAAACTAATAAAGATAAAGATATTAATGTAAATGCCTGCAGACCGAAAAAGCTTTCGAATATGCGTGCATCGAGTAAAGACGAAGGTATAATATTAACTCCTGTTACCCCGATGACCCTTGAAAAAGCAATTGAGTTTATAAACGAAGACGAACTCGTAGAAGTAACTCCGAAAAATATTAGGCTGAGAAAAGCAGTACTCTCGGCTCAGACGCGATATGCGATGTTTAAAGTGTAATATAGGTTAAAAGATAAGCAGAGAGATTAGTTTCTATCGTTACCACGCAAGAGCGTGGTAACGAGTTGATAATAAGAAAATTTATGTAAGTTTGATTTTCGAACTTATAATTTCAGTTTTGCTTTCATTTCCGGGCTTAAAGCGTTTCGGGGAATTATTAACGTAATTGTATTTATACCGAAGTAAGTTTCGGATACATTAATAAATCCTTTAAACGGACCTACGGGACCCCACGAGTTTTTTACATAAAAAAATGTCTTTCCGTTTGGTGTTTGCTTCAATCCTATAATATGCATTAAATGGTCATCCTGTGTTGTTAGTTCTTCAAAAAGTTCCTGCCGCATATCTTGGTTATAATATATTTCTTCATCATCGGGGTTAATTACACCTTTTAAGTCGTTTTTATCTTTCGGAATCATAGCCCAGCCGGACTTTTGAGCGAAGAATAAATTAGAAACATCGGCATCCCACCCAACCGTATAATCGTTCAAAACTGCGTATTTAGTTGCTTCGATTAACTCATCAATCGGTAAGTTATAAAACAATCCACCCGAATAATTATCCGGTACTTCTACGTTAAAAGGTTTATAGTACGGATGATGATTATAAGATGTCAAACCTATATAGTCATTCGAGTTAAATTTTAATACTTCTTTTGAAAACTCAAGAGGTGTATATTCTTTACCTTCGTAAGTGAATTTTTCCGGTGGTACACCGAGTTTTTTATCGAGCATTTTAATATAATTCTTATCCCAGTCGAGAGTTATCGGGACTTTTGCAAGTACACTATCGAGGTATTTTTTTAACATTTCATCGAATCCAATATGGTCGATTGTATCTTTCCCCATGGTATTCGGATATACACTTAATGGTACAATTCCGTATTTTTCTATAGAAGGAAAAACATCATGACCGAATGCACCTTCGCTGAATCTTGTAAATCCCTGCCTGAGGATATAATTTTTTGCTTTTTCTATATAAAGATTTCTAACAATAAACATTTCGGATAAATCGGGATGCTGAATTCCTTGTTTTAAGAGTTCAGATTCAACTATAGAAAGAGAAGAAAAGCACCAGCANGTACCGCTTCTTCCCTGGTCTTTCACATCTGTTGCCGGATTGATTTTTATTGTTGTTAATTCTTGGGAGAAAGAATTTTGGGCAAAGAAGAATAATAAAGCGAGAAAGAGAAAATTGTGTTTCTTCATATTTTGATTATACTATTAATTGATTTTGTATAAAATTACCTATTTATACCTAAAGAAAAAAGTATAATACGCTTTCCGTAAATCACAATTTTTAGAATTACAATATTCATATAGCAATTCCACATTCGGGGAAATGTTGTTAGTAAAGTATCAAGCATAAACCATTACTATACACCAATTATACCTGATGCATACTACTGAAAAATTGGTAAAGAGCTTTGAGTGAAAGAAGCATATTATATATTTTCATACAGTGTAATAATTTATCTCTTGTATTAAAAAACATAATAAAATATTATTAAATAAAAATAATACTATAATGAAAAAACTAATTGTTATCCTCTTCCTGATTTTTTTATTTTCCTCTTATTCTGATGCTCAAATATATAAAGGTTTTGGAATTAAACTTGGGACTTCGATTGCAAATCAATATTACAGCCAGTTCGGATATGGTTTAAGTTATAAATACGGTTTTACCGGAGGTGTATTTAAAGAAACACACCTTTTCGAAAAACTAAACTTTATTGCCGGAATTAATTTTACTCAAAAAGGAGCTTCGGAAGATTTTATTCAAACATCGGAAACCGGTCAATATCTCGGAACGGATTATTTTCACAGAACGCTAAATATGATTTCCATAGAATTACTCACAAAGTATGATGGAAACTCCGGATATTTATCTCCTTATATACTCGGCGGTATCAGGATGGATGTATTTATATCTGCAAAAAACACACTGAACGGAAATGAATTATCGAGACAAGTATATAATTATCCATTAGATAATAACAGAGTCTTTGGAGGTACGATTGGACTGGGACTTGATTATAGACCATCAAAATTACTAACTGTTTTCATCGAAGGAACTTACAATCCGGATTTTACAAAACTCGGAGAAAGAATGCTCCCTTATGGTAATACATGGTACACCCAGGGATATTCATTTGAAATTAGAACAGGTATGAAATTTTAATTATTTATGAAAGTAATTTATTTTTTATTATTATCAATTTTATTTTTCACCTGTATTGGCAATTCACAAGAAAGTGAGATTTGTTTAGGATTTGGTGTCCATACAGGATACTTAGTATTAAAAAATAATAATGATGGTAGCGAAAGAAAAAATGCATTTATAATAGAGTTCGAATCGGCATTGAGTTTTAGTAAAAACTTATCTCTTGTATTAAATTATGATATAACTTCATATCAAAGTAAAAGTCATTACGAAGTTAATTATTTTCGGAGTAATCTGCGGGAATTAGCATTGGGTTTGAGATATACACCTTTTAGAAGCAGGTTTATTATTTTTTGTGAAGGACAAGCATCTATAGCAGGGGAGAACAATACCGATAATCCGCCTTTAGAACAAAAATCGAATATCGGTGCTTTTGCAATTGGATTTAATATTGGTATAGGGGCTAAATACAGCATTATAAAACAACTCGATGCTTATGTGAAAGTTAAACGTCATTTTTTTGGTGCCTATGCAATTACCGGAGGTTTAAATTTTAATCTTCCGCCCGTACCCAATAAAAATAATTAATTAAGTATATTTCTTCTTATTAGTTTCCTCTTTCCATTTCTTGTTAAGCCTAATAACCTTATTTTTGCCGTATGGCTGATAATAAAATTATTTTTTCAATGGTGGGAGTGGGCAAGACCTACCCGCCAAAAAGACAGGTATTAAAAAATATTTATCTTTCGTTTTTTTACGGAGCTAAAATCGGTATAATCGGTTTGAACGGTTCCGGTAAATCTACACTGCTAAAAATAATTGCAGGTGAAGAAGAAAACTTCGATGGTGAAGTTCATTTTACAAAAGAGTATTCCGTCGGATACCTTCCACAGGAGCCGATTTTAGACGACTCTAAAACCGTAAAAGAAATCGTGATGGAAGGAGTGCAGGATGTTGTTGATATATTAAAGGAATATGAAGAAGTGAATAATAAATTTGCTGAGCCTATGGATGATGATGAAATGACGAAACTTATCGAGCGGCAGGGCGAACTTACGGAATTAATCGAGCATAAAAACGGCTGGGAACTTGATGCGAAACTTTCGCGGGCTATGGATGCACTCCGCTGTCCGGAAGAAGATTCACCGATTAAAAATCTCAGCGGAGGAGAAAGAAGACGAGTTGCACTTTGCCGTTTGCTTTTATCCGAACCGGATATATTATTACTCGATGAACCGACTAACCATCTCGATGCGGAATCTGTCGAGTGGCTCGAACTTCATTTAAGACAGTATAAGGGAACGGTCATAGCCGTTACACACGATAGATATTTTCTCGATAACGTTGCCGGTTGGATACTCGAACTCGATAGAGGCGAAGGAATTCCGTGGGAAGGAAATTATTC
>JGI20214J51088_10002813_pt1 | contig 11519 bp, 7 predicted proteins | sample WetSurMetagenome_FD_51088 | JGI IMG/M metagenome (IMG submission 51088)
GTCCTTCCCCGGCCTGCATAGGCGAGCATCTGCCTGCAGAGGTCGGCCGCCTTGCGCGCCGCGGTCTCGATCGACCTGATGTGCGAGACCGCCCCGGAAGCTCCCCCGATCTCCACCGAGGCGAGCTCGGCATTCCCGAGGATGCCCATCAGGAGGTTGTTGAAGTCGTGGGCTATGCCGCCTGCAAGGAGTCCCAGGCTCTCGAGTTTCTGCGTCTGGCGGAGCTGGTCCTGCAGGCGTGTCTGCTCCGACTCGAGGCGTCTCCTGTCGGTAATGTCCCGTATGACTCCGACCGCGCCGCTGAACCGGCCCCCGACAGTCACCGGCGATAGCTTGGTCGAGTAGATCCCCGTCCCGGATGGCAGGTCGAGAGTGTACTCGTACTCGCTCGCACGGCCTGTCTTCGTCTCCTCGAAGGCCGCCTCGAACTGGCGGGTCATCACATCGGGCATCACGTCGCCGAACCGTCTGCCGAGGAAGGCGCTGGGGGGCATCAACAGCTCCATCTCGGGAACGTTCACGAAGATGAAGCGCATGTCCTCGTCGAACAGGAAGACGGAGTCGACCATCGACGAGAAGACGCTCTTCATGAGGCTCTCGGACTTCTGGAGCCCCTCCTCGGCGTGTATGCGNGTGGAGATGTCNCTCATGATGCCGAGCACCCGCACCGAGTTCTTCGACTCGAGCTGGTGCGTCGTCACCTCCACCTCCACGGTCTTGCCGTTCCGGGTCAGGACCTGGATGCGGTACTCGGGAGGGATCGGCCTGCCGCTCTCCCTCGCGCTGAACCTCTCCTGCATGAACCTGCGCGATTCCTCCGGGAGCAGGCTGTTGTAGTCGAACGACGGCGAGGTGAGCTCCGCGAAGGAGTAGCCCGTGATCTCGCAGAATCTCGGGTTCACGTACTCGTATCGCTTCCCGCGCAGCAGATAGATGGCATCGAACGAGTTCTCCACGATCATCCGGTAGAGGGTCTCGCTGTTGCGCAGGGCATCCTCTGCAACGGACTGCCTTGATTCGTCCCTGATGGTGGCAACGTAGCCTGCTACGGCTCCATCGGCGGTTATCGCCGAGGTGGAGACGCTCACCTTGTTCTCGCTCCTGGTCTTGGGCACCAGGATGCACCTGAGCCTCCGGGAGGGCTGGCCGTCGGACTCCCTGAACAGCTTCTTCAGAGGCTCCCGGGACCTCGGATCGAGGAGGACGGCCGTCTCCGAGAAGGGCTTGCCGCCAGCCTCCGAGAGGCTGTAGCCCGTGAGCGCCTCGGCCGCCCGGTTCATCCCGGTGACCACGCCTTCGAGGTCGACCGTTATCACGCCTTCGTCCAGCGCGCGGTAGAGGGCGGCGAGAGTGGGCTCGGGCGGCAAACGCTTCTGCTTCATCTCGGGCTCTCGCACCTCCCCGGGCCTGCCTGTCCTGCCGCCATCGCCTCGCTAGTCCTCCGAGAGAACGATCACGCGGTCACTGGGGACGAACTCGACCATCCTGGATTTCACGGGGTTGACCACGATTCCATGCGCAGCCCCGGGGTCGTGGGCGCTGGCTGCTATCCTGTAGCCTATCGCCACCTCGCCGCGCCTGCGGGCAGACTCCAGGATCGTGTAGAAGGAGACCGGGACGCCGGTTGACACGTAGTTCTCCACGGGCTTCAGGTAGACCTCCGAGCCGTCCGGAGTGAAGAGGTCGGCGAAGACGCCCTTCAGATCGCGGTTCTCCGCTATCTGGGTGAGCATGAGGCTCACGAGCTTGTCGCTCACAATGAAGTCGTCGGCCTGGGTGACCTCCGCCAGCTCCCTGTTCCTGTCGTCCAGCATCTCGCTCACGATGGAGAATCGCAGGTTCCTGGACTCGCGGATGTTCCTGAGATGGAGCAGTGTGATGAGAGTCCTGGCGTCGGCGCTCTGGGCGTCCATCCTGTCCGAGTAGCTCTGGACGATGACGTGGTGGGTCTGCTCCAGGTCTAGGCTGTCGAGCACCGACCTGTCAGTGGTGCTGCCCTCCACGACCTGCACCGAGAGGTGGTGGTAGTCGCGGGAGGTCATCTCCTCGAGATCCTCCTCCACTTCGAACTCGGCCACGACCTGCACCGAGGAGCCCGCTCCCACATAGCCGTCGAGCTCGCTNACGATCGTCGGAACCTTGGAGTTGAAGCCGAGGATGATCGTCTTCTCCGCTCCTGGCGGGATCCGGGCGCCATCCCTCATCAGCTCCACCTGGGGCGCGGGGGCCGGGCGGGGCGAGACCCTGACCGTGTCGTCGTCCTCGGAGATCGCCACCACCGAGTCGCCCGCTCCGAAGGGCGTGTCCATGGGCGGGTTCAGGCAGACCCTTCCGTCCGCGAACCGTATCCCCATGACCGACGAGTCCTCGAAGGCCGATAGTATGCTCCCGAAAGTGCCACCGGCCAGCGACGGGGCCGGGGAGATGTAGATCTCGTCCCCTCCGAAGTCGAGCAGCTCGGTGTAGACGATCGAGAGGCCGGACTGCCTGCACGTCTGGGCCGAGATCCTGGCGATCAGGTCCCCGGCGAGGATGAGCTGGACCTCGTCGCCCCCCACCATCTCCGCAACCCTCATGTTCTCGGGATCGTGGAGGACTCCGACGATGTGGTAGGGCGTCTTCTTGCGCCTGGGGTTGTTCACGAGCGCGAGCATGGTCTTGATGACCGACGAATCGGGCTCTTCGCACTCCGGGGGCATGATGACGATGGCCCTCGCCGAGTGATGGTTCACGATNTCGAGATCGGCCATCTCGATNGGGCATCCCGTCCTGCAGACTATCTTCGTTGTCTTGAGGTCCGCGACCTTCTCGCGGATCTCGTCCTCCATCTCCACCTTCTCCTTCTCGGCGAGAACAGCTACGCAGGCCTTCTTCCTGTTCGCATTGGCCTCGACCAGTTCAGAGATCACGGTGAAGATCTGGGACGACCAGCCGAGGATGATCGTGTGGTCGGTCTCCGCCACGAAGGAGCGCCCCTTGCGGAGCTGGCCCAGCTTGGCATCGATGCCGTTGGTGATGATGCCGATGAGCGTGCCCACGACGAAGATCCCGCCGATGGTCACTGCGAGCATGGCTGCGAGGAAGTACGGGGAGCCTTCGTCCCCGCCCATCGTGCCTGCATCGAGGGTCCTCATGAGGCCCATCCATGCGACCTTCAGAGAGCTCGTGCCGTCGGGTGCGCTCTCCGTCAGGACCACGAAGAGCGTCACGGCGGAGATGAGGATCAGCGCGAGGATGAAGAGCATGCTGATCATCGCCGCGGAGCCCCTGGAGGTCAGGTTGTCGAAGCCGTAACGCAGTCTCTGGCGGAATCCTATGCTCGACATCACTGACCTCTCCGGGTTGGGGTCACTACGCATTCTCGACATTCATCACGCTGCGGAGGGTCTCGATCTTGCGCGACTTGCGCCCGATGCCCCAAACGAGCAGGTCCAGGGGCTCCCTCTTGATGTCATGGAAGCTGACCATGACCCTGCCGAAGCCCATGATCCTCTGGGGGAGGTTGTCTGTGTTCACGCTGGTGGAGTAGTGCTCCCGGGTGATCTGCATGCCGGTCTCCGTCAGACCGCTCTGGATGTTTATGTAGTTCGGCGTGATCGCGAGGTAATGGAAGAGCCCCCTCAGCCACGAGACGAAGATCGCGCACAGGAATACGAGTGCGATGAGCAGGTACCCTATCCCGTTCATGGTGACGCTGAGCGTGCCGATGAAGTCGATGAAGGGCGAGAGCCAGTGGAGGTAGGCCAGCCAGGTCATCAGGGCGCCCATGCCGAGCAGGATGATGACGGTCTCCTTCAGCCCTATCGGGAATTCCTCCACGATGAAGTTGAACAGGAACAGGAACAGCCAGATCGTGCCGAACGTCCCCATGAGGGAGTCGCTCGCGAAGAGGCTCATTATGAAGCAGATGACCGAAAACACGATGGTGGGCACATAAAGGACCTTGCTGCTCCAGTCGAACACGACGAGCCATTCGGAGATGTCCTTGTTTTCGCGGAGCTCCCGGTCCATCTCCGTGCGTGTCCGGATGGTCCTTCGCCCGGCGAGCCAGATCAGCACCCCGGCCAGGATAATGACGAACGGGATAGCGAATATCAGCCACTCGGTCCCTGTCCAGTCCTTCATCGCCGCCCTCCAGGCTTCCAGAGTTCATCTGATGACCAAGAATAAGCGATAAGTGGGGAGAAAGGCACACTGAATCTCTCTATTCCAGAGCGAGAGCCACCTTCAGCAGCAGGCCCTGCACCGTGAACGGCTTCTGGAGGAAGAGATATGAGTCGCCAGCGAGGCCGCGGGACGCTACGACATCGTCGGTATAGCCCGAGATGTACAGCACTCTGATGCCCGGGAACGCACCGGAGACCTCCTCGTGCACCTTCTGTCCGCTCAGACCGGGCATCACGACATCGGTAACGAGCAGATCGACGCTGCCGTGCTGCTGCGCCATCCCGGCGGCCTGCAATGGCTCCGCGCACTCGATGACCGTGTAGCCGGCCTCCTCGAGTATCCTCGTGATGAGCTGCCTGACCGGGAAGTCATCCTCCACGACGAGGATCGTGGCCTTCTTCCTCGAGATGGGCTGCATCTCCTGCGAATCGGCCTGCTCGCAGGCTTTTCCTGACCATTCCGGGAAGAAGATCCGGAAGGTGGTCCCCTTCCCGGGCTCGGAGCTGACGGTGATATGCCCGTCGTGCTGCTTCACTATCCCGTACACGGTGGCGAGACCGAGCCCCGTCCCCTTCCCGACCTCCTTGGTGGTGAAGAAGGGATCGAAGATCCTGCTTCGCGTTGTTGCGTCCATCCCCGTCCCGGTGTCGCTGACCTGCATCAACACNTGCCTGCCCGGCCGGATGTCCGGGCTCTCCATCTGATCGTCCGNGCCNAGGGTCACGGGGGAGGTCTCGATCCTGAGCACACCACCGAGCGGCATTGCGTCGCGCGCGTTCACCGCGAGGTTCATGAGCACCTGCTCGATCTGCGATGTGTCGGCGCTCACCAGGCCTGTTTCCGGGAAGAGCCTCGTCACGATCTCGACATCCTCGCCGATGAGCCTCCTGAGGATGCCGGAGAACCCGCTTATGAGATCGTTGAGGTTGACCGGAGCCATCGTGAGCAGCTGCTTCCTGCCGAATGCCAGCAGTTGCCCCGTCAGGTTCCTCGCCCGCCCGCCAGCCTTCTGTATCTCGATGAGCCCCGAGCGCAGAGGCGTGTCGAACTGAGGAAGGTCCGCGAGTATCAGCTCGAGGTGGCCGAGTATGACCGTCAACAGGTTGTTGAAGTCGTGGGCCACGCCTCCGGCCAGCCTGCCGATGGACTCGAGCCGCTGGGCATTCCCGAGCTGCTCCTGCAGGAGCCTCTCCTTCTCCTCGGCCTGTTTCCTCGCGGTGATGTTCCTCGAGACCCCGAGGACGCCTGTCACGTTCCCGGAGGAGTCGCGCAGCGGGGCCAGCCAGGTGCCGAGCCAGAGCGGAGAGCCGGGGAATCCGGTGACGTTCTCGCGGTAGATGGGTGCGCCGGTGCTGAAGACCTCATCGAGGCTCTTCTTCTGGGTGTCGGCCGCTCCGGGGGGGAACAGCTCCGAGCGCTTCCTGCCGACGATGTCGACCTGGCTGCCTCCGAAGAATTTGGCCGAGATGGAGTTCACATACTGGATGCTGTCGTCCCTGTCGACGACGAAGATCAGGTCCTGTGCGGCTTCGGCGAGCGCCCGATACCTTTCCTCGCTCTCGCGCAGAGCCAGCTCGGCCTTCTTCCTCTCGCTGATGTCCTCGGTCATTATCACGACCCGGTCGACCTTCCCCGAGTTGTCCGGCAGGGCATAGAAATGCTGCGAGACCCATTCCGCAGCTCCTGCCCGCCTGCTGCGGGTTTTCAGCTCGGGGATGTTCAGCGTTCCTCCGACCTCGTACACCCGCTTGACATGATCGACCCAGACGCCGAGGTAGCCGTCACGGTCGTCGAGNTTGAGNGTCTTCCTCTCGCTTCGGAGATCCGCTTCGATGTCCTCGTCGGGAATCGCCCAGATCTCTTTCCAGGACTTGTTGAACTGCAGCAGTCTGCCGGTGCTGCTCCGAACCGAGATCCCGATGGGGGAGCTGTCGATTGCGGCGCGGAAGAACTGCTCGCTCCGCCTCAGGCTCTCCTGGGCCCTGACCCTCTCGGAGACATCCTCTATCGTCACGACGATGCCGTCCAGCGCGCCTTCCAGGTCGGAAAGCGGGGCGGTGCTGACCGACACGAACGCCGTGTGCCCGTTCGGGAGTTCCAGCTGGAAGCCCTCGTTGCGGGCGGCCTTCCCAGTCGCTCGCGTGATCTCCAGCGGGAGATCGGTCTTCTTCATGGGGATGCCGTCCAGCGTCCAGGCATTCCACCCCTGCAGGGTGTACGAACCAGTGGAAAGGGCTTTGCGGGGCATTGCGAATATCGTCTCGGCCATGGCATTCGCGAAGACGATCCTGTTGCCGCGGTCGATCACGAGAATGCCAGCGGGGCTCACTTCGGCAATGCCCTCCAGGAGTTCCTTCTCCTTTCGGAGGGCCACTTCGGCGGCCACGCGCTGGCTGATGTTCCTGACGTATTCGATGACGCCGGTGACTTCGCCGGTGACCCTGTCGATCAGCGGGAAGCTGAACAGGTCGAGCCATCCTGCCACGGAGCCGTCTGCTGCCGTCAGGGGGACGACGTCCTCCTGGAAGCTTCCCTGCTCGAGCGCCCGTATGCTCGGACAGACAGCACAGGGCTCTCTGCGGCCGTGATACGCCTCGTGGCAGATCTTCCCCTCGAGAGGCATGGCATGCGGATACCACCGCTCCATGGCCTCGTTCACCCTGAGGATCCTCAGATCGCGGTCGAGAACGCTGATGCCGTCCTGAACGCTCGAGAAAACGCTGGAGAGAAGCCTCTCGCTCTGCTCCAGGGAGTCCTCCGCCTGCTTCCTGCCCGTGACATCCACGGCGATGAAGGCCGTCCCGTTCGAAGGGTTGGATGGGTCGACCGGGGCGGAGTTGATCATCAGATCGATGACCGTCCCGTCGGATCTCACGACGCGGGACTCCACCATCGAAGGCCCGATGCTGTCCCTGAGCCTGTCTCGCTCCTGGCCGATCCGCTCGTAGTCCTGGTCGCTCTCGTACAGGAATCTGGTATCCCGCCCGACGAGCTGCTCCCGGGTATAGCCCGTCATCTCGCAGAAGCGGTCGTTCACATCCGTCATCACTCGTCCCGAGAGCATCCCCATCCCCGCTGGCGCATTCCTGATGATGTCGCTGATGCGAGTCTCCCTGATCAGGCAGCTCGCTTCGGCCTGAACCAGATCGGTGATGTCATACAGGGTCACCGAGATGAGCATCTCCCCGCCGTTGTGCATCGGGACTCTGCGCTGCGAGCACCTCAGCCAGCGGATCGCACCGTCCCTCCTGACGATCCTGAAGTCGATGCTGCGCTTGTCCGGGGAGTCCGGCTCGCGGAGGGCGAAATCCTCCCTGACGCGGAGCCTGTCTTCGGGATGGATGATTGCGTACCAGTTGATGGCGCCCGACTGGAATTCGTCGGGCTCGTAGCCGGTGATCTGCACCACCAGCCCGTAGATATGGAGTGGGGNGTCCTCGAGGTCCCTGGTGAACAGGAGGATGCCGGGGAAGCCTTCCAGCAGGAAGCTATGCTCTGCGGAGGATATCGTGCTCCTCGCGGTCCTGGAGCGCCCCTTCGCACCCGTTCCAGGCATCTGCCGCCCCTTCGAGATGGAGCCCCGGCTGAAACCGTGCCTTCCCGACACGGTGAAATGCCCGTTCCTTCAAGACTATATCACCCTGCCCCCGGGAAGTCATATCGGGGCAGCATCACTCTGTTCGGATTCCTCCTGCAGGAATGGCGGGGCAACGGATCATCATGCTCTTCCTGCCATCCCTGTATTGCCGAGAATCTCCATGATGAGCTCGTTCTGATGCTCCAGATGCAGCAGAATGAGCTCTATCTCCTTCTCCGCTCTGACATTCACTTCGAAATCCGACTCAGCCCTGATCTCGGCATGCCGGCCCTGGAGATTCTGCCCGATCATGATCAAAGGCATCAGGAAGATCTGGATCATGTTGGAGACGAACAGCCACAGGACGAAAGCAGGAAATGGATCGAACCTGAGCCCTCGTGGCGCAAGGATATTCCAGCTCAGCCAGAGGATGGTCCAGCTGAAGATGACGATGAAGAAACCCACCGAGCCAACGAAGTCGGTCAGCCTGACCGCAGCCCTTTCCAGCGGGCTCAGGCTCTCCCTGTGCTTCACATTCGCGTTGGATACCGGCTTCCGCAACTTCCTGAGTTCTTCACGGGCTTCGTGAAGCTTGCCTGCGTCCATTTCCCCTCCCATCGGCAGGGCTGCCTGGCAGCCGGTTTGTCGAATGTGAGACAAGGCGGCTGTGCTCGGTGCCCCGATACGGAAACTACCCCTGATTCTTCCTCCGGGAACAGATTCCGATCAAAATGATGGGCTCTGAACCGCCCGACAGCAAGATACTGCGGAAGCAGGCATCGAGAACTCGTGGCACTCCGAGGACCTGATCGCCTAAGATGTTGGCTGACAGCCTCAAGATGGTTCTTCGCAGCATCTGCCGGGGAACTGGCCTGATGGCTCTGCTGCACGCATGGAATGCCTGGATGGTTTCCCGTTGTCCAGTCTATGACGCTGTGGGTGCTCGAAACATGCACCTGTCGCTGGAGTGCGTTCCGGGGCGGAACGACCTGAACTGGCGAAGCGTCGCATTTCCGGCACGGAAATGCTGGCTCCCCGTATCGCTATCTAGGCGAACCCCACGGGGACCCGTCCTGACCATACCCATCCAGCTCACTGTGAGGCACCTTAAGCCAAAGCCAGTAAAGACATATCGCAACCCGGTGATCCACGCGATGGAGCTCAGAGACCGGATGGTGGCAGAAGGCATCAACCGTGCCGAGCTAGCCAGGAGGATTGGCGTGTCGAGGGCACGGGTCACACAGTGGCTGAATCTGCTGGAGCTGCCCGAGGATGCACTTCACGAGGTGGAAGAGCAAGGCGATAACAGGAGTCGTCAGGTGGTGACGGAGAGGATGCTCANAAGACCGCGATAGTGAAATATACGGTTGTGTAAGGGTTGAGGAGAGTCGACCGATAGATATGTTCAGCAGATCGCACAATGGGAACGGGCCGCTGGAGAAACAGCAGCCCGCCAGTCGGTGCTACCCACTCACCTCACCAGTACCACCCGAGCGGAAGCCTCGAGATCAGCACTGGAGAGCCTCAGGAAGTACACCCCCTGGACCAGGGCATGCCCGTTCCCTTCGAGGCCATCCCAATAGTGGGTCTGGGAGCCCATGGGCAGGGTTCCCAGATCCTGCGTCCTCACCAGACGCCCTGCGGCGTCGTAGATCTCGAGTGTCAGCGGGGAGAGCCCGGTGCTCTGGAAGGAGAGTTCGATGCCAGCAGCCGTGGGGTTGGGAGAGGCATGAAGCACACTCGATTCCATTTCCGGAGATGGTTCGATCCCCGTGTCAGGTTCCCATCGAGCTATGCCATTGGCAGGTTTACCACCGGCCTCGGTGAAGTATCCTCCCACATACAAGCCTGAACCAATCACTAAGATGTCAGCACTACCATTCTGCACACCGCTTCCAAGAGCATGCCAGGAACTGCCATCCCACATGGCGATGCCATCTAGGTCGTCATAGGGAGACCAGCTAGGATACCAGAATAATCCTCCAACATAAACGTCAGAGCCACTCGAGACGATGTCATAGACTTCGTCGTTCAATACGCTTCCCATTGCTGACCAGCTGCTGCCATCCCATCGGGCAACGTAATTGGCAGGGTTCCCTCCGGCCTGGGTGAAGCCTCCACCCACATACACGTCCGAACCGCTCACAGCGACGGCCCAGACCCAGTTGTTCACACCGGTTCCGAGCGCTGACCAGCTGCTGCCATCCCATCGGGCAATGTGGTTGGCTGGGTTCCCACCGGCTTGGGTGAAATCTCCTCCCACATACACGTCCGAGCCACTCACGGTGATAGCGTAGACATAGTCGTTAACACCGCTTCCCATTGCTGACCAGCTGCTGCCGTTCCATCGGGCGATGTAGTTGGCAGGGTTCCCCCCGGCCTGGGTGAAGTTTCCTCCCACATACACGTCCGAGCCGCTCACAGCGATGGCCCAGACGCGTTTGTTCACACCGCTTCCCAGTTCTGACCAGCTGCTGCCATCCCATCGGGCGATGTAGCTGGCTGGGTTGCCACCGGCTTGGGTGAACCACCCCCCAGCATATACAACCGAGCCGCTGACAGCGATGGCCCAGACCATGTCGTTCACACCGCCACCCAGTTCTGACCAAGAACTGCCATTCCAACTGGCTATATGGTTGACAGTGCTTCCCCCGGCCTGGTTGAACCACCCCCCAGCATACAAAACGCCTGCATCGCTGCAGTCGATGGCATAGACCGGAGCGTCAACACCACTTCCCAGCGGGTACCAGGTCCCTTCCATATCCTGCCCGGCAGGAGGGAAAACAGGTTCCCAGGGTGAAGAGTCCTCTTCCACGAACAGAGGTTCCCCACCTGGACCGTATTCCATGCGGAAACCGGTGGGGTCGAAACTCCCCGAAGCCCCCTCCATGATCTCTCCGCCTGAAGTCAGTGCTGTCCCCAAGGAGGATATCGTCTCGGAAAATGCAACTGAGGCGCTCAGAAGTAGAGCAGCTGAAAGGTTCCATGCTCTCATGGTAATCCTCCTTAACTGGGACATGGAGGCATATAAATGAATGATATTCTGGAACAACAAACAGGTCAATGAGCGGTCAGACAACACTNAAGATCGCGCCCGAATATATCTGAACAGTACTGTTCATGAGTCTGTCCAGGTCAAGAGTTGTAAGGAAGGCCGCGGTGTCAACGACGGCCCATTTCACCAGTTAGTTGCTTGGTCTAGACTGCCTCGCTGGTCCTCCACCCGGATGCAGGCCACGATCTCCCCGAACGCCTCGCAGGTGATTGGTTCCAGAGTGATCCCCTCCCCCGGTCCGGTTGATGGTCTTCTGCTCTTCGAGGACCTCAGCGAAGGCCTTGGCGTTGGCTTGCTCAGGATCAGCTCCTTGTCGATCTCCCTGAACCGGATGGTGTACTTCTCGGCTTTCTGGCCCGTGGCCATCTGCTCCTTGTCCCTGAGGACCTCGGAGATGGTCAGGGGCACCGCCTTCCCCAAGAAGTCAGCGGCCAGCAGGTAGCAGGATGTGAACATCTGGTCGACGTGGAAGTCGGGATTCGGATTCTCCAGCTTCTTCGAACAGCCTGAATCGATGCGTTGTCACTCTCGATCTCCGATCTCGATTAGGCTTGGGCGATGCCACGAATCCACGGTGAAGAGCATGTTGAAACATGCGATCTGCTGACACCCAGATCGATGGATCATCAAGAGAAGAGGACTGCTCGCGGTCCGATCAGCGAGCTGATAGCCAGTTCGTGCTTGTTGTGAAAATGCGTGGCTCCCCGTATCGCTATCTAG
>JGI20214J51088_10002814_pt1 | contig 11519 bp, 13 predicted proteins | sample WetSurMetagenome_FD_51088 | JGI IMG/M metagenome (IMG submission 51088)
CTGGAGATCGTGGCCGTCAAAGGCTCTGCCGGGGATGTCCTCGAGCTGGCCGACGCCCTCAAGGCCCTCAAGGGAGTGCGTCACGGCACGCTGAGCATGACGAGCACAGGGAAAGAGACAAAGTAATGTTTAAAAGGGTCGTGAAGCAATTTTGCCGGCGAAAAAGCGCTTTGCGACGGTTTCTAAGCTCCCTTCACTGCTTCGCCACAAACTCGCCCTTCGGGCTCAGGCATGTGGCTCCGCGGCCGTTCCGGTTCGCTAAGAACCGTTAGCGCAAAGACGCTTTAAATTCGCCTTGCAAAACCGCTTCACGGTCCTTTTGGTTAGAATCGTAAAGAGAAAAACATGCCGAAAATACTTTTTTGCGGAAAGGGCGGGAGCGGCAAAAGCACACTGCTTGCCCTTCTTGCGCTTTATCTTAGCGAACAGCATGATGTTCTCGTCGTCGATGCCGACGAGTCCAACCCGGGCCTGGCCCGGATGATGGGTTTGGATGCGCCCAGGCAGACACTGATGGAGAATCTGGGCGGCAAGACGGCTTTTCGTCGGTCGATGGGGAAAAAGACGGCCGCCTTCGAGGAAAAGAATCTTTTGGGAAGCGCGCTTCGCTCGATAGCCGCTCTGCCCGCATCCGCCTCCAGCAGCCGGGACAAGCTGACTCTCGTATCGGTCGGCAAGATCGAGCACGCCCACGAGGGCTGTGCCTGCCCCATGGGAGTGCTTGCCCGGACATTCATTGGCGGCATTTCCATCCAGCCCGACCAGTGGGTCCTGATCGACACCGAGGCCGGCGTGGAGCACTTCGGCAGGGGGGTCCTGGAGGGAGTGGACGCCGTCGTGGCTGTTGCCGACCCCTCATTTGACGCGGTCATGCTCATCGGCAAGATCAAGGCGATGGCTGACGAGGGCGGAAAAAGGCTCTGCATTGTTCTGAACAAAACAGACGGCGACACGGAGTCTCTCATGCGGACCCTCCTCGAGGGCCGGGAGATCCGGATCGCGGCAGTACTTCCCCAGTCCCGGGAGGTTACTGCTATGAATCTCCGGGCCCTTCCGCTCGGAGTGGATCCCTTCCGGGAAAATCTGCAGGCCCTGCTCGAGGCCATCAAATCGTAGCATGAAATCTGTTTTTGGCTGCGTATTCCCGTTGACAAAAACCGTCTGTTGTGCTACGGATCATCGAAACGTAACACTGCCGTGTCATCCGTAAAAAAGGGCGAAGCCCTCAATTTTTTTGCCTCGCAGGTAGCACGAGTTCCAAACCGGTAGCATCAAAGGCATCCCATGCACATCCCCGACGGCTTTCTTTCGACGACATGGGTCTCCGCCTGGGAAAGGCAGCCGGGCGATGGGTCTGTTGGAGAGAGGAAATGGATTGCGGAACGTACAGGAGGTGACGGGATATGTCGGACGAGATGAGCATCCTGGCCCTTTCGGCTGCGGCGATTGCCTTTTTCCACACGCTGCTGGGCCCCGACCATTATCTGCCCTTCATTGCCATGTCCCGGGCCCAGGGCTGGTCGCTCGCAAGGACCGCGATCATCACGACCCTCTGCGGGGCAGGCCATGTCCTGAGCGCCGTCCTGCTGGGCGTGGTCGGCATCGCACTGGGGTTGGCGGCATCGTTTTTCGAGCCGATGAATGAAATCCGGGGAAGCCTGGCCGCGTGGGCGTTCATGAGTTTCGGCCTTGTTTACCTGGCCTGGGGCCTGCGGCGGGCGTGGAAGAACTTGCCCCACTCGCACGCCCATCCCCACACGAGCGGACATGTCCACGACCATGGGCACACGCACGGGGGCGAGCATGCCCATGTCCATGATGGCGGCGCAACACGGCTGACGCCGTGGGTGATTTTCGTCATCTTCGTTCTCGGCCCCTGCGAGCCAATGATCCCGGTCGTCATGTACCCCGCCGTCAAGGGGAGCTATTCAACCCTGGTTGCCGTGACGNCCATTTTCGGCGCGGTAACCATCACATCCATGCTCGCCGTCGTCCTCGGAGCTTCCCTGGGCCTGAAATCCATTCCCCTGAGATCCTGGGATCGATACAGTCACGCCCTGGCCGGCGCGACGCTNTTTCTGTGCGGTGCGGCCATGCAGCTTTTCGGGCTCTGAAGCCGGAGTCGTTCGGTATTCTGCCTGTCAGGGGAAGCAACGGGGATGATAAGGGGGGCTCGGCCCCTGCTCTTCGGGAATGGGGCCTTCGGCGCCGTGAGCATGCCGGGCATCGATGTACATCAGGGGCACATCAGGTTCAGGCCGGTCTGGGGAGATGCTGAACCGGCATGGTGGACGGCTTATTTCAGCCTGTTGATCATGCTTGCGAGGTAGCCGGCGCCGAAGCCATTGTCGATGTTGACGACGCAAACCCCGCTTGCACAGCTGTTGAGCATGGTCAGCAGGGCTGCGAGCCCGTTGAAGCTTGCCCCGTAACCCACGCTGGTCGGTACCGCGATGACGGGCTTGTCGACGAGACCCCCGATGATGCTGGGAAGGGCGCCTTCCATCCCCGCAACGGCGATCACGACTTTTGCCCCGCGGATTCCATCGAGATTGTGAAACAGCCGATGGATGCCCGCCACGCCGACATCGACGATGCGTTCAACGCGATTGCCGTAGAACTCAGCCGTGACGGCGGCCTCCTCGGCCACCGGCAGATCCGATGTGCCCGCCGTGACAATGGCGATATACGTGTCGGCTGAGGCGGTGTCTTTTTTCTTTATCGTAATCGTTCTTGCCAGGGGATGATAGCTCGCCTCGGGACAGATTTTCCTGACCGTGTCGTACATCTCCTGGCTGGCCCTCGTTGCCAGGATATTCGACTGCCGCTCCAGCATCGCCTGGACGATCGCTGCAAGCTGTTCCGTCGTTTTCCCCGGGCAGAAGATCACCTCGGGGTAGCCCACCCGCGCTTCCCGGTGTGTGTCGATTTTTGCGCACCCTACATCCAGGTATTGCAAGCCCTTCAGCAGGGAGATGCCCTCGTCAATGCTCATCTGGCCGTTGCGGATCTTCTCGAGAAACCCCTTCAATTCGTCTCTGTCCATGGGCGATTCAGCAATCCCTTTCCTTACTTTTTCCCGGTGTCGATAACCTCGTTCATGCTGCCCGTCCTGTAGCCTTTGAGATCCAATGCCACATAGGCAAATCCGAACTGCCTGAATTTCTCGTGGATCCGGTCCATCAGGTCGATGTCGAAAAATTTCAGGCGCTCTTCCGCCGACACTTCGATCCTTGCAATGTCGCCGTGATGACGGACCCTCACCTGCCTGAAGCCCTGGTCCATGAGAAACTGCTCCATCTTGTCGATGACCTCGAGTTTCTCCCTCGTGATCTTCTGCCCGTAGGGGAACCTCGAAGACAGGCACGCGAAGGCCGGCTTGTCCCACGTCGGCAGGTTCATCTCCTTCGATAAAATCCGTATGTCGTTCTTTCCCATTCCCGCTTCTTTCAGGGGGCAGACGACGCCAAGTTCCATGACGGCTTTCATGCCGGGCCGGTAATCGCCGAGATCGTCGATGTTCGAGCCGTCGGCGACGTATTTCAAACCGTTTTGTCTTGCGACATCCAGGATTTTCGTGAACAGCTCCCGCTTGCAGAAGTAGCACCGGTCGACGGGGTTGTCCGAGAAGCCTTCGATGTCGAGCTCCTCCGACACGATCACACTGTGCCTGACCCCGATCTTTCGTGCAAAATCCGTTGCCTCGCGAAACTCCCGTTCCGGATAGGTCGACGAGCGCGCCGTGACCGCCATGACCTTTGCATCGAGCACGTCGTGGGCCACCTTCAGAAGGAACGTGCTGTCGACGCCGCCCGAATAAGCCACGGCGAGGCTTCCCATCTGCCGTATGCTTTCCTTTAAATTCTCCAGTTTCGCTCGAGGTTCCATGATCCCGTTCCGATCCACCACTCAGACATCCTCTGAAAGCAGGCTGTCGTATATCGCTTTAATACTGACCCCTTTTTCCCTGGCAAGCCGTTTCGCGTCTTCATATTCAAGCTTCCATTTGATTCGCTCGCCCCGGAGATACGCGTTTTTTACGGAGAGGACGCCATATTTCGTCTTCACCGTTGAGACATCTCTTCTCAGGATGAGTTTCTCGATCTTGTTCACCCTCAGGCCGAAGGTGCTCGTCTGCAGCCAGAGCACCTCCTNGATGCCTCTCCGATGATCGGCATCGCAGAGGACGCTGATCTTGACTGCAGGCCTTCCCTTCTTCATGATGACAGGCGTAAGGTGTGCATCGAGCGCTCCTTTTTCAAAGAGCCGCTCCATGACTCCATCGTAGAGCTCCGGATTCATGTCGTCGATATTGCATTCCATCAGGAAAGCCTCTTTCACCTCGACATCCGGATCCTGCTTCTCGTCATCCATTTCGCCCAGGAACACTCTCAAGACGTTCGGAATTTCCGTGTCTCTGTGGCCGATTCCATAACCGATTTTCAGCGGCGTGAAATTGATGTGCTCCGCGAAGCTCCCGGCCGTTGCAGCCAGGATCGCCGCCCCGGTGGGCGTCGTGGTTTCAAAGGGCACAATGCCTGACCGGATCGGGATTCCCGTGAGGATTTCAGCCGTGGCCGGCGCCGGAACAGGCAGCATTCCATGGGCGCATTTGACAAATCCCCCGCCGACCTGGACCGGGGAGGAAAGGATCTTATCCACTTTCAGATAATCGAAGCAGATCGCGGCACCGACGACATCCACGATGGAGTCGATCGCCCCCACTTCATGAAAATNGACCTCGTCGATGGAGTGTCCGTGGATTTTCGCCTCGGCCCGGGCAATTTTCATGAAGATATCGAGACTCGTGCTCTTGATCCCATCGGAAAAATTGCTCTTCTCTATGAGCCCGGCAATATCCTTGAACGAGCGGTGACCATGACCGTGCGCTGCAGGCGCGCCTTCTCCGGAGGGGAGGATCACGTCGAGCTTTGTGCCGAAGATGCCCCTGCGCTGGTCTCTCGTCACACGGATCTCGTAGGGACCGATTTCGATCTTCCGCAATTCTGCTCTGAGATACTCCGGATCGACACCCAGATCGATCATGGCGCCGAGATTCATGTCGCCGCTGATGCCGGCAAAACAATCGTAGTACAGGATTTTCAACGGTTCCTCCCCCCGTTACGGATGTAAAATACTAGCAGAACATTCCTGATGCGACAACGTATAAAGAGCCGGTTCATTTGCGGAACGTTGACGTGAGAAAAAAGGGGATTCCTGCAGCAGCCCGCCAAAAGGCGTGCGCCCCCGGAACATCCTTGCAGTCCTTCCTGGATGCACNAATATCGATTCTATTTTAAGGGGTTATGCCTGGCGCGGCCGGAAGAACCTAGGACGGGCAACAAATATCTGGAAAAAAATATGATTCGTAGTATCTTGTGGGACGAAAAATTGAGGAGTGTATGAGCATGCGGAAAGACTACGGGGCAAATCGGATCAAACGTTCCGGCACGTTTCTGATCCTCTTATTGATGATCACTCTGTCGGTTGTGCTGTCGGGGTGCAGCAGCAGCGGCGAGTTAACCTGGTCGATCTCGGGGACGGTCTTGTCCGGCGGGACACCGCTCGCGGGCGTAACGGTCACTCTTTCCGGTCCCTCTTCAGGGGCGACCATCACCGATGCAAACGGCAGTTACGGCTTCGGCAGTTTGTCTACCGGCACGTACGTCATCACCCCATCGCTTACGGGATATACTTTTGTCCCGGCGAGTCGGGCGGCTTATCTATACGGGAATAATGCAGACGGTTTTAACTTCAATGCCAGCCGGGGGCTCAATGGGTCCACAACGACCCACACCCTTTACAGAAAAATCGACGGCACGGTCTGGGCCTGGGGATTGAACAACAAGAGTCAACTCGGCGACGGGACGACAACCAGCAGTTCGACCCCCGTGCAGGCAGCTCCAGGTGTCCTGTCAGGCATAACCGCCGTCGCGGCAGGCAATGAGCACTCGCTTGCCCGGAAGGCCGACGGCACGGTCTGGGCCTGGGGCAGCAACAGCAATGGTCAACTGGGCGACAACTCGACGACCAATCATGCCGTTCCCGTGCAGGTAAGCGGACTGACGAACGTAACGGCCATCGCCGCGGGGGTTAACTTCTCGCTTGCCCTCAAGGCCGACGGCACGGTGTGGGCCTGGGGCTATAACGGCAGTGGACAGCTGGGCGACAGCTCGACGACCGACCGCTGGACCCCCGTGCAGGTAGGCGTGCCGACGTCNGTGGCCATTTCCGCAGGGTTTGACCACTCGGTAACCATGACAAGCGGAGGGATCGTCTGGGCCTGGGGAAATAACAGCAAAGGCCAGCTGGGCAACGGGACGACAACCAACAGTGCCTTCCCGGTGCAGGCAGGCTCAGGTATCCTGGCGAATGTGCTGGCCATTTCGGCAGGCAATCAATTCACCGTCGCCCTTNTGAGCAATTACCTCAGCAGTTACCTCTGGGCGTGGGGAAACAACAGCAGCGGTCAGTTGGGTAACGGGACGAACACCGACAGTGCCACACCCCTTCAGGTAAGCGGACTTACGAACATGACAGCCATCGCAGCAGGCCAAGATCACACGCTTTCCCTGAAGGGAGACGGCACGATCTGGGCCTGGGGAAACAATAGCAACGGGCAGCTGGGCGACGGAACGACGACCGCCCGTTGGACGGCCGTTCAGGTCAACACACTGACCGGCGCGCAGGGGATAACCGCAGGCTATCAAGACAGCTTTGCTTCTGCAGCGCTCGGCACGGTCTGGGCCTGGGGAGATAATATTTACGGCCAGCTTGGCGATGGGTCAACGACAGATCGATGGAGTCCCGTGCTGATTCCGTTGCCGTAAACGGATACCGCGGATATTCATCTCTGCGACGNTTGCCGTTCCGGCGTCGCGTTTCAAAGGGGTGCCCGGTTGCTTCGGCCGGAACGGGCGGTCCATAGGGAAGAATAACAAAGGAAAACCCGGACCTCGGGGTGCCAAGCGGCCCCGTGGTCCGGGTTTTTTTCATGGGAAGGGAAGAGTCGGATCCGTCAGGACCCGTACCTGCCCTTGAAAGCCGATTTCATGTACTCGACAATGGCCTTGGCTTCATCGGAACTTACGGCCTGGGCGGGCATCCGTCCCTGACCCTTCAGGATCACGTTTACGATCTTTCTGTCGTCGGTTTTATTCCAGAATTCGGGATTNGTGAAGTCTGCGATCTTTCCGCCGAAGGACGGTGCTGCCATCCCCTTGCCGTCCCCTTTCTCCCCGTGACAGACTGCACAGTAACCCCGGTAGAGTTGCTCGCCGGCAGGCGGTCCCTGTTGACCGATGCCCTGGGCTGTCAGGATGAGGGATCCGAGGAAAGCTGTTATGACCGGAATCAACGCCACCATGAAGATCCCTTTGCATTTATTCATCGCACTTCCCCCAAGGGTCTTACTTTTTGAAAGTTGATTTCATGTATTCCACGACGGCCTTCGCTTCCTCGGGGCTGAGCGGTATAGCGGGCATCCTGCCCTTGCCCTCGATGATGGTCTTGGTCATGGCCGNATCGTCGCTCTTTTTCCAGAACTCTGCATCGAACGGGGCGGTCTGCATGATGACGCCCTTCCCGTCCCCGCTGGAACCGTGGCACAGGGCGCAGCGGTCACCGTAAAGTTTCTTTCCATCCTGGCCGATGACCGGAGAAGCCAGAAACACTAACAGGCAGAAGAAAGCGAGAATGCTCGCAAGTGAAGTCGTAACGAAGGTCCTTTTTCCGCGCATGATTTCCCTCCTTTTCGATGAATTGCCCCGGTGGGTCACAGGCATATTTAATTAATTCTAATATTCCTTTGCGGTGTCGTCAATGTCATTAAGTGAGTCGAGAGCAGCGAGCCCTTCTCTCTTGACCCTTCAGTTGAAGTCGGGTACTTATTATTGATGCTTCAGACAAATGAAATCACGGCGCGGCTGCACGACCGTCTTCTCGAAGAGAGCAGGCGTTTTACAGTCGAGGATGTCCGGATCGGCGGCAGCTACGTTGCCGTGGTCCTGTCCGGCGCTCGCATCGGTCTGGCCGCTCGCCTGAAAGAAACGGTCGGGATGGAAATCGAACCCCACCGTTCCCCCGGCTCCTTTTCCGGACGGCGAGCAGAGGCGCTGCTCGAGCATCTCGTTTCCGGCACGGGAGCCGTAGAGCGTGCCCTGGGGCTCGCAACGGCCAACGCCCTGATCCACCCCCCTGTGCCGGCTCGGGAAGAAGACACGATTGCTCTCATGGCGCTTTGTCCCGGCGAGCATGTCGCCATGGTGGGTCTGTTCCGCCCGATCGTCGCGAGGATCGAGGCAAAGGGGGTGCAGCTGTCCGTCATCGAGCGGGATACCCCGGAGAAAGAGAGAATACAGGCTCTTGAGGCCTGCAGCGTGGCCGTCATCACGGCAACGACGCTTCTGAACGGGACCCTCGAGGAGGTCTTGAACGAGCTCGGCAGACCCCGTCACGTGGCTCTCATCGGCCCCTCGACACCGCTGTGCGAAGAGGTCTTTCGGGACACGCGGGTGAGCCATCTCGGCGGGTCGGCGGCAGTCGACACGGAAGGCGTGCTCCGGGCGATCGCCGGAGGCGGCGGGACGCCGCAGATGCGTCCCTGCCTTCGATTCGTGAATATCATGGTGCAACGGTTATGAAGAAAATCCCGATCGTGTCCGTTGTGGGCTACTCGGGGAGCGGAAAAACCACTCTCGTCGAGAAGTTGATTCCGGAGCTGAAGCGCCGCGGCTGGCGCGTTGCCACGATCAAACACAACCGCCACGGGTTCGAGATCGACCACGAGGGGAAGGACAGCTGGCGCCACCGCAGGGCGGGGGCGGCCATGACGGTGCTTGCCTCGCCGGGGAAGGTGGCCGTTATGGCGGATATCGAGGGGGACCTGAGCCTCGAGGAGTTGGCTGACCGGTTTATCGGCGGCGTGGATGTCATCCTCACGGAAGGTTTCAAGAAGAACCCCCACCCGAAGATCGAGGTTTACCGCAAGCCCCTGGGGCGCGACTTCATCTCGCGGGACGATGCGGCTCTGCTGACCGTTGCGGGCGACCGCCCGGAGGGGGTTGANGTTCCCTGCTATGACCTTGACGACATTGCCGGGCTCGCCGACCTCATTGAGCAGAAAGTGATTCGCCCGTGATGGAATCGATCATTGAGAACCTTTTTTCGTTGCAGGACGGCGTGATCTGGCTGACGGTGAAGTGGGTCCTCATCGTAGCTGCCGCGGGCTTTGTCGGGCAGTTCGGCAAGGCCCTCGCCTCTTACCTGATGGGACGTGGCCGACAGCGTAAAACGGGTTTACCGCAAAGCCTGCCCGTAACGGGGTTGAAGGAGGATTTGCCGCGGAGCGCTGCCCTGCGGGAGGAGCCTTCACCGGGGCAGATGGAAAAATCACTGGAACCGGCCCAGCCTGAGGNGGAACCGGCCGAAAGGCTCAAGGCGGGGAAAAAGGAACTGAAGGCACAGGAAAAGCGGCAGAAAAAAGAGCTGAAGAATTTGAAGAAGTTTTTCACATAAGGGGGCTGGCTGAAACATGGGACAGACGAATCTGCCTGAGGGAAAATACGACGTCATCATCATCGGCGGGGGGCCCGGAGGGCTCACGGCGGGCCTCTACACGGCGCGGGCGAACTTCAAGACGCTCCTTGTCGAGTCCGGCATGGTCATGAGCCAGATCACCGTGACGCACCTGGTGGAAAACTATCCCGGCGTACCGGACATCGGCGGCTACGAGCTGGTGGAGATATTCAAGGAGCAGGCAAAGAAATTCGGGCTTGCGACGACCTACGCATCCGTCACGGGCCTGGAGAAGGCCCAGATTGCCGGGATGGCCGGCTGGCGGGTGAAAACCGACGCNGGCGACTTCGAGGCCCTTTCCGTCATTGTGGCCACCGGCGCCAACTGGCGAAAGATCGGCGTTCCGGGCGAGGCGGAGTTCACGGGGCGCGGCGTTTCGTACTGCGCCACCTGTGACGGGCCCTTCTACCGCGACCGGGAGGTCATCGTCATCGGCGGCGGCGACACCGCTGTCCAGGAGGCCCTCTTTCTGACGAATTTTGCCAGCAAGGTAACGATCGTCCATCGCCGCAACCGGCTTCGCGCCACACCCCTCCTGCGCGAGCGTGCCTCGGCAAACCCGAAGATCGCCTTCGCCTGGGATTCCGTCGCGACCCGCATCGGGGGCGTCGAGGCAGTCACCCACGTGACGATCGCCAACATGAAAGACCCGAAGGAGACCCGGGATATCCCCGCAGCCGGCGTCTTCGTGTTCATCGGCCTTGTACCGAACACGGAGTTCATGAAAGGAGTCGTGAAACTCGACAGGGAGGGCTACATCGAGGCGGACCGGGACATGAAGACCTCGGAGCCCGGGATCTTCGCCTGCGGCGACTGCATTGACAAGCTCCTGCGGCAGGTCGTGACGGCCTGTGGAGACGGCGCCACGGCAGCTTTCTCGGCACAGCTCTATGTCGAGGAACTGAAAGGCGAAAAATACGGCGGGCGGTAACCCGCGGCTGCGCCTGAAGTGAGGAAGAGCGGAAGAGCAGAAGAGCGGAATAAGAAAATGGATTTTTCAACGCCGCTCTTCCGAGGTTCCTGGCTTCCTATCTTCAAGACCGGTGGCCGATGCTGAAATAAGAAGAATCCCACTAGAGGAGTACGCGTTGAATAACTTTGTCGCATTCTGGCAGCACCTGCCTTCCATGATCAGCCCGAATATCTTCGAGATCGGTTCCTTTCAGGTCCGCTATTACAGCCTCATGTACATCGTGGCCTTTGCCCTGACGTATCTTCTCGTCACGTACCGGCTGCGCACGGAGAAATTCCCCTACACAAAGGAGACGATCCAGGACCTCATGGTCTGGTGCATCCTGGGCATCATCCTCGGAGGGCGGCTCGGCTACGTCTTCTTCTACAACTTCGAGTATTTCACCAGGCACCCCATGGAGATCTTTCTGCCTTTCTCCTTCGCAAACGGGTTTAAGTTCGTCGGCATCAGCGGCATGTCCTTTCATGGGGGGCTCCTCGGTGCCGTGCTGGCCGGGGCCATGTTCTGCCACATCCGGCAGATCCGCTTCTGGGACCTCATCGACCTCTTCGTCCCCTGCGCACCGCTGGGTTACACCTTCGGCCGGATCGGGAACTTCATCAACGGCGAGCTCTGGGGCCGTACCACCGATGTTGCCTGGGGGATGTACTTTCCGCTCGACGCGACGCACAAGCTTCGCCACCCTTCCCAGCTCTACGAGGCTTTCTTCGAGGGGGTCGTCCTCTTTGTCGTCCTGTGGGCCCTGCGCAAAAAGAGGCCCTTCGAGGGCGCCTTCCTTGCCTACTACCTGATCGGTTACGGCGCNGTCCGATTCTTCATCGAGTACGTCCGCGAGCCTGACGCGCATCTCGGGCTCTACTTCGGCCTGATCACCATGGGCCAGATCCTCTGCCTGGCCATGATCCTCGCGGGGGTGGCGCTCTATTTTCTCCTGCGTTTGAAGGCTGCCGCTTCACGAAAGTAGCTTGCC
>JGI20214J51088_10002815_pt1 | contig 11515 bp, 10 predicted proteins | sample WetSurMetagenome_FD_51088 | JGI IMG/M metagenome (IMG submission 51088)
AAGAGAACTTCCTGAAACGTGCAAAGAAAACCCGTCCAAAAGGATATATTAAGAAACCATTTGATGATGACGGGCTCAGGGTTGCTATCGAACTTGCAATATCAGATTAACTTCAACTTTTTGTACTTCTTCACCGGGACCGGCGGGCCGGGCACCGGTGCACGGTTCGAGATGGGGGTGCCGGAAGGGGCGTGGCGGATGATAGTTCCCGTGGCTACGTTTCCATAGTTTCTTTTTGCATTTTTCAGCCCACGTTTTTCGTCCCGTACCGTAATAGAGAAAAGAATGTCAGATCCCGTCATAAAATGTCGTAGTTACGTTTTTTAACATATCAGATTTTTAGACGGAATTAATTGATAACCATTTTATCCCAAAAAATCATTGAGGGAGTGAATATCAGTACGATCCCCGGGGTCAGGTTATGGTAACAGTTCTTATAATTGAGGATTCGGCTTTTCAGCGCAAAATCATTTCAGGTATTGTGAAGGATCTTGGATATGACGTAATCACCGCAGATAACGGACACGAGGGTGTGGAACGTATCCTCAACGATAAACCGGCCGTTATACTCAGTGATCTGCTTATGCCCGAACATGATGGCACCTGGGTGCTGGAACAGCTGAAGGCGAAGGGCATTAAAATTCCCGTTATTATTGTCACATCTGATGTGCAGACCAGTACAAAGAACCATTGTATGGGCCTGGGGGCATACGGGTACCTTAATAAGCCCGTTCAGAAGGATCTTCTCAAGTCNGCTATTGGGAAGGCGCTTGCTGGTGGAATGAGATGAAAGAGATCGATGAACAGACGATTGATGTTATCCGGGAGATTGTAAATATCGGGGTCGGCCGGGCTGCCGGCCAGCTCCAGGAAATGACCGGGTCCCACATACGCCTCCAGATCCCTGCAATTACTATTGTACCGTTTCATGAAATCACTGCATCAGGGAACACCATCATTTCAGGAGATACATTATCAGCCGTGCTCCTTGATTTCAAAGGTACCTTCTCGGGGATCAGTGCCGTGGTATTCCCTCCCGAAAGCGCAGCAGCACTTGTCATGCTTCTGACCGGAGAGCATGAAAAAAGCCCTGAACTTGATGCAATGAGAATTGAAGCCTTAAAAGAAGTCGGGAATATTATCATTAATGCAGTAATGGGTTCAATTGCAAACGTCCTGTCAGAACACCTGGTCTATTCAATACCCCTGTATTATGAAGGGCCGATTGAAAACCTTGCCCGTTTAAAAAGGAAAAACGTACGCGATGAGAGCGTTCTCCTGGCACGCACCAATTTCCTGGTCGAGACGCTCAATGTTGAGGGAGATATTCTTTTAATCCTTGAAATCGGGTCCCTTGAAGCCCTTGTTGGGAGTATCAAAAGGGTCCTGGCATGAAGGAGATCTGACATGAAAGAAATCATAGATGAATACCCGGTTTTCGGGCTCCTTGACCTTATTCCCAACGGGATCATTGTCATCAGGTCAGACTATTCCATCTGTTACTGGAATGCCTGTATGGCTGAATGGACCGATATACCTGCAGATGAGGCGAAAGGAACAAATTTAATTGAGCGATATCCTGCGTTAAAAAACCCAATCGTATATTCGAGGATCACCCAGCTTTTTGAAGGTGGCCCTGCAGTGCTGTTCTCTTCGACCTTCCATCCACACCTGATACCCTGTGAGTTCCCCAACGGGGACCTTCGTGTCGAGAAGATCTCATTTATCCCCTTCCGGCAATCAGGCAGGAAGTATGCCCTGGTGCTGATAGAGGACATGTCTGACCTTACCAATCAGATAAAGGCATACCGTACCATGAAAGCAGTTGCTGAGGACCAGCGTGATGATTTGAAGAAGGCCCAGGACGCAATTTATCTGGCAAATAAAAAATTGAACCTGCTCAACAGCATCACCCGCCATGATATCAACAATCAACTGACCGTGCAGATAGGATACCTCGAAATCCTCGAGGATACGAAGCTCGATGCGATGCAGAACGATTATTTCCTTCAGGTCACGACCGCCGCAAAGCGCATCTCTTCCATGATCCAGTTCACCAAAGAATACGAGAAGATCGGTGTGAATGCTCCCGTCTGGCAGGATTGTCGCACCCTCGTGGATGTTGCGGCCAGGGAAGTACAGCTTGGGAATGTTATGGTGAAAAATGATCTGGCTTCCGGTATGGACGTGTTCGCCGACCCGTTGATAGTCAAAGTCTTTTACAACCTGATGGACAACGCGGTGCGGTACGGGGGGAAAATCACGACCATCCGGTTCTCTGTTGAGGATCACCATGGTGAACATATCATCGTATGCGAAGACGATGGTGCCGGTGTCCCTGCAGACGAGNGGGAGATGATCTTCGAGCGTGGATTCGGGAAGAATACGGGTCTTGGGCTGGCNCTTTCCCGGGAGATCCTNTACATCACCGGAATTACAATCCAGGAGACTGGCAAACCCGGTAAAGGGGCCCGGTTCGAGATGACGGTCCCGAAGGAGGGGATACAATTTGACAAACACAAAAGCTGATCNGTAATAATGCAGGACGGATTTTAAAATTCTAAAAAATCACTCTTCCAAAGCAAACCGGGGTGTTATTTGTGGTAATATCTTCGGTTAAAATCCGTTTCCTCTTCATTTTCTTTCTCAATCCGGATGCAATCTTCCATTATTTTTTTCAAATCATTGACAACGGCAGGTGGATAACATTCGTTTTTCTGCATCCATTTGAGGATTTCCCCGACCTTCGCTACGACCTCGGCCAATTCCTGTTCCCGTGTTTTCTTCTTCTTAAATGGCCACATTTTACACGAATTATGGGGATCGGTGGTTCACGTATTTTTATATCCTGGTTCAGCACGGCTCCATGAAGGCAGGTAATACGTAGAAATAAATAGTCACAAAATAGTTTGTCTCACGGGTGAAAAAAAGATGCCATCCTTTGCATGTATTGGTAAGGACTGTAAATTTGAGACCTCTGCTCCTACCGAAGCTGAGCTGATGACCAAGATTGCGGAACACGCAAAAACTGTTCATAACATGGACCCTATCCCGCCAGATATGATGGTGAAGGTGAAAGCCGCCATTAAGAACTGAAATTTCCGTTTCTTCATTTTTTTAACCCGGTGTATGTGCTAACCCCTGAGATAGATGCGGGCTGGGCACAATAGCAGGAACAGGTGAGAATCAATTAATCTTTTTGAAACATGCACAAAAAAATGCTGTATTGAAGGCTTTTGCGACCTCCGTTTATGGAGGGTATGAAAGGGTTGGTATGGTCCGAGTATTCAGGCCTCCGGGGCTTTCTCCCCCCCATACCCTTCTTTCAGGATCTCCTGGTCAACATCCTTGATGAGTCTCTGGACATCGATCCAGATGATCAGCTCGTTAACGTCCTTATCCTTAATCCGGATTTTCTTCCTGATAATACCGATAATGTTATTCTGTTCCCGGTTTATTGTGGCAGCCGAAGTGTCCACTTCTTTCCTGGAAAAGGTGGAGACCGAGAGGACATCATCGACCATGATCCCGATCTTCGACTTCGTGATCCGGTCATCAAGGACGATAATCCGGGAGGTTGACTCGTCTGTTTTCTTTTCAGCGTGGATATGCATCAGGTTTTTTAAGTCAATGATGGTGGTAATTTCACCCCTGAGATCGATAATACCCCGGATATGTGCGGGGGTGTCAGGGAGGTGGGTGATCCGTGTGTACTCTACCACTTCCCGGACCTCGAAGAGGTCGATGGCAAAATGTTCATCGCCAAGGAGGAATTCCACTACCTGGATATTATCACTCAGTTTCTGGACACTATCACCACTTGTTGCATGGGTGGTTTTCTGGGCCTCTGCCGTCGTCCCTGCCGGGCTTTCAATATGTGTGGGGTGAAACCCCACACTCCCGCTCGGGGGGACATGGACAATATGCTCATCTGTCATGTTGCATCCCGCTCCTCATACCCTGAACTTGGCCATCTCTTTCGAGACGTTGTCAACAATCGCGTTCACACCACCGATGACCTTGGTGATCTGGTCAATGGACGCAGAAGCTTCCTCGGAGGCTGCTGCTGCATCCATCGCATCTTTTGCAGTTGCCTGTACCATCCCGTGGACTTCGTTGACACTTGCCGTCACTTCTTCAACGGTTGCAGCCTGTTCCTCGCTTACGCTGGCGACCTCGACCACGTTCTTACTGATATCCTCGATTGACCGTGCGATATCATTGAATGAACGGAGTGTCTGGCTGAGTGCCTCGCTCCCGGCTTTTACTTCACGGTTCGAGGAGGCGACTGCTTCGCCGGCGGCAATGGACTTCTTCTGGAGTGTCCCGATCATGTCCGCGATGTTCTCTGCAGATGCACGGGACTCCTGGGCCAGTGATTTCACTTCGGTTGCGACGACGGCAAAGCCCCGGCCTGCCTCTCCTGCACGGGCAGCCTCAATCGCCGCGTTCAACGCAAGGAGGTTCGTCTGGTTTGCAAGGTCGCTGATTAACCCGACGATCTTTCCGATCTTGTCCATCTCTGCCTTGATATCGACAATGATCTTGTCGACTTCGTTGGATGAGGTGGTGATGCTCTGCATACCGCGTTCTGCCTGCTCGGCAAGTGCGGTACCCTTCGTGCTCAGGTTGTTTGCGTCTTCGGTCAGCTGTGATACTTTTTCAGCCTTTGCAGCGACGTCGGTCACGGTCTGGTTGAGGTCCTCCATTGCACGAAGTACCTGGGTAATCCCCTCATTCCCGCGTTCCGCGTTGCTGCTGACGCCGGCGGCGTTCTTTGCGATCTGTTCTGCTCCGGACGCGACTTCTTCAACACTTGCATTTGCCTCTTCAGCATTTGATGCCAGTTCCATGACCTGCTGGTTGATGATATTCACGGCTTTTGAGACCTCGATGCCGATGCTGTTCAGGGCATCTTTGAACTTGATGAAGTCCCCTTCAACGTGGAGGTTTTCATCGACACGGGCTGCAAAGTTGCATTTCGAAAATTCGATTGACATCCGCAGCGCTTCGTTGACCGGGTTTATAACCGAGTCCAGGGTCGCATTGACACCTTCGACGATCTTCCGGTAATCGCCCTGGTGTTTTGTTGCATCTGCCCTGGTCTTGAGTTTTCCTTCAACGGCAGCCTTTGCGAGCATATTGGCATCGGCGACGAGTGCGTTGATGTTGTCGATACAGTTGTTCAGGTTGTTCTTGATCTCGTTGAAATCCCCGTTGTATTTGTCGGTGATTTTCTGCGGGATATCCCCTTTACTGATACGGTCAACATAGTCGGCAGTAACATTGATGGGATGCACAAATGCATCGATCAGGTCATTCACNCCTCCGACAAGTTTTCCCCACCCACCCGGGAACTTCTGGGCGTTGCCGCGGGTCTGGAGTTTTCCATCTTTGGTAGCCTGGATAAGGACATCGGTCTCCTGGAGGAGCCCGTTCATGACATCAATGCACTGGTTCAGGTTATTCTTGATCTCGTTGAAGTCCCCGAGATAGGTATCGGTGATCTTTGGCGGTATGTCGCCCTTCGAGATACGGTCGACATATTCGGATGTAACGTTGATGGGATGCACAAATGCATCGATCAGGTCATTCACCCCTCCGACAAGTATTCCCCATCCCCCGGGGAATTTCTGTGAATTCCCTCTCGTATCCAGTTTCCCGTCTTTGGTAGCCTGGATAAGGACAGCAGTCTCCTGCAAGAGCCCGTTCATGACATCGATGCACTGGTTGAGGTTATTCTTGATCTCGTTAAAGTCCCCGTTATACTTGTCGGTAATCTTGGGCGGTATGTCACCTTTGGAGATTCGGTCCACGTATTCAGCAGTCACGTTGATCGGGTGAACAAATGCATCGATCAGGTCATTCACGCCCGCAACCAGTTTTCCCCATCCCCCGGGGAACTTCTGTGAATTTCCTCTCGTGTCCAGTTTCCCCTCTTTCGTAGCCAGAATAAGCGCATCAGTCTCCTGCAAGAGCCCATTCATGACATCGATACACTGGTTGAGGTTGTTCTTGATCTCGTTGAAATCGCCCTTGTAGGTGTCAGTGATCTTTGGCGGTATGTCACCTTTGGAGATCCGGTCAACATACTCCGATGTCACGTTAATGGGGTGAACAAATGCATCGACCAGCTCGTTGACACCACCCACCAGTTTTCCCCATCCCCCGGGGAACTTCTGTGAATTCCCTCTCGTGTCCAGTTTCCCGTCTTTGGTTGCCTGGATAAGGACATCAGTCTCCTGCAAGAGCCCGTTCATGACATCGATACACTGGTTGAGGTTGTTCTTGATCTCGTTGAAGTCCCCCTTGTAGGTGTCAGTGATCTTTGGTGGGATGTCACCTTTGCTAATCCTGTCAACATATTCTGATGTCACGTTAATGGGATGCACAAATGCATCGACCAGCTCGTTGACACCGCCCACCAGTTTTCCCCATCCCCCGGGGAATTTCTGTGAATTCCCTCTCGTGTCCAGTTTCCCGTCTTTTGTCGCCTGGATAAGGACATCGGTCTCCTGGAGGAGCCCGTTCATGACATCGATACACTGGTTGAGGTTGTTCTTGATCTCGTTGAAGTCCCCGTTGTACTTGTCAGTGATTTTTGGTGGAATGTCCCCTTTTGAGATCCGGTCAACATATTCTGCAGCGACATTGAGGGGGCCTATTACATTATCGAGCGTATTGTTGATCCCCTGGACAATGGTCTTATATTCTCCCACATGGCGTGAAACATCCGCTCTCGTGTCCAGTTTCCCCTCCTCAGCAGCTTTTGCCAGCACTGCAGTATCCTTTATCAGCCGGTCAACGACTTCGAGGCAATTGATAATTGCGGGTAACAGGTGATCTTCCTCGCTCCTCTTTCCGACTCTCTTCAGTTCATCCAGTTCTTTTACATCTCCAATCGCGATCTCATTGATCTGTCTCGTTACTCCGCGGAGGCGATCACGGACTTCGTTCACATGGACTTTGACCTCGGCGAACAGGCCGACGTAACTCCCTTCAACACCCTTGGAATGGTCATTTACTGCCATCCGTCCGAGAACGTTATTAGCCTCTACAAGGCCCTGGAGTCCGTCGATACAGGCATTTAAGCAGTTCTTGATCTCGTTGAAGTCCCCGTTGTACTGGTCGGTGATCTTCTGGGGGATCTCTCCCTTGCTGAACCGGTCCACGTATTCTGCGGTTACATTGATCGGATGGACAAAAGCATCGATCAGCTCGTTAACCCCACCGACCAGCATTCCCCAGCCTCCCGGGAACTTCTGGGCATTTCCTCTGGTATCCAGTTTCCCGTCTTTCGTCGCCTGGATGAGGACCCCTGTCTCAGAAAGGAGCCCGTTCATAATATCTACACAATTATTCAGGTTATTCTTGATCTCGTTGAAGTCGCCGTTGTACTTGTCAGTGATCCTTGGGGGAATGTCTCCTTTGGAGATACGATCAACATATTCGGCGGCGACATTAAGTGGCCCGATCACATTGTCGAGTGTGTTATTGACTCCCTGGACAATGGTCTTATATTCCCCGACATGGCGCGAAACGTCTGCCCGGGTGTCAAGTTTTCCCTCTTCGGCAGCTTTTGCCAGCATACCGGTATCTTTGATCAGCCGGTCAATGACCTCGAGACAATTAATAATTGCAGGAAGCAGGTGATCTTCCTCGCTCCTCTTTCCTATTCTCTTCAATTCTTCAAGTTCTCTGGTGTCACCGACCGCAATTTCATTAATCTGTTTCGTTACTCCGGTTAACCTGTCCCTGACATCATTGGCAGACTTCGCAGCCTCCCCGGCTAGCCCCTCGTAATGCCCCTCAATCTTTAGAGTGTGGTCATTTTTTGCCAACCTGGCCAGGACCGGAACAGCCTCTTCGAGAAAATTGTTCAGATTATTATACTGGGTCCGGATTTCATCCAGTGCATTTTTATCGCCACTGGATGCTCTGTTAAACAATGTGTCAGTATCCATAACATTCACTTCCGCCTTTTCCTTCATCGCTGGCGCACCTTCTCTAATGAGTTTTGATTTCTTCCGGGCTATTCCGGATTTAGATTCTTCATTGTTATGAGTTCCATCTGAATCAGCCATACATGATCTCCTTGTACCGGCGTGAAATCCCCCGAAGCAGGAGATCAGGACACTGTGGTGCATTCCCTCCCGGGATATATGCTGGGTCAGTGAACTGGTAATCACCAGGAATTTTCTGATGAGCCGGGTTACAAAAGTTGAATGTATCGATCACCATTAAAGGCACACATTTGCCTTGCATACTTGCTTGGCACTAGCATATGTTGAATAGTATTCGTTGGGTTTTTCATACTAATGGCAGTTGAAAAATTTTCTGATGATATTTCCAGGATTCGTGATGTATTGTCAGAAAATCCGGAAGGGCTGACGATTAAGAATATTTCAGAAATGCTTGGCATGAATCGCAATTCAGCCGCAAAGAGTTTACAACTCCTCCAGGTGCAGGGCAGGGTCACGTTCAAACATATCGGGCCCGCCAAATTCTATTGTCTGGCAAGTAAATTACCGGCAAATGCCGTATTAAAACTTTCAACCAACGGTGTCATTATATTCAGCCAAGGGGAAACCGTTGTTGACGCGAATGAGCACGTCCTGGAACTCCTGCAACGTATAAAAACAGACCTCCTTGGAAAAAAAGTCGATAAACTGCCTTTTTTCGTTGAATCAAACCCTGAACTGCCCCGGTTAATACGGGAAGGCCTTCTGGGAAAAGAAAACAGGATTTCAATGGATTTCGTGCTGAATGGTCATGGAATACCGTGTCCGGTAACCATCAACCCGGTTTATTTCGAGAGCGGGGACCCCGGGGTAGCCCTGGTTGTTGATCTCCCGGTACGTGCCAGTCCCATTCTTCTGGATCACGATACCGGCATCCCGCTCAACGAGATTGACGGAATAGAATATGTCTGCCGGTTCTCACCGGATGGGACGCTCACCTATGTTAACCATGCATACAGTAACCTTCTGCAAAAGGGAAAAACAGAGCTCATCGGGCATAAATGGCGACCAGCGGTCCCCGAACGTGAATATGAAGAGATCAAAAAATGCCTTCTTTCACTGGACCCCCACCATCCGGTCGCATTCCAGGAGTTCAAAGTTATCACACCAGAGGGAGATTCCCGCTGGCAGCGCTGGAAATACCGGAACTTGTTTGACCAGGACGGACAGTCGACCGGGTACATGGGTACTGGAATGGATATTACCGGGATAAAAAATCTCGAAGATATGCTCAGGAAGGGTGCAGAAGAGCGGGAGAACCTTGTCCGGGAACATGATGTGGTTATCCAGGACCTGAACCGGCAGATCTACCACGAGATCAGCAACCAGGAGAAAACCAGTTTCCAGCTCCAGTTCACCCAGTTCGTGGTGGACAACGCCTCTTACGTGATCATGTGGGTCAGTCGCGAAGGAGATCTGGTCTATCTGAATAAGGAAGCCCGCGAGGTCCTGGGTTACCCGGGTGACAAATTGCCGGGAATAACGTTTCTCGATACCATCTCCGGCGGGTCCTCGTTTTCGTGGAGTGATATCTGGGAGGCAGTCCGGCATCATCAGCAGTATACATTAGAATCCGCACTGATCACCAATTCGGGGAGAGAGATCCCTGTTGAAATGGTCATCGATTACCTTGAGTTCAAAGGAAAACAGTACTGCTGCTGTTTTGCGAAAGATATCACGGAGCGTAAACGGGTTGAAGATGCAATGCGCAGGATCAGCAATTATAACCGTATCCTGATAGAAGCAAGCCCGGACCCGCTTGTGACAATTAATTGTGACGGTAAGATATCAGATGTAAACGCCTCTACAGAAAAGGTAACCGGGTACTCAAGACATGAACTAATCGGGACCAGTTTCACGGAATATTTCACCGGACCGGAACAGGCAAAAAAGGGTTATCAACAGGTATTCAAAGACGGGAGTGTCCGAGATTACCCGCTTTCTATCCGGCACCGCGATGGTCATATCACACCGGTATTGTATAATGCCACGGTCTATCGCGATGAAAGCGGGAATATCAATGGCGTTTTTGCAGCAGCCCGTAAAATTACCGGGATGGAACCGGGTAAAAATGACGCTGCTGAAAACCGGGAGATCGGGCAAATTCGAAATGGTTGTACCTCATGATGACTACCGGCACCGGGAAGGGGTAATTTTGACTGATCATGGATCTGACCAAAAAGACGGGAGACGTACCCGGTACCTTCTCGCCATGTTGTTCATTATCCTGGCCACGGCGATCTTCGTCACCAGTTATGCCTACTACCAGCAATATGAGAAAGACTACAAAATTGAGATAGGTCACAAGCTGACGGCAATTTCGGATTTGAAAGTAAACCAGTTGGATGACTGGAAAACCGAGCGATTAGGCGATGCAGGGACCTTCTCCCACAATCCCTTGTTCTCTTCGCGTGTCAGTCACCTTTTCAGTAACGCCAGCGATACGGAAACGCAGGTAGAAGTCCGGACCTGGCTGGAAAAAGAACTGAAGTACTCCCAGTATAACAGGGTATACCTGATGGATACCAACGGCACGATCCGCATGTCGGCCCCAGTTACACAAAGGCCGGTTGCAGCAGCCGTAATCCAGCAACTACCACTGGCCGTTCAGTCCGGGAACATCACAACTCTTGATTTCTACCGTGATGACAATGACCAGAAGATCTATATTACCACCATCGTTCCCCTGTATGATGACCAGGAAGGAGGCAAACCCCTTGGTTTCATCGCGTTTGAGGTTGATCCTGCGCTATATCTCTATCCATTTATCAGTACATGGCCCGGGAAAAGTGCTTCGGGGGAGACACTTATTCTCCGGCGTGAGGGCAATGATGTTGTCTATCTTAATGACCTTCGGTTCAGCAATAATTCAGCCCTTAATCTGCGGTTCCCATTAGAACGCACCGATCTTCCGGCCGTAAAAGCGGCGCTTGGTGAGGAAGGGATTGTGGAAGGGAAAGACTACCGGGGGGTAACTGAAATTGCTTCTATCCGCAAAGTTCCCGACACGCCATGGTTCCTCGTTGCCCGGGTGGATAGCTCGGAGGTTTACGGACCACTCCGGGAGCAGTTTATTAACCTGATTCTGATTGTGGCCATCCTCCTGATTGGTATCGGGATGGGGATCGGCATTATCTGGCGGGGAGAAAGCACCCGGTTCTACCGGGAGATGTACGAGTCGGAGAGAGAGGTACACAAAGAACGTGAAAAGACCAGTTCATATCTCGGGATTGTGGGGGCAACAGTCCTGGCGATTGCTACTGATCAGACGGTGATCATGATTAACCCGGCAGGATGCCGGTTGCTGGGACGCCACGAAGAGGAGATTCTCGGAAAGAACTGGTTTGATACCTTCCTTCCTGAACGGGTACGGGAATTAAGCAGGGAAAGTTTTATCCAGATGGTAACCGGGACGATGGGGCAGCCGGAACAGGTTGAAAACGTTATCATAACGGCTGATGGTGAGGAACGCCTGGTTGCCTGGCATAGTACTC
>JGI20214J51088_10002819_pt1 | contig 11507 bp, 6 predicted proteins | sample WetSurMetagenome_FD_51088 | JGI IMG/M metagenome (IMG submission 51088)
TTTGGCCGGAATCCAGTGCTTTTGAACCGGACAACAGGCACAAGAAGCTGGATTCCGGCCCAGAAGCATCGCCGGAATGACGAAACGGACGACCGTCCTTCCCTCAGGACAAACGGGGTATGCTCCGTCGCCCGGTGCCACGAGCTGTTAAGCGTTACGGCGTCACGATCTCCGACTCGATGATCAGATCCAGCACATCGAGAGTCGAGGAGGCACCGGGACGCACCGGGGTGCGGTTGAAGCGTTTGACCCGCAACACATTGCGTTCGCCTTCCCGGTGGGTGAAGCCCTCGATATTCTCGTGAAGAGGCTGCCATTCTCCCGGTGTTCCGACGGCAAGGCCATGCTCGTCAAAGTGCCGTTCGCGGACTTGAAGACAGCGTGTGTCCGGGGGCGGAGGGTCTGTGCACGCCACATGGTGGGCGGAGACCTCCAGAAAGATGAGGGTCCCAGGTCCGTAACGGGCTTCCGGCGTAGCCTGGCCGGTAAGCGTCAGCGTCCCGTTCGACGCCGAAATCAAGCGCAGCCTCGGTTTTGGGGCATCGTCCAGCTCGACCTGCATTGGTTTGACCAGCACGCCGGACAGGGCGGCATCGGCTTGCATCAACGCCGGAGCGCAGGCCATATTCGTGGAAGCTGTGCCATTCACCGAGAGTTGTTCCGCGGCATTGATCTGGTAAGTCCCCATCATTCGGTTGCAGGAACCTTGGATGCTGAGTCTGGTGCCGGAAAAATCGAACACAACCGGGCGACCCTTACGGGGAGATAAGGCCTCAATGACTCGATCTTGGCTGTCGGTCGCGGACTCAAGGCTCCAGCGATAGCGCTCAAGCGTCTGCACTAAGCCATCTCTTGTCGCCGTTTGCGGGACGAGCGTCAGCACGCGGTTGGGCGCCGGCGACCCTCCAGGCCCACCATCAGGGTAGATCAGAATGAGTCGGGCCTCGCCCACCGCATACTGTTGCCCACCACCACGCTCATCGAGCGTAACGGCGTTCCCGTTGGATTGCCATGCGAAGCGCCCACGCACGGTTTCCGCCGCATCCTGCCGTCCCGGATACCGAGTCACGCGTTCGTACGTGCCATCGCGGTTGAGCGTCAGCCTGGTCATAATGCCGGGACAGTCTGCGCACGGCAAAACGCCTTCATAGACACCCGCCCAGTCGAGCGAGTTCCGGCTTGTGTGTGAATCGGCAGGCTTCGCTGTCACCGGCTCCGGTGGCGCCACCCTCTCTTTCTGCCGCACACAGGCACACAGAACCGCGGCCAAAATAAACGCTATTAGTAAGGCTTTCACGGGAGCCTCCAATCAGGAATGGCGTAAACGCAATTTACGCCCACGCAAAGTGTAGATTGCAGGAACCAGGAGGGACAGCGGGAGGGTAATGCCGGCGGAAAAGAGCGAAGCCGTTGCCACGCCACCGATTCACTGCGAATCGCCTTCCGATCACGCGGCCGGCGGATCTTCCTCCCCGGTGCCGAGTGGCATGCGCGTGATCTTGAAGCCCGTGATCCCATACGCCAGAGAAAGCAGTGGGCTGGCGATGTTGAAGATGCAGAAGGGCAGGTACCAGAAGGTTGAGACGCCCAACGTGGCGGCCATGTAGGCACCGCACGAATTCCAGGGTACCAGCGGCGACGTCACCGTTCCGGCATCGGCAACGACCCGCGACAGGTTCTGTGGCTGCAGACCGCGCTTCTGAAACTCTACGCGGAACAACCGTGCCGGCAGCACCAGTGCGATGAACTGATCACCGGCGACGATGTTGAGCCCCATCCCCGTCGCCACCACCGTGACGAAAAGCCGAGCCGTAGTGTTCGCCCAGCGAAGCACCGGGTCGATGAGTTTCGCGAGAAGACGGAACTCCTCCATCAACGAGCCGAAGGTCACCGCCCCGATGATGATCCACAGGGTCTTGAGCATGCTGTCCATGCCGCCGCGCGAGAGCAGCGCGTCAACGTCAGCGATGCCGGAGGCGGACTGGTAGCCGTTGGCCAGCGCCAACCAGATGCCTTTCACATAGACGATGGGCGCGCTCAGCGTCGGGTCGTCGACGAAGCGCGAGACGGCCTCCGGCTGCAGGATCACTGCGCAGACTCCGCCGACCAACGCTGCGCTCATGATCGCGAGGTATGCGGGCACCTTGCGCACCGACAGCACGATGAGGAACGCCAAGGGGATCAGGTTGAGGGGTGTGATCCAGAAGAGCTCCTCCAACTTGGCGAGGTCGAGCGCCGTCTCGACACCCTCAGTGACGTTCTCCTTGATGCCCAGGATCGTAAAGACGACGAGCGCGATGACCATGGCGGGGATCGATGTCCAGATCTGCGCACGAATGTGCTTGAAGACATCGACACCCGCCAACTGCGCGGCCAGGACCGTGGTCTCCGACAGCGGCGACGTCTTGTCGCCGAAGTAGGCTCCAGAAATGACCGCACCGGCCGTGATGACGGGGGACACGCCCACCATCGTCGCGATGCCGACGAGCCCCACGCCGATGGTGCCCGCCGTCGTCCAGGAGCTGCCGATGCTCACGGCGATGACGGCGCAGATGATCGCCGTCGCCACATAGAACCAGCTCGGTTGCAGCAGACGGATCCCGTAGTCGACCAACGTCGGGATCGTGCCGGACATGTTCCAGGTGCCGATCAGTGCGCCAACGGACAGAAGAATGAAGATAGCGCTGATGACCGAGGAGATCGCCCGTCCGCTGGCGGCGCTGATCTCCTCCCAGGGATGCCCGTTCTTGAGGATGACAAGACAAGCGATCAAGGCGCTGAACAGCAACGCCACCTGTAACGGGCCATCGATCGCGTCGTTCCCGAACAGGAAAACGGACGCCGCGATCAGGCCTATGAGCACGACCAGCGGGATGATCGCGTCCGCGTACGAGGGTTCCTTCGTGACGCGCGTGGGCGGAGCTTGGTTTGTCATTATCATCTCCTAATTGGTGATAGAAAATTGCTTTTTGGAGGCTTTTGGATACCCGGTACTCTGGAGTTTGTCAAGGAGTTCACAAGGACATTTTCGTTTCAGTTTTTGAGTGAGGATGGAGCAGAAATGACGTTCCATGCCTCTTTTGGCGGGAGCAGCATGCTGGTGTGGCGTGTCACCGTGCGTTTTCCGGGTAGGTTCCCGATTATCGATTCTCAGGGGGGTTCGGGTCGGCACCGATGGGGTTATCGGGAGGCTGCCTGATGAGTTCCCATCCTCCCCCTAAGGCCTTATAAAGTTGGACCAGGGTCAAGAGCTGGTCCCGCTGCGCCGACGCCAGATCCAGTTCGGCCGTGAAGAGCTGCCGATCGGCATCCAGGACCGACAGGAAGGACTCGAGCCCCCCTTTGTAGCGTCTGGTAGCAGTCTTGGAATACACCTGATAGCTCTGCACCAGGGCTTCCTGCTCCTGACGGAATTCCTCGAACTTGGTATGGGCCACCAGGCCGTCGGAAACCTCCCGGAAAGCCTGGCGCACGGTGAACTGGTAGAGGATCAGGGCCTGTTCCTGTTGGGTATGGCTGGTCTGGAGGGTAAAGTAGTTGTAGCCGCCGGTGAAAATAGGGAGCGTCAAGGTCGGGCCGATATTCCAGATGCCGGATGGTTCGGTGAACAGGCGCCCGAGGTCGGCGCTTTGCGTTCCAGCCAGACCGGTGAGGAAAATCCGGGGGAAAAAATTGGCCCGGGCTGCACCGATGCGGTAGTTGGCGGCGATGAGCACTTCCTCGGACTGGCGGATGTCCGGCCGCTGCTCCAGCAGTGTGGAGGGGAGACCCGCGGGGACGAGCGGGCGCACCACCAGCTCCCGCAAGGACTTGCCCCGCTGGATGGGTTGGGGGTTGTCCCCCAGCAGGATGCTGATCTGGTTTTCCTTTTGGGCGATCTGCCGCTCCAGGTCCGGGATCCTGGCTCCGGCGGTGTGCACCAGGGCATCCGCCTGAGCCACGTCCTCCCTCGATACCAGGCCCCGCTCGTGGCGCAGCATGACCAGGCGCCGGGAATTCTCGAAGGATGTAAGGGTAGACCGGGCGATCTCCAGCTGGCGGTCCAGGGTGCGAAGCTCGAAGTAGGCCCGGGCCGTGTCGGCCACGACGGTCGCCCACACGGCCCTTTGGCCCCATTCGGAGGCAAAGAATACCGATTGGGCGGCATTCGTTAGGTTCCTCAGACGCCCGAACAGGTCGATCTCCCAGAAGAGATCGAAGCTGAATTGGGCCAGGCTGTCAACGACCGGGGTGCTCGGCGGGATAGGCGGATTGACGCTGGTCCGGCTCAGTTTTTCCCGTTGAAAGAGGGCGGTGCCGCCCACCCGGGGAAGCCAAAAAGAACGGCTCACCCCCACCGAGGCTCGGGCTTCGGCCACCCGCGCCACGGCCAGACGGACATCGTAGTTTTGCGCCAAGGCGGTGCGGATCAGGTCCTGGAGAGCCGGGTCGTTGAACATTTCCCACCAGGCCAGGTCCGCCAGGCTGGCGAGATCCGGCTGGGGTTGACCCTGAGAGGACTGGAAACGATAATCCGGGGGCACTTCACCGGGAGAGCGTTCGTACCCGGGGGCCAGGCAGCCACTGAGGAGCAGAGCGCCGATCAGGAGAAAAGGCAACCGATTCATGAGTGTCCCCCTTCTCCCCCGCCGGACGGGCCGGAAGCTACAGGTTCGAGTTGGGATGGCGCGGCCCGGGGGCCCCTCAGCTTTTCCAGCATCGTCTCGACGCCGTAATAGAGCACCGGGATGAAGAACAAGCTCAGCAGCGTGGCAGTGGCCATACCGAAAACGACGGCCGTGCCCACCGACCAGCGGGCCGCGGCGCCGGCTCCGCTGGACACTACCAGAGTCATCAATCCGAAGACTTCAGCCAGCGCGGTCATCAGAACGGCCCGAAAGCGCAGCCGGGCCCCTTCGCCAGCGGCCGCAAACGCCGAATAGCCCTCCCGATCCCGCTTCTCCTTGGCGAATTCCACGATCATGATGGAGAGTTTGGCGTTCAGACCGATGAGCATCACGATGCCAACCTGCACGTAGACGTCGTTCGCCAAGCCTCGGAGCCATACCCCCAAGAAGGCCCCGAAGACGGTGATGGGCAAGCCCAGGAGCACCCCGAAGGGGATGGCCCAGCTTTCATACAGGGCCGCCAGCGTCAGAAAAACGAAAAGCAGGGAGAAGGCGAAAATGTAGCCCGTCTGGCCGCCGGCCACCTTTTCCTGGAACGCCAGACCCGTCCATTCATACCCGAACCCCCGGGGCAGATCCTCGGAAAGGCGCTCCATGGCGGCGATGGCATCCCCGGAACTGAAGCCGGGCGCATTTTGTCCCGCGAGTTCTGCCGAGCGAAACATATTGTAGCGGTTGATGTTGATGGGGCCGGTCTGGGACCCCACTTTCACCAGGGTGCTCAGGGGAACCATCCTGCCGTTCGCATTTCGGACATAAATGTCGCCGATGTCGTCCGGGTTCCGGCGGAATTCCGGCTTGGCCTGGACCATGACCCGGTACACCCGGCCGAATTTGTTGAAGTCGTTGATCATAAAGCCGCCCAGATAAAGCTGGAGGCCGTCAAAGACATTTCTCAGGGGTATGCCCAGAGTCTGAACCTTGTCCCGGTCAATATCCAATTTCACCTGAGGCACGCTGACCTGGAAGGTGTTGAATAATGCCGCGATTGCCGGCTCTCCGGGCGCCGCCGCCACCAAATTCTGGGCCGTCTGATAGAGTTCCTCCGGGGTGCGGGCGGACCGGTCCTGAAGCTGGTATTGGAAACCGCTGACGTTGCCCATGCCGGGAATGGATGGCAAGGAAAAGACAAAGGACCGGGCCTCGGGATAGCCGGCGAACTCCCGGCGCAGGCGCTGCATGATAGCGACGAGCTGAGTTTCCCCGGAAGTGCGCTTATCCCATGGTTCAAGGGTCATGACCAGGGTGGCGGCGTCGGAGCTGAAGCTGTTGGTCATGAGATTAAAGCCGCCCCAGCCAAGGATGGTTTGGATGCCCGGTACTTTGGCGGAAAATTGCTCCGCCCGGGTCAAAACCGCATCGGTGCGTTCCAGGGAGGCGCCCGGTGGCAGGGTGAAGGTAACAAAAACGACCCCTTGATCTTCATCGGGCACCAACCCTCCGGGCAAGGTCCGCAAGAGGCTGCCCGCTCCTACATACACGGCCGCCAGGAGGATCAGGGCCAGGGCCAGGCGGCGCATGAAAAACTGTACCCCTGTGATATAGCCTTTGGTGGTGCGGTCGAAGAGCCTGTCGAAGGCCCGGTTGAAGGCTCCCAGAGGTCCCCGCTGGTCCTTCTTCTTGGGACGCAGGATCTTGACGCATAACGCCGGGGTGAGGGTCAGGGCCATAATGATCGAGAGGAGCGCGGCAAAGCAGAGGGTGAGAGCGAACTGCCGGTAGAGTTGGCCGACAATGCCCCCCAGAAAGATCACCGGGACATAGACCGAAAGGAGAGCGCAGGCCACCCCGATCATGGGCCGGCTAACCTCATCCATGGCCTTTTCCGTGGCCTTTAGAGGACTTAATCCTGCCCCCATGTGAGACTTTACCGCCTCCACTACCACGATGGCATCATCCACCACGGAGCCGATGGCCAGAACCAGGCCGAACAAAGAGAGGGTGTTGATGGACATCCCTAACCCGGCAAAGGCGGCAAAAGTGCCCACCATGGGTATGGGGACTACCAGGCAGGGAATCAAAGTGGCCCTGAAGTTCCCCAGGAAGATGAACACCACCAGCATTACCAGAGCCATGGCCTTGAAAAGGGTGAACACCACTTCCTGGAGCGCCGCCCTGACGAACAGGGTATTGTCGTAGGAGACCTCGTATTCCAGCCCCGGCGGAAAACTTCTTTTGGCCTCTTCCATGAAGGCCTGGATCTTGTTGGCCACGTCCAGGGCATTGGCCCCGGGGAGTTGGTAGATCACCATGGTGGTGGCCGGCTTGCCGGCCCGCCGGGAAAATGAAGTATACCTTCTGGCCCCCAACTCGGTGCTCGCCACGTCCCGGACGCGCAACACCGACCCGTCCGGCAGGGTGCGGATGATGATATTGTCAAACTCTTCTTTTTCAGTGAGACGTCCCTTGACGTCCACGGTGTACTGGAAGCTCAAACCGGCCTTGGCCGGCGGTTGGCCCACCTGGCCGGCCGGAGCCTGGACGTTCTGGTCCTGCACCGCCTGGGCCACATCTCTGGCCGTGAGTCCCAGGGCGGCCAGTCGGTCGGGCCTGACCCACAGGCGCATGGCATACTCCCGTTCCCCCACGATGCTGATGTTGCCCACGCCATAGATGCGGGCGAGGGGATTGTAGAGGTTCAAGGAGGCGTAGTTGCTGAGAAACAAATCGTCATAGGTGTCGTCCGGGGAATACAAGGACAGGACGATGAGCATGTCCGGCGAGGCTTTCTGGACGTTAATGCCGAAGTTTAGAACCTCTGGCGGCAGGGCCCGGTTGGCCCGGCTCACCCGGTTCTGCACATCCACTTGGGCGATATCGATGTCGGTACCCACGGCAAACGTGCAGGTCAGGGAGTAGCGGCCGTCGCTGGTGCTGCTGGAGGACATGTAAATCATGTTCTCNGCCCCGTTCACCTCCTGCTCGATGGGCACGGCCACGTTTTCCTCCACCACCCGGGCGCTCGCCCCGGTGAAAAAGGTCTCCACCGTGATCGTGGGCGGGCTGATGGGGGGATATTGGGCGATGGGCAGACTAAAAATGGCCACTAGCCCGGCAATGAGAATCACCAGGCCGATGACCATTGCGAAGATGGGCCGATGGATGAAATATTTAGACACGAGCCCTCAGCCCCCTTTCTTTTCCTGGCTGCCAGGCTGTTCCGTGGGCACCACCTGCTGTCCCGGGATGGCCCTTTGCAGCCCTTCCACCACCACCCGGTCCCCGGCCTTGAGTCCCTCAGTGACAATGAAGAAATCTTGATAGCGCTCCCCTAGGGTGACGGTATGGAGCGCTACCTTGTCATCCTTACCCACCACTAAGACGCTGGTTATTCCCTGCATGACCTGCACTGCCCTCTGGGGCACCAGGAGGGTGTCGGGCCTCTCTTCCAGCATGACCCGGATGCGGCCGAACAGCCCGGGTCTGAGCAACCGGTCGGGGTTTGGGAAGCTCACCCACACGTTCAGGGATCCGGTGGTCAGGTTCAGGGCCCGGTCCACAAAGCTGAGCCTGCCTCTGTGGGGATAGACGGAATTGTCGGCGATGATCAATTCGAACGGTGCGGCACCCTTCTCCGGTGGGAACGGATTCCCTTCACGGAACTCTTGGGCCCGGAGCAGGTAGTCAGCTTCGCTGAGGCTGAAGACCACCCGCATGGGATCCCAGGCAGACACCGTGGTCAGAACGGTCTGATCCCTGGAGACCAGGTTGCCCACCGTCACTTCTTCCTTGCCGATAATGCCGGTGATGGGGGAGTAAATTTCGGTGAATTTCAGGTCCAGCTCGGCCCTGGCAATAGCAGCCTGGGCCCTTTCAATGGAAGCTCGGCTGTATTGGACTGCCGATTCGGCGTTGTCCAGGTCCACCTGGGGGGCGGCATCTTCGGCTACCAGGGGGTGCAGACGCGCCACATCCTTCTGGGCCTTCCCCAGGGACGCCTGAGCCTGGGCCATGGTCCCCCGGGCTTCTTGCAAGGCCGTCTTATAAGGCCGCTGGTCGATAACAAAGAGGAGCTGTCCGGCCTTGACCTGGCTGCCTTCCTGGAAGAGAACCTTTTCAAGGAATCCTTCCACCCTGGCCCTTATCTCCACACTTTGGCGGGCCTCGGTCCGGGCAACGTATTCTCCATAAATAGGGACGGTTCTCGGGGTCACCGGTGCCACTACCACGGTCGGAGGCGGGAGGCCCTGCGAGGTTTGAGCTTGATCCTTGGAACCACAGGCCGCAACCAGAAGCAGGAAAATGCCGAGGCCGACCCGGGTAAATTGCTGAAGACTCTGGCGGTCAGGGTATCGGGTCTTAAGCATGGAAAACCTTTCACGGCGGCTCACCCGCCAGGACGGGTGGGTTAAGGAAAAATCGTTACAGCCCGACATTCGGTTTTTCGGCTCGGGTCGAGGCAAGGTGAATAAACTTAAAGCAGATGGTTGTGCCCTAGAACAAAACAGGATAACCTAACCTAATAAAATCCAGCTGATAGGAAAGAGCCTCTTGGAGGCTTTTGGATACCAAGCCTTCTGGAGATTGTCAAGGAGTTCTCAAGGACATTTTCGTTTCAGTTCTTGAGTAAGGATGGAGCAGAAATGTCGTTCCATGTCTCTTTTGGGGGAGCAGCATGCCGGTCGCCCGGAAATAAGCCATCATGCCTGTTCTCCAGCTTGTGAAGCCTGTCCTGAGCTTGTTGAAAGTTGGGTCGAGTCTTGGTAGCCTTGAGAAGCTCTGCCTGTGCCATAAGCGAATCGATTGCCCGGTCAACCTTCTCCAGGGCTCTCCTGAGAGAGTTGGACTCGCTTGTCACCGTTCCGGCCGGCCACTTGCGGGCATTTTACGTTCCCTCACTGCCTCGCGCTGGAGTTCCCAAATGATGCAGTAAGTCCGATGCCGGCAGTAGAGTTCCGGGTCGGAGCAAACCGCGCAGGACTCGAGGCAGCTTTCACAGTAGCCGTATTCAAGCTTGTTGCAGAAAACTTTGGCGTCAGCGTCCGGATGAAAACGGCATTTTCTTTCGGTGGTGCTCACCGGTTTGTTTCCCTCAGCAAAAAGAGAGGCCCCTCTGCATGGTCAAGAAAGGAAACGGAACTGCCGACTTGCTCTCCACAAAGCCCTAAAACTGCCACCGCCTCAAGGTTTCCAGCATGTCGTGCCGGGTCAGGTCATACTGGATCGGGGTGACGGAAATGAAGTGCTCTTCCAGGGCCAGGGAGTCTGCCAGAGGGTCGGTGTCCTTCGTAAAGGTTGAATTGCAGAGCCAGTAGTAAACATGGCCGCGCGGGTCCACCCTCCGGTCGTAGCGTTCCAGATGTTTTTTCTTCCCCTGATGAGTGATGCGGACCCCTTGAATATCTCTGTAGGGGACATTCGGGACGTTGACATTCAGGGACATGCCTTCCGGAAGACCTTCTCTTTCGATGATTTTAAGCAGTCGCGGGATGAATTCGGAAACGGCACTAAAGTCTTCGGGCTTGAAGGAGTCAATGGACACCGCCACTGACGGAACGCCCAGCACGGCCGCCTCAGTTGCTGCCGAGACCGTCCCGGAATAGATGACATTTACCCCGACATTGGCTCCCAGATTGATCCCGGAAACCACGACCTGCGGTGGCGGAGACATCAGCTCCGTAATGGCAATCTTTACGCAGTCGGCCGGAGTCCCGTTCAGGGCGTATCCAAAAAAAATCCCGTTGCGATGAACGGTATCCACGCGCAGCGGGTCAAGCCAGGTGATGGCATGGCCTACCGCACTCTGTTCGGTTTCGGGAGCAACCACGGTGATGTCATGTTCCTGAGCAAGGGCAAAATAGAGAGCCTCGATGCCTTTCGAATAAATTCCATCGTCATTTGTCAAAAGTATGCGCATGAGTTTCCAGCCTTTCCGTAAAGCTTGACTTCACAGTCCTGTCTTTGGGAGAATAACGATGCGAAGATTTTTCCTTTCTCTACTTATCCGGTTGGGTTCGAGCATGCTTGACCATCAGCAATTCCTGCCTTTCCATTGGTTTGAATCGCAGATGATCCCGAGAAAACATAGCACATGCAGGGGAGGAAGGTAAGCTTTCGGATTAATCGGTTGAGGAACCGGGAAGTCATGCTTGACGAGAAAAAACCAGCCGTATTCATTGAAGAAGATGCGCCTCGGGACGGCCTTCAGAATGAACCCGGGATCTTCTCCGTCGCAGAACGCATCGAACTGGTCAACGCCCTTTCCCGGTGCGGGTTCAGGCGCATTCAAATCGGGGCCTTTGTGAATCCCCGGCGGGTGCCGCAGATGGCACAAACAGAGCGGGTGTTCGAAGGTCTTGATCGATATCCGGGAGTCACCTACTCTGCTTTGGTGCTGAACAAGAAAGGGCTGGACCGGGCGGTTTCGGCAGGGCTCGAGCATGTCTCGATTTTTGTTTCGGCAAGCGAGACTCACAGCCGAGAGAACAGCAGCTGTTCCGTTGATGAGGCTACCATTGCGGCGCGCTCCCTCATCGAACAGGCAAAGTCTTGCGGCCTCACGGTGCAGGCGGGAGTGATGAATGCCTTCGGCTGTCGTTTCGAGGGAAGCATTCCACCCCGTCGGGTTTTGAAGCTCATGGAAGTTTATTCGGAGAGCGGGGCTGATGAGGTCAACCTTGCGGATACGTCCGGGGTCGCTCATCCGGGGCAGATCGCAGAGATGCTCAGTGAAATTGGAAACGCCTGCGAGTTGCCTTTATCGCTTCACCTTCACGATACCTACGGTTTTGCCCTGGCCAATGTATACGCGGCATGGAACTCGGGGGTCAACAGGTTTGATGCCTGCTGCGGGGGACTTGGGGGCTGCCCCTTCATACCGGGGGCGGCGGGCAACGTGGC
>JGI20214J51088_10002820_pt1 | contig 11507 bp, 9 predicted proteins | sample WetSurMetagenome_FD_51088 | JGI IMG/M metagenome (IMG submission 51088)
CCCGCCTCTCGCTGTTCCGCTTCACCAGCCGCTCGATGTAGTCCCCCGCGTGGTCGCGGCCGCCCAACCCAAAGGCGAGGGCGAGGCCCAGGCCCACCGTGCCGAGGCCGATGGCGAAGGCGTTGGTCACCACGGTGTGGGCGATGCGCAGCTCGTCGAAGGCCATGAAGAAGGCGAAGACGATGACGGCGTANCGCAGGACGAGGCCCACCACGCCCGCNTCGAGGGTGCTNTCCGCGGCGAAGGAGCGCTGGACGATCTGCTCCACCACGCCCGAGAGGTAGAAGCCCAGGCCCAGGATGGTGAAGGCGATGAGGACGTTGGGCACGTAGAGGATGAGCTTGTCGATGGCCCCCGCGATGAGCTCCATCCTCATCATGCGGAAGCCCTCCATGACGAAGAAGAGGACGATGACGGCGGCCACGAGGTTGCCCGCCACGCCCGAGAGCTTGAAGAGGGGCTCGGGCTTCTCCTCCTTCTCGCCGCGCTCGAGGCCGATGCGGCTGAGGATGACGTCGAAGCCCACGTCCGAAAGGATCTTGGCCACGAGGTCGCCCACGTAGCGACCCACGATGAGGCCCAGGATGAGGAGGACGAAGGCGCCGAGGACGAGGGGGATGGCCGATGCCACCTGGTTCATCATGGTGGCGAAGACCCCCGTGATGATGGGCAGGTCGAGGATCTGGAAGGTCAGGCCCAGGATAGGGACCATGAGGGCCAGGAACACGACGGTGCCGATGATGCGAGCCACGTTCAGGCTCTTGAGCACCGTCTCGAACTTCATCCCCTCCACCCAGCGGTTCACGCCGGCGGCCAGCGCGAAGTTCGTGGCCACGCGCTCCACGAGGCGCGCGGTGAAGTAGCCGAGGACGAGGACGGCCCCCGCCACCACCACGTTGGGGATGTAGACGAGGATCTTCTTGAACATCTCCTTCAGCGGGTCCACGAGGGCGTTGAGCTCGAGGGCCTCGAGGAAGGGCAGGAGCGAGAGGAGGACGATGAAGTAGAAGACGAAGTTGCCGAAGGACTCGACGACGTCGGACTTCTCCTTCTCGGTGGCCTCGGCGTCGAGCACCTGCTCCAGGCGGTCGCCCAGCTGGAAGCGCCGCATGGCCTTCACGGCGATGTACTTGGCCAGGAGCGCGAGGATCCAGGCGGCGGCCAGGATGAGGAAGGCCTTGAGGATCTTGGGCACGGCCAGCGCCATCTGGCTCAGGATGTTCTGGAGCACGAGGGAGATGGTCGTGTCCCCCAGGACCTCCAGGGAGAAGATGAGGAAGACGAGCATCAGCACCCAGAAGAGGATGAGCTCCACGATCTGGGCGATGCGCCGCTTGGGACGCTCCCCGCCGTCGGCGAACCCGTCCAGGCCGAAGGCCTTCCCCAGGCGCTGGTCGAAGTCCCCCGTCAGGAGGATCTGGCGGACGATCTTGGCGGCGATTTTCGAGACGATGTACCCCACGATGAGGACCACCACGGCGAGGAACAGCCGGATGACCCACGCCGCGCCGGAACCCATGTAGCCGACCATGGTCTGCGTGACCGCTTCCATGTCTCACTCCTCGAGTCCGCCCCACCGGCGGACGATGTGTTTGACTCCCCGCTGGGCCTTCTCTATGCTACAGGCGGGGCATGAATGTTGCAAGCAAACGCGCAGGTGATCGGGGTATCGGGTGAGCGGGTGATCGGGTTCTCGGGCGTGTTCTGTCCTCTCACTCACCCCACCTCCCCATCTCCCCATCCCCCCATCGATCTTCACCCCATCTGTCCCTTCAGCGGCGCCTTCTCTCCACCCACCCACCCACTACGATTCTGGACTCGCTCCGCTCGCCAGAATGACGGTCTGGGGAAGCGCTGCCGGATCACTAGTGGGGTCATTCCGGCTTGTCCGGAATCGACCCGCCCTTCCGCCTTTCGCCTTCCGCCTTCCGCCTTTCAAATTCCGAATTCCGAATTCCGAATTCCGAATTCGTCTCTCCCCAACCATGGATAAACGCCGGCTCCTGCAGTTCGCGTTCACGGGGGTCTTCGTCCTCTTCCTCCTCCTTCTGGTGGCCAAGTTCCGGCCCCGGTTCGAGGCGCCCAAGCCCATCGAGCCCGAGCAGCTCAAGCGCACGGCGGAGGGCACCCTGAGCGCGCGGGGCTTCACCTACAAGCAGGAGAGTGCCGGGAAGGTGGACTTCACGGCCACCGCCGAGGTGGTGACCGAGGACCCGAGCGGGGTCAAGCTCCTCACCAACCCCGTGGTGACCACGGCCGCGGGAAGCAAGGCCTGGGGCAAGCGGGGGATCTTCAACCCCACGGACAGCTCCATGCGCATCTGGGAGGACGCCCACCTCTCCCAGTCCACGGGGTGGGTGGCCACCTCCACGGGGTTCCGGCTGACCCCCGAGGGGGAGGTGGTCTCCGAGGCCCGCGCGGACCTGAAGCGCGGGGAGCTCACGGGCACCGCCGACCTCATGCGCTACAACCGCCAGACGGAGCTCGCCCACCTGGAGGGCAAGGTCCACTTCGTCCAGGGCCCCAAGACCCTGGACTGCGCCTCGGTGGACCTGGACCTGCAGAAGCACGACGGCGTCATGGTAGGGCCCGTGGTCCTGGCGGCCGAGGAGGGCACCCTCACGGCCCCCGCGGGGAAGATCCTGCTCGACGAGCAGAACAACCTCAAGACCGTGGACCTGGGCACACCCGCCACCGGGGACGGCCCCAAGTTCGCGTGCGCGGGGTCGCGGGTGGTCTCCGATTTCGACAAAGAGGGCAAAATCTCCAAGGTGGTCCTCACGGGCGACGCCTCGGTGACGAGCAAGGGCGAGGTACCCTCCACCGTCCGGAGCGACCGCTTCGACCTGACCCCCGATAAGGACAAGGGCTGGGCCTGGGTGGCTCCCGGGGCCCTCACCGTGGAGCGCGACGGGGGCACCTCCCACGCCACCGCGGGCAAGGGCACCCTGGGCGGGAAGACCCCCGAGACGGCGGACCTCGCGGGGCCCGTCACCGGCAGCGACCGCCGGGGCGACTTCAACGGCGACCGCGCCACCATGCTGGGGGGCGACTGGACCCTCGTGGGTCACGCCGTGGTCACCAAGCCCACCGAGCACGTCACCGCCGAGCGGATCACCTTCCACAAGGACGGCTCCAGCGACGCCGAGGGCGACGTGAAGGGCTGGCGGGCGGGCAAGACCGAGAAGGAACCCGAGACCAACTACTCCGCCGACAAGGCGCGCTCCGCCGCCGGCGGCTACCCCTCCAAGCTCACGGGGAACGCCGTGGTGATAAGGGGCGGCATGACCCTCAAGGCCTCCTCCATGAAGGCCAAGGACGAGCGCTCCGCCCTCGCCGAAGGGGGGCCCGAGGGCCTGGCGGCAGGTATGGCAGTCGGCACCTTCGTCCAGGAGGGCCAGGGGACCTCCACGGTCACCGCGCCCACGATCCGCTACGAGGGCCAGGAGCACCGGGCCACGGCGGAGGGCAAGGGGGACCAGCGCGCCGTGGGCGTGGGCAAGGACTACACGGTCACGGGCGACCTGCTGAGGGCCGTGCTCGACGCGAACGACAGGCCCCAGCGCTACGAGGCCGAGGGGAAGGCCACCTTCGTGGGGACCCTCTACGACGGGACGGGCGACTTCCTCAGCTACGACCCGGCCACCCAGATGGGGCGGGCCGTGGGCCACGACAAGGACGCCGTGGTCATCCAGAAGAACCCCTACCGGCGCCTCGCGGGCCCCGTGGTAGACTTCGCTCCCAAGCACCTCGAGGTGGAGACCGCGGGGACTCCACGGCGGGGGTATCTGGAGGGTGTGAAGCCTCCTGAAAAGACCGAGCCAAAGAGCCAACGAGCCAACGAGCCAGCGAAAAAGACCGGGCCAACGAGCCAGCGAGCCAACGAGCCAGCGAAGGAACAAAAAAAGGCAGAGCCAAAGCCCAACGGATGACGGAGACGATGGCGAAGAAGGGCAAGGCGAAGGAACCGGAGCGCACGGAGACCCCCGCGGAGAAGCTCGCGGAGGCGAGGGCGGCGTCTGCCCAGGTTTCGGACGCCCCGGCACCGGACGCGCCGGACCACCACGTGCTCAGGGCCCAGCGCCTCTCCAAGACCTACGGCCGGCGGACGGTCGTGAAGGATGTCACCCTGACCTTCGAGTCGGGCCGGGTAGTGGGCCTCCTGGGTCCCAACGGCGCGGGGAAGACCACCACCTTCTACATGGTCGTGGGCCTCGTGCCCCCCACCTCCGGCACCATCCACCTGGACGGGGCCGACATCACCCAGATGCCCATGTACCAGCGGGCCCGCTCGGGAATCGCCTACCTGCCCCAGGAGCCCAGCGTCTTCCGGAAGCTCACGGTGGAGGAGAACCTCCGGGCCGTCCTGGAGTTCACGGACCTGAGCCCCAAGGATCGGGCCGCCCGGGTGGAGGAGGCCCTCACGGAGCTGAACATCCGCGCCCTCGCGCACTCTCCCGCCTACACCCTGTCGGGGGGCGAGCGGCGGCGCGTGGAGATCGCCAGGGCCCTGGTCCTGTCGCCCCGGTTCTTCCTCCTGGACGAGCCCTTCGCGGGGATCGACCCCATCGCGGTGGCGGACATCCAGGGCATCATTTTGCAGTTGAAAAAGAAGGGGATAGGGACCGTGGTCTCGGACCATAACGTCCGGGAAACTTTGAAAATAACCGATGAGGCCTATATTATTAGTGACGGGGCAATTTTCCGCCACGGCTCGCCGGAGGATCTGGCCGGAGACGCCGACGTGAGGCGGGTTTATCTCGGAGAGGGGTTCTCCCTAAGCTGACTTCATGAGCCTCCAGCAGAAGCTGTCCCTCAAGCTCCAACAAAAGATGGTCCTCACCCCGACCCTGCAGCAGGCCATACGCCTGCTCCAGCTCACGCGCCTCGAGCTGATCCAGGAGGCGAGCCAGGAGCTGCAGACCAACCCCGTGCTGGAGGAGGCCACGACCATCGAGGAGCCGGTGCAGACGGCCGCCCAGGAGCTGGTAGCCCGGGAGACCGCCGCCGAGGAGTCCACCCCCATCGAGCGGATGGAGGAGAAGATCGACGTGGAGTCCTACTTCCAGGACTACCTCGAGACCAACCTCAAGTACCGCGGGACGAGGGCCGAGGTGCCCGAGGACGCCCCCGATTCGGAGCGCTACCTCACCAGCCCGGAGACCCTCACCGAGCACCTCCAGTGGCAGGTGAGCCTGAGCCGCCTCTCCGACGCGGAGCAGTCCATCGCCGAGGTCATCATCGGGAACCTCCGCGAGGACGGGTACCTGACCTGCTCCGCCGAGGACATCGCCCAACAGACGCGCCAGGAGCTGGGCGACGTGGAGCGCATCCTGGCCATCGTCCAGACTATGGACCCCGTGGGCGTGGCGACGCGCGACCTGAAGGAGTGCCTGCGCGTCCAGCTCCAGGCCTACCACCCCGAGGAGAAGGTGGCCTTCCGCATCGTGGAGGAGGCCCTGCCGTTCGTCGAGCGCGACAAGCCGGCCCAGCTCGCGGCCCGGGTCGAGGCCACGGTGGACCAGGTGGAGGAGGCGCTCCGGATCATCCGCAACCTGGACCCCAAGCCGGGGCTCCGCTTCACGAACCCCATGAACCCGACGGTCATCCCCGACGTGGTCGTGGAGAAGGACGGCGACGCCTACCGCGTCCTCCTCAACGAGGACGGCATGCCCCACCTGCGCATCAGCAGCACCTACCGGACGATGGCGGAGGAGGGCTCCCCCGAGGCCGGACAGGAGGCGCTCACCTACCTGCGCGAGAAGGTGCGCTCGGCCATGTGGTTCCTCAAGAGCATCGAGGAGCGCCAGCGGACCATCTACAAGGTGGCCCGGGAGATCGTGGACTTCCAGCGCGACTTCCTGGACAAGGGCCCGTCCTTCATGAAGCCCCTCATCCTCCGCGACGTGGCGGAGCGCGTGGGGGTGCACGAGTCCACCGTGAGCCGCGTGGTCTCCAACAAGTACATGCAGACCCCCCGGGGCGTCCTGCCCATGAAGTTCTTCTTCGCCACGGGCATCGGCACTCTGGACGGGAACGACGTGAGCTCCATGAAGGTGAAGGAGCGCATCAAGGGCATGGTGGACGGGGAGGACCCCAAGCGCCCCCTGAGCGACCAGCGCCTGGCGGACCTCCTCAAGCGGGAGGGTATCCTCCTCGCGCGGCGGACCGTGGCCAAGTACAGAGAGGAACTCAATATCCCCTCCTCCGGTCGGAGGAAGGGGAAAAAATCTTCATAAGGAGAAGGCCATGAAGCTCGAATTCTCCGGCAAAAACTTCATCCTGTCGGACGCCCTCAAGACGAAGGCGGAGAACAAGATTGGGAAGCTCGAGCGCTTCACAGGCCCCATCGTATCCGCGCACGCCTCCTTCGAGGTGGAGCGTCACCTCCACAAGGTGGACCTCATGGTCCACTGCAGCCACGACAGGATCTACAAGGCCCGCGGCATGGCCGAGGACATGTACGTCGCCATCGGATCCGCCACGGACGCCATCGAACAGCAGGCCAAGAAGGACAAGGACAAGCGCCTCGCGGGACGCGGCAAGGGCAACGGTAAAGCCGCCGCAGCCACCCCCGAGGAGGAGGAGGACGAGGAGTCGCACGGGGCACGCCGGCGAGCGCCGGCGGTCAAGCGGAGGCCCGACCTCTACAGCCCCAAACCCCTGACCCTGCCCGACGCGGTGCTCCTGCTCGCCGAGGAGCGCCTGCCCGTCCTGGTCTACCGCGACGGCAACACCGGGCGCCTCACCGTGCTCTTCAAGGACAAAGAGGGCAAGGTCAACCTCGTGGAACCGCCGGTTAAAAGATAGATGGGGCGGTGGGGAGATGGGGAGATGGGGAGCGGGGGGATGGGGCGTGAGGCATTACGAACGGCTGCCCGCGGCGTGAGGAGCCAGGCATGAAGACGCTGGCCGGCCAGGAGATCCACCCCCGGATGTCGGTGCGCCAGTTCGTGGAGACCTTCGCGTCCCTCGAGCTGACGCTCCTGGCCGGCCACGGCGGCCTGGACCGCCTCATCGAGAGCCCGCGCATCCAGAAGCTGGGCCTGGCCCTGGCGGGCGTCCACGAGCACATCCACTCGGGCCGCATCCAGATCCTGGGCAACACGGAGATCTCCTACCTCTCACGCCAGTCGCCAGAGGACCGGCGCCGCATCCTCACGCCCATCCTCGAGAAGGACATCGTCTGCATCGTCCTCACGAAGGGGCTCACGCCGCCGCAGGAGCTCCTGGACCTGGCGTTGGAGACCGACACGCCCCTCATCTGCTCCGCCAAGGCCTCCTCCCTCGTCATCAACGAGATCACCGACGTCCTCCTCTCGACCCTGGCGCCGACCCTCACGGTGCACGGCGTCCTCGTGGATGTCTACGGCGTGGGGCTGCTGCTCGTGGGCAAGGGGTCCATCGGGAAGTCCGAGACGGCCCTGGACCTCATCGTGCGGGGCCACCGCCTCGTGAGCGACGACGTGGTGGAGATCCGCCGGCGCGGCGAGACCCTCACGGGGACCCCGCCCGAGCTCCTGCAGTACCACATGGAGCTGCGCGGGCTGGGCATCATCAACATCAAGGACCTCTTCGGCGTCGTGGCCACGCGCTCGCGCATGGACATCGACCTCGTGGTGGAGCTGGAGCACTGGAAGGAGGACGGCCACTACGACCGCCTGGGCCTCGACGAGCAGACCATCTCCATCCTCGGCGTGAGCGTGCCCTACCTCCTGTTCCCGCTGGCCATCGGGCGGAACATCACGATCCTGCTGGAGGTGGCGGTGCGGAACCTCCTGCTCAAGCGGAAGGGCATCTACACCGCCCGCACCTTCGCCCAGCGCCTGCAGGAGGTGCTCGAGGTGGACTCCGATGAGTGACCGCGCGCTCTTCATCGTCACCGGCATGGCCGGTGCGGGCAAGAGCCAGGTCATCCGCGCCCTGGAGGACGCGGGGTTCTACTGCGTGGACAACCTGCCCCTGGACCTCTTCCCCATCTTCATGGAGCTGCTCGAGAGCGCGCGGGGCGAGTCGCGCCCCCGGCTGGCCCTGGGCCTGGACCTGCGCGAGGAGGCGCTCGACGAGCGCTTCCCGGCGGTCTACGAGGCCCTGCACAAGTCGCCGCTCAAGGTGCTCATCCTCTTCGTGGAGGCGAGCGACGAGGTGCTGCAGCGGCGGTTCTCCGAAACGCGCCGCCCGCACCCCTTGGCGCCGCGGGGATCCGTGGAGGAGGGCATCGCGCTCGAGCGCAAGCGCCTGACGCAGATCCGCGAGAAGTCGGACGTGGTCATCGACACCTCGCACCTGACGGTCCACCAGCTCAAGGCGCTCGTGGAGGAGCAGGCGGCGCGCTTCGCCCTGCCCCGCGAGCTGGCCCTCAACGTGGTCTCCTTCGGGTTCGCCTACGGCCTGCCGTCGGAGGCCTCCATGGTCCTGGACGTGCGCTTCCTCCCCAACCCGCACTTCGTGCCCGAGCTGCGTCCCCTGGACGGCGAGGACCCCGCGGTGGCGGCCTACGCGCTTGAGTCGCCCGAGGGCCTGGAGTTCATGGCGCGCCTGGAGCCCTTCCTGAAGTACCTCGTCCCCCAGTACCAGCGTGAGGGCAAGTCTTACCTCACGGTGGCGGTGGGGTGCACCGGGGGGCGCCACCGGTCGGTGGCGGTGGCCCGGCGAGTGTATGATATGTTCCGGTCCGAACCGGGTCTCTCGGTGAAGCTGCACCACCGGGACAGAGCGAGGTGATGATGATTTCCATTCTAGTGATCAGCCACGGCGGCCTGGCCAAAGAGTTCGTGGACGCGGCCCTGCACATCCTCGGCGAAGAGGACCCCGGCGTCGTGCCCCTCTGCGTGGACTGGTCCGTGGACTCGGCCACCGCCAAGGAGCAGATCCGGAAGGCCCTGCGGAAGGCCCAGGACGGCAAGCACGGCGTGCTCATCCTGACGGACCTCTTCGGCGGCACGCCCACCAACCTCGCCATGACCCTGTTCCAGAAGGGCAAGGTGGAGATCCTCACGGGCATGAACTTGCCCATGCTGATCAAGGCCATCCTCCTCCGCAAGGAGGGCGCGGGCCTGCAGGAGGCCGTCCCCATCCTGAGGGAGAAGGGGCAGAGCGCCATCGTCTCGGTGAGCGAGGCCCTCGACTCGGGCGAGGGCACGGGATGATCAAGCGGGAGCTCCTGATCACGAACCGGCTGGGCCTCCACGCGCGCGCCGCGGCCAAGCTCGTGCAGCTCGCCAACCAGTTCCAGTCCCAGGTCTTCATCTCGACCGAGCGCATGAGCGCCAACGCCAAGTCCATCCTCGGCGTCCTCACCCTCGCCGCATCGCGCGACACGCCGGTCGTGCTCGAGGTGGACGGCCCTGACGAGGCCGACGCCATCGACAAGATCGAGGCCCTGATCCGCGGTAAATTCGGGGAAGATTGATGAGACTCACGGGGATCCCCGTCTCCCCCGGCATCTCGGTGGGGAACGCCCAGATCGTCCTGGTGAAGGAGACGCCCGTCATCCGGACGAGCGTCCCCGAGGACCGCGTCGAGCACGAGGTGGACCGCCTCAGGGGCGCCCTCCTCAACACCATCCGCGACGTGGAGGGCCTGAAAGAGCAGGCCCGGGGCCGGTTGAGCGAGGAGCTCCTCGCCATCTTCGACGCCCACATCATCATCCTGAAGGACCCGTCCCTCCTGAACAACGCCGCGAGCCACATCCGCAGCGAGCACATCAACGCCGAGTACGCCTTCCAGGTGGCCATCCAGGACATGGTGAAGGGGCTCATGGCCACGGACGACGCGTACTTCCAGGAGCGCGCCTCGGACCTGGAGGACCTCCGCCGGCGGACCCTGGAGCACCTGCTGGGCGAGGCCGACCGGCCCCACCGCTGGGAGGGCGACAACCTCGTGCTCCTGGCGGACACGCTCACGCCCAGCGAGACGGGCGCCCTCCACAACGCGCCCATCGTGGGCTTCGCCACGGAGCACGGCGCGCGCACCTCGCACACGGCCATCGTGGCGCGCTCCCTCGAGATCCCCGCGGTGGTGGGCGTGAAGGGCCTCATGGAGGTGGCGCCGGGGCAGAAGATCGTCATCGTGGACGGCCTGGAGGGGGTCATCATCCTCGACCCCACCGAGGAGGAGGCGGAGGAGTACCGGCGCAGGGCGGAGGCCTACCGAGAGCAGAGGCGCCAGGTGCTCGCGCACGCCCTCGAGGAGGCCCGCACCATCGACGGGCACCGCGTGCTCGTCTCGGCCAACGTGGACCTCACCGACGAGGTGAAGAGCGCCATCGAGGTGGGCGCCAACGGCGTCGGCCTCTACCGCAGCGAGTTCCTCTTCCTGGACTGCTCGCCCGAACTGCCCACGGAGGCCCAGCACCAGGCCTACTACGACCGCATCGCCGAGCCCTTCTACCCGCACCGCGTGGTCATCCGCACGCTGGACCTCGGCGGCGAGAAGTACTTCCACGCCGTGCTGGACAAGAGCGAGCGCAACCCCGTGCTCGGCGTCCGCGCCGTGCGCTTCTGCCTCAAGCACCCGGAGATCTTCAAGGCCCAGTTCCGCGGGCTGCTGCGCTCCTCGGTGCGCCGCAACGTGGCCATCCTCATCCCGCTCATCACCACGCTCGAAGAGCTGAAGGAGTCCCTCGCGCTGCTCGAGGAGTGCAAAGTCGAGCTGCGCGCCGCGGGCGTGCCCTTCGACGAGGAGGTCCCCGTGGGCATCATGATCGAGGTGCCCTCGGCCGCGCTGACCGCCGAGGCCTTCGCGCCCTACGTGGACTTCTTCTCCATCGGCACGAACGACCTCATCCAGTACCTCCTCGCCATCGACCGCAACAACGACTCGGTGGCNCACCTCTACGACCCCATGCACCCGGCGGTCCTCCGGTGCATCGCGGGCGTCTGCGCCGCGGGCGCCGACGCCGGCAAGCCCGTCACGGTGTGCGGCGAGGTGGCCGCGGACCCGCGCATGACGCCGCTCCTGCTCGGCCTCGGCGTCACCGAGCTCTCCATGACGCCCTCCTCCATCCTCGACGTGAAGGAGCGCGTGAGGAACCTCTCCCTCAAGGCGTGCTCGCGCCTCGCCAAGAAGGCGCTCCAGGCCCACACCGGCCGGGAGGTCGCGGAGCTGGTGGACCGGTTTATCGCAAAAGGAGAGCGGAGTCTCTAGGGATTGAAGGGGGGAACTGGAGAACGGGAGAACGGGAGAAGGGGCGCGGTGGGCCAGACACCTCGGGGCAGCTTATAGAAACTTTCTTCGCCGGTTTTCTAATTCCGAAATTCTTCGCTGGCGTTCTTCCTTCCGCTTCGCTTCCTGCCTTTTCTGATTTGATCCTCAATCCTCGTCCTTCCTTTTCGCTCCCTTTCGCCCGTTCTCCCTTTCTCCCACTCATTCTTGTCAACACCCGTGCCTCACCCTGGCGACGGTCTCATCGAGCAACAGCGCGAGGAGCCGATCGGCGCCGAGGGCGATGCCGGCGCTGGGGGGGAGGTACTCGACGGCCTGCATGAACTGGTGGTCCTCGGGAT